>Ga0307515_10017050_pt1 | contig 13262 bp, 6 predicted proteins | sample 17_EM_MG_FD_194513 | JGI IMG/M metagenome (GOLD analysis project Ga0307515, IMG submission 194513) | Populus trichocarpa ectomycorrhiza microbial communities from riparian zone in the Pacific Northwest, United States - 17_EM | ecosystem: Host-associated > Plants > Roots > Unclassified | place...
GTGCGGCACACCCCGGCGTACTGAGAAAGTATCTCCGCCTAAGCATGACGTAACTGAGGGATTTATGGCATTGGCAAAAGCCAGAAGCGATTACCTTGCATTGATTTGCATGAGTGTATCTCGCAACCTTATGTGTCATAAAGACCCTATGTTGCAGCACAGAACTGGTATTCCGATAAGCCTGTTAACTACCGAATAAACTCATCGAAGGCGAGATGTCAAAGTTGAAGTTATGGTCTGATTAATGAACGATATGATACGTGTCTCCTATGGGGATGCGCGAGGCCATCCGAGATGCGCAAGAAAATAAGCGGCAAGGATATCTATCGGGCATCGTCAATAAGACCCACAGATAAGTGGATATCATTGAGGGAATTAATCATAGTGATACGTGTCTCCTAGGTGGAGGCGTGAGAGACTATAAAGAGACCACATTGTTCTGGCAATGAAGAAGACAAGCTGGAACAGCGAAAAACAAACGAAACCTACCAGCGGAGAAATATCCTTATTTATTATTGCGTTTTTATGATACCTATATCTATTATATCTATTCCTAGAATCTATTAGCTTTGTGTAGCGGCAGCCCCGCACCTTGGAAGCATTTCGATACATATGACTATTACCTTCAAGGACGACAAAGACGTTATTGTATACGCCTTGGAGAAAGTTATCTCCTACGCTAGAGGAACTCAACAAATATTCGTGGCTCAGTGTGTTTGGTGGCTAGCATCCATTATCGGTCTCGAACAGGGATTGATTACCTACATCGACAATATACAGTCCCGGATTAAAGTAAGAGTTATTCCCGAGGAGTCCGAAACAGTAAATAGGGAGACTGTATCCCCGGACACTAAGGATATTCAAGAAGAGGATCGACAAGACAAGGTCCTGAGGGAGTGCGAAGATTATCTAAGGGATTCTGGACAGCAAAGAGAGATCGCCGCCTTAAAGGCTTCAGGAAGAACGTCGACCGGGCTAATAAATCCTACCGCGGACTCTAAGAAAATTCTAAAGAGAAAAGGCCGAAGTCAGAGCAGGATAGCAAGAAACGATAAGGAATCAAAAGTAGTTGGGATTGATAAAGACGAGCTCCGGAGACGGAGGTCAGCAGGAGAGTGTCTGCGTTGTGCTTGGCCCTCCAATAGGAAAGGACATCATCGGGTCGTTGATTGCAGAAGACCCATTAAGCTAGATAAAGGAACGACATCCTTTCCAGAGAATAAGCAGCAACGAAAGCTGAAGCAATTAAACCAGAAATACACGATAAAGGATAATCATATCGATCAGAGTGGTTCCGAGGAATCCTCAGATTAAGTTAAATTAAGATATAGGATCTACGGCCGTACGCACCCATAGTACTTAGCGAAGTATTATTGGATAGGTGTTGTTACCCCCGTAACACTGGAGGACAAACTCAAATATTAAATGTCCGCCGGATCCGCTGAATCAACCGTCATCCAATCAAAAGTGGTGAGGATGGCACACCTGAAAGGACTTCGGACCCTGAAGATTGGGTTAACTAGAATCGGGACTTAGATAATTGAAATGACAGCGAGGACGATCGTGTGGCGGACATTCAATCTGGTATAGAGCAAGACAACTGCATCCACGATCCGGAATACCCAGTGCAGATGGATGTGAGAACCGCGACAAATGTTCCTGGATTGATTCGGCCTACACGGGAGTCAAAGGGAAAGGCTGAAATGGTGTTGATGACGGTCAATGCAATCGAAATGAAGAGGAATAAGGGAGTGAAGAAAAGTTAGGACAGAATGTGGCAATGCTTCACCAGCCACTTTATAAATCATGAACACGAGTTTTGGTTAGAGATATATTATGGGCGAATGGTGAGCAGTAACTTGTGAATACCGGTTGATCAACAGTTGGATAGCAGACACAATGGAACTTTTGACAAGATACATAAATCGTAGTCGTGTGAGAGCAATCAGTGCAAGAATGTCACTGTGCTCGGCTTTGCCACCGGCGCAAGTATCAATTTGTGAAAAAGGCAACCAAGTAGTTCAAATCATGATGAAAACTATTATCGATGGCAGCAGATGTTGGATGGACAATACATTACAATGATCATCAACGGAGCGTCAACAGCTAGTGGTTTGTGAGTATGGTAATTTCATAGTGATTTGTTCGCTGTTATGCATATCGGATGTATTGGCAGCTTCCATAGGCGACAGAGAACGCAGGACGGTCACCACCCCATTCTGAGAATGAGCGTCAACAATTCCTTGGTTTGTGTCTTGGATACTTTATGTTCTGATTAGTTGCAGACATCAATATATCAGATATTGGCTGCCATTAGTGGGGAAAACTACCGCAACATTCTCGCTGCCCCATCCTCAGAATGAGCCTCAAAGGAGGGTCTACGATTATTAGTTTGGCATCTTGGGTAATTTGTCTTCCGATTGGTTTCAGTCATTCATTCATCAGATATCAGCATCCTTAAATGGCTGAAACAACAGCAAGATACTCCCTGCCACATCCTGAAAATGAGCATCAACACAGCGTCAACACTTGTAGTTGTTGCATATTTGGTAATCAAGGAATCGCGCTGATCTTCATGTTCATAACGGAATCATTGACCGCCCTGATCGGCAGAACTACAATTTATTAAAGGTAAAAGACCAATGTCAAATTAATCGATATTGCACGCTGCAAATCATGCAAAAATGTACTCTTGGTTGTTGAAAACGCAATTTTGATACGATATTATGATCATACTCCTAAAATGAGGGCCTTAATTTGATTTATGGATGAACCCGCAAGGCGACCCGCTGACAACCCGCGCAATTCAGCCGGGTTGGGAGTTTACCACCGAAAGGTACCCAAGTGGACGGTTCGGGTTAATTGACAACCCGCACCTCAAATTTGGCAACGGTTCATTTTCCACCTGGAGCCGGAACCAATGTGACATTCCGGAAGAGTTGCTAACACCCGGTAGCCCTCACTAGTGCTTCTACCTACTTCCAGACGCTCCCAGGCCCCACTGGAGCTTGGTTAAGTGCTCTCAGACTCTCCAAGAGCATTCTCAGGTGCTTCTGAAGGCACCTAAAGTTATGGAGGTGTATTCAGGATGCTACGAGATTGGCCTATTACAATAGTCAAATTTCAGGGCTGAGGAGACCTCTGCGCAGGTCTGTGGGAAACTTTGAGGGCAGCTAAGACCATCTTGCAGGACTGTGGAAGACTTCGAGAGCAGCTGAGACCTCGGCGCAACCTCTGCGGGAGATTTGTTGCTCTATTGTCACAGCGGTGGTCCTTAGGATTCCACAACCCAAAGGCATTTCGTATATCATATTCAGCTTTGTCATGGACGAAATGTGGTGAGGACGAACGGCCGTCGTATGGGGCTCCGGCATTTAGCCAGCTAGACCGGAAGCGAAAGGGAGATTAGGTCCTGTCAAATACTAGCAAGAGTCAATACCGTATGAATAAACATCAACAGTCACAAGATTCACTACATCATAATATGGCATGTATCATCTACCTCTCTCTATATCTATACATAAGGAGATACAGAGATAACGGAGATGGACTCGGTGACAGGGAGTACATATTTGGGAGACCCCACGGTAGATAGACATCATCTCATTATACAACATACACACTCTGTCTTTCCCAGCTCTATGTCCCATGCTCTGTTACCAAGGTGCCATAGATCCACTCAATTTGTGTGCTTCCTCACGTACGTTTGCCAAGCATTCATAGATCTGCACAATTTGGGTGGTTCAGCATGGCCGGGTATACTGTGATTTGCGCTCACCCTATTTCTACGTTCCTCGAGCCAGAACCGCTCTTTCTCATGAATTCCCTTCAGTTGCCATGCGAGGTGTGGCGTAGTCTTGTTGATGGGCTGTCTGCCTTCTAGCTCCACCGGTTCACCACACCGTGATCAGGTGAACTCAGCGATACACACTGAGCCCATGATCCAGCAAGTATCGAGATGAACCTGGAGGTGGTAATAGAGCGTGTTTGGAGATACACACGGAGGCCGTGATGGAGTGAACTTAGAGCTGCACTCTGAGGCCGGAATGGAGCGAGTTTGGGGATGAATTTGGAGGGCGTAGTGAAGTGAGTTTGGAGGAATACTCGGAGGCTGTGATTGAGCGAGTTTAGAGATACACCAGGAGGCTGTGAGCGAGAAAGGTTCGAGATGCACTTGGAGGCCATGATCAAGCGAGAGTGGAGGAGTACTTGGAGACAGTAAATATGGAGGCGGTAGTTCGGGATGGAGGCGCATCAGGAGCTCAGACTCTATTTATTCGTTAACTCGTAATTGTGTGAATATAGAGAATTGTGTACAACATGAGCTGCCAAGAGATAAGAGACTGGAAGGGAGCTGCAGCAGCAACAACGCTAGTTTCCGTCTGAAACACACGGGGGTTCCGGACAGCTCTGACGGCTCTGACGGAACCTCGTACCCTCTGAGAGAGGATTACACGCTACCCATCGCCCAGGCGACGTGTCGCGTTGCATCGCATCAGCAATGTGTATTTTGGTCACTGGTCTGAGAGGATGTGGAGTGTAAACTTAGATGCGTCGATTTCAGGAGTATCAGACCCTAGGAGGGCATTCCTGCCGGCCTTCGCAGTAACTGGGAGCGCCGACGACATGCCTGGGAGCACATGGGAGCGCCGGCGACATGTCTGGGAGCACCTTGAATCACAGTCATGTATTCAGTTTGTATTTACATTTATGTATCTATGTATCTATGTATCTATATAGCTACCCATCTACACACGCTATATCTGGACTGGCTGCAGGCGGTGCGTGAGAGCAATTCGAGGGGCGCATGGAAATGACGATCGAGTAAACTCAGAGATATACTCCGAGGCCGAGATCGAGCAAGTTTGGAGATGCACTTGGAGACTGAGATCGAGTAAACTCAAAAATTCACTTGGAGGCCGGGATGGAGCAACTTTGGAGATGCGTTTGAAGACATAGATCGAGTGAACTCAGAGATGCACTTGGAGGTCGTAATCGAGCGAGTTTGGAGATGCACTTGGAGGCCATGATCGTGCGAACTTGCAGGCCGTACTCGAGCGAGTCTGGAGATACACTTGGAGGCCGTAAGTGAACGAGTTTGGAGATGCACTTGGAGGCCGTGATCGAGCGAGATTGGACGAGTACTTGGAGGCGGTCAATGTACGGCGCACCGGGTGATGAGACACTATTCATCAGTTAGTTAACTCCCAACCGTGGGAAGGTGACAATGTAACTTTACCTTTGAGCTCTCATGGAGAGCTGGCTGATGGCGGTCGATCGTGTAGGGAGGTACGCCGGAAGCTGAAGCTACATTCAGGGGTCAACTTGTAATCATGTGAATGAAGGGAAGACAAACAATCTTGGGTGGATGCTGTACTCGGTGTATGCTGTACTCGGTGTCAACTCATGATCATGTCATGGAGAGATAGAGAGGGATGACTTAACTTTGTGTTCTGCGATGATGGTTGAGTTGTGGACAAGAAAGAGAGATGGAGGATGAAGATGGGAGCGATATGGAGGATACGAGTGGATATGAGAAATCACGTGTACGACCTGCCTGATTGGCTTAGGAAGACCTCGTATCAGTGTTAGTTCAGGCCGGATCGGGACTCGTACCTGCCGTATCGGGGATGGTCAATTGACTCGCACACGAAATTCTCTCAAGTCTCAGCTTCTCATGATCATTTCCCCCATCTCCTCTGATCTCTCTGTTTCTTGTGCTCAACGCTACCATCACCTAAGAACACGAAGTTATGTCATCCCTCTCTATCTCTCCATGCCATAAGCATGAGTTAACACAGAGTACCGCATACACCAAGTACAGCATCATCCCAAGATCGAAAGTCTCCCGTGCCCAGCCAGTTTCTAATCTCTCGGCGGATGTTGTACTCAACTCTCTACATTCCCACAAGTACAAGTTAACCAATGAATACAGTCTCAGCTGCCATCGCGCCTCCCTCCAAATCGACCGCCTGCAAGTACTCCTCCAATCTCGCTCGATCCTAGCCTGCAAGGGCATCTCCAAACTTGCTCGATCACGGCCTGCAAGTGTATCTCCGAAGTGGCTCCATTACGGCCTTCAAGTTCTCACGAGCATGGCCTCCAAGTGCATCTCCAAACTCCCTTGATCACAGCCTCCAAGTGCATCTATGAGTCCAATCGATCTTAGTCTCCAAGTGCATATCCAAAGATACAGGGGTAACGGAGGTGGACAGAGTGACGGGGAGTATATATTAGGCAGACCCCGGTGTAGATACACATCATCTCATTTCCATCTCCTCTTATCATACAATGAAAATTCACACTCTATCTTTCCCAACTTTTGGTCTCACTCGCTCTGTCCGAGATTTCGTGGATCCTCACGGCCGGGTAGTATCATATCTTCTCACCTTCCTATGCTCCTCGAGCTTAATGTAGAAGGAACACGAGGAGAGATTTTCGCAGCGTCACCAATCGCAATACCGATGCAAACGTGTACCCCTTTAACCCATTCCGACGTATGGTCACATTTGGCCACAACGCCAGCGTGTTTGTTTACAATAGGAGCCCGACAGAGTAGGAAGAAACGGCGAAACGGCGATCGGAGGGCGATATGCAACACCACGCGTGGTATTGACGCCGGGCGAGGAGTAATCCGCCACCTGGGTGTCTCTGACGGCTCTGATGGAGCGCGTCCACTCTGACGGAGCCATTCCGCCCGGACGGAAATCCTTATTGCTGATGTGGATTACAGTTGATCTTGCGATGATGCAGTACACGGTGTATGCAGTATTCGGTGTATGCTGTACTCGGTGTATGCTGGGCTCGGTGTTTGCTGTACTCGGTGTAACTTTTCGATCATGGCTTGGAGAGATAGAGAAGGATGACATAACTTCGTGTTTTTAGGTGACTGTAGAGTTGAGCACGAGAAACAGACAGATGAAATAAGATTGGGCAAATCATGAGACACTGGGACTTGGAGAATTTTGTGTGGAAGTCAATATACCATTCGCGATACGGCAGGTACAGGTCCCAATCCGGTGGGGACTAACACGTACATGAGGTCTTCTACACTCAATCAGGCACAACATTCCCCTGATTCATTTTATCTGCTCGTATCCTCCATCTCGTTCGCATCTACATCCTCCATCTCCCTTTCCCATCCACACCTCTACCATCATCACAAGAACCCAAAGTTAAGTCATCCCTCTCTATCTCTCCATACCATGATCATCATTTGACACTGAGTACAGCATACACTGAGTACAGCATATTCAGAGTACAGCATACACTGAGTACTGTATACACCGAGTACAGCATACACCGAGTGCAGCATACACTGAGTACAGCATACACCGGGTACGACATCACTCCACAATTGTTTGTCTTCCCTTCATTTTGATGATTACAAGTTGACCGTTGAATGTAGCTTCAGCTTCCAGTGTGCCTCCCCATAGAATCGACTGCAATCGGCCAGTACTCCATCAGAGGTCAAAGGTAAAGTCACCTTGTCACATTCCCACAGTCGCGAGGTACCTAAGTGTTGAATAGAATATCAGCACTCGGTGTGCCGTCCATCAACTGCCTCCAACTACTTGTCCAATCTAGCTCGATCACAGCCTCCAAGTGCATCTGTAGACCCTCTCCAATACAACATGCGAGTTCACAATCATAGCCTACAAGTGCATCTCCAAACTCGCACATGGCCTCCAAGTGCATATCTCCAAACTTACTCGATCATGACCTCCAAGTGTTTTTCGAAACTTCCTCCATTAAGACGTCTAAGTTCGCACAATTATGGCATCCAAGTGCATCTCCAAACTCGCTCGATCACGATCTGGAAGTGCATCTCTCAGTTCACTCTATCACGGATGCCATGTGCATCTCCAAACTCGCTCGATTTCAATCTCGGAATGCATCTCGAAGTTCACTTGATCATGACTTCCCAGTGTATCTCCAAATACGCTCGATTACCACTTCCCAGTGCATCCCCAAACTCACTCGATTACGGCCTGGGAATGTATCTCTGAGTTCACTTGATTCTCATCTTCAGGCGCACCTCGAATAGCTCTCAAGCACTGCCTGCAGCTAGTCTAGATATACTGTTTGTAGATGGGTAGTTATATAGATACATAGATGAGAATACAAAGTGAATGCATGAGTTATAAAAATCGTTGAATGATAAGTAGTAGCTATGATTTCCAGGCGCACCTGCAGCCTTCCCAAAGAAGATGTTGTTTTTCCCAGACTGCTCTACTGTGATTTGAACTGCTCCCAGACTTGTTGCTGGCGCTCCCTGGCTTGTCGCCGGTGCTCCCAGGTGCTCCCAGGTGCACCCAAAGCTCTCTGCAGCGCTCTAAGGTGCTCCCAAACTTATCACTATCACTCCCATGGTACTCCTGTACAAGTCTTCAGAGATCCCAGTTACTCTGAAGGCCAGCTGGAATGCCTTGCTAAGGTCCTCCTGTAGGCTCCCAGTGACTAAAATGCATTTTGCTGATGTAATCGAGATGGTTTGGAGATGTAGTTGCAGGTGACAATCATGCGAACTGGAAGGCCAGGATCAAGTGAGTTTGGACATCCACTGGGAGGCCTTCATCATATGAACTCAGAGTTGCACTTGGAGGTTGTAATCAAGCCCGTTGGGAGATGTGCTTGAAGGCCATATTTCCCACAAACTTGGAGGCCTTAATCGAACCAGTTTGGGGGTGCCCTTGGAGGCCATGATGGAGCGCGTTTGGTGGCTGAGATTGAGTGAATGCAGAGAGGCACCTGAAGGCTGTAATTGTTACAGGGGTGCTATCACCTAAGTAACTACACCAATCCGCAAGTATCAATCAATACTTGACATCAGTACATGGAACACGGCTGTAGTTCTAGTGTTAGCAACGGTTCCAACCCGGTAGAACGGTTCCGGGTTACGATTGGAACCGGAACCGAACTGTGGCAACTGTTGTACCACATGAAAAACCCGGACCGTTGGCAGTTGGGATGGTTTCCACCTCAAAACCCGGCCTTTGCAAGCACATATGTTTCGCTCGAATCCAGTATTTGAGTTCTGATCGTATCATGACATGATGTTTACGCAGATTGTGCAGTGTTAGCCGCTCTTTCACCTCCTGCTTTCAGATTTGCGATCGGTTGAATATTGGTTGAGTCGCTGTCGAAAACCCGCGAAGTTCGGTCAAAATCTACGCTCATTTGACAGCCACTCAACGAATATCAGTCGGATCGCAATTCTGAAAGTGGGAGGTGAAAGATCGGCTTCAACTGCACAATCTATGAATACATCATGTAATGATATGATCAGAACTCAAATACTTAATTGGAGCCAAAAATGTAGGAACGGCAAAATGGACCTGCGGTCCGGTTCCTACCCAGCCAAAAAACACAGTTTTTCGGATCGGTCCGGGTAACAAACCAGCCAAGACATAGCGGTTTGAGTTTTTGACCGAGTAACGACCTGAACCAAACCAAACCGCCGGCCAAAAACCCGACCGCTGGCGGGTGACCTGGACCCTTTGCTATCACTATGTAGTTCTTATCGTAATTATCCAATCGTATCTCCAGATGAAATCTGGTGGTAACCTATACAAATCATATATGTGAAGAGGACAGATGTATCTAAGTGCCATATCTGATCCTTCCAGATGAACAGCAACTAGATTGTGTCGTGGTGTAATGAAATATTGACATTGCATATACACAGATTCATCTCGGTGATTAATTAGTATCATACGGTTGGCTCGTATGATTAATCTTGGTGATAAAATTATAAGGAAAGTTCGGAAATTACTCTCAGTGATTAATCTATAATGTGGCGTTTGCTTGTATAATTAATCTATCTGATTAATCAATATGATAAGTTCGAATGATTAATCCCGGTAATTGAGATCATGGCGGTATTATCTTGCCCATTGAGAGTGCAATCCACATTGACACATATCTTCACAGATCCCCTAAGGACTGACTCTGGGACAAATCTGGCGGTTGGATACTATCGGCAATATTATATCTCAGCGTAATCTCCTGTTAGAGGTTTTCCCTTAGCAATGATAATTGTAATTGCGATAGTTATACGAATACATGTCACGCATAGAGTTTGCAACGGTTCCAACCCGCTAGAATGGTTCCGGGTTAGGGTTGGGACCGGGACCGAACCGTTGCAACGGTTTTTACCACACGAAAACCCGGATTGCAATTGGGCCGGTTTTACCACCAAAAACCCGGCATTTCGACCTCACAACCTTGGCTCCAATTAAGTATTTGAGTTCTGATCGTATTGTGACGTACTCAGTACATAGATTGTGCAGTTTTCGGAGCTCTTTCACGTCCCGCTTTCAGGTATGCGATCCGATGGATATTCGTGGAGTCACGATCGAAAACCCGCAAATCTCGCTTAGGTTTGGCCCTTCTTTCACAGCCAGTCAATCAATATCAGTCGGATCGCAAATCTGAATGCTGGGGGTGAGAGAGCTCATATTTGTCCATAATCTACGTTCTGATCATGTTGCAGTACGATCAGAACTGACATACTTAATTCAAGCCAAAGCAGTAGGAACCTTGAATTTGGAACCGCGGTTCGATTCCAACCCAGCCAAATCGCCGCGGTTCTATGGCCGGGCCAGGTAACAACCCACAAAGACAAAAGCGGTTCGGGTTTTTGGATGGTTCGGGAACCGAATCGCACCGAACCGCAGGTCAAAACCCTGACCGCTGGCGGGTTACCCCGACCCGTTGCTATTACCAGCAATGTATATCTTCCTGACATCAGCTAAGTACCCCTTTCCTCTAGTAAGGGAGAACCCCTAACAGTAATTCAGTGAGTTTGGAGATGCACTTGGAGGCCATGATGAAGCAAGATTGGTGGAGTACCTGGAGGCAGTTGACAGGAGGAACACTGGGTGCTGAGACTCTATTCATCAGTTAGTCAACTCTCCACTGTAGGATTGTGATGAGGTGACTTTCGCTTTGAGTTATTAATGAGAGCTGGTGGTGGTCAATCATCTTGAGAGGCCCACTGGAGGATGAAGCCAGATTTAGGGTTCGACTCATAACCGTGAGAATGAAGGGAATACAAACAATCTTTGGTGGATACTGTACTGGGTGTATGCTGCAGTTGGTGTATTCTGTACTCGGTGTACGCTGTACTCAGTGTTAACTCACCATCATGGTATGGAGAGATAGAGAGGGATAACTTAACTTTGAATTCTGTGATAATGCTAGAGTTGTCATCAGCAACGACCCTAATTTCCGTCTGAAACACCCGGGTGTTCCGGACGGCTCTGACGGCTCTGATGGAACCTCGTACGCTCTGACGGAGAATTACACGCTGCCCGTCGCCCAGGCGACGGGTCGTGTTGCATACGTACCTCCTTTACTTTGTGGTGACGTAAACGCATCATCAGAACGACACGTGTGTTACACTCTTCGCAGTGGCTGCAGTTATGCTGAAGCCGTTTTTCAGGAGAGTATCAGACCATAGGAGGGTATTCCTGCCGGCCTTCAGAGTAACTTGGAGCGCCGGCAACAAGCCTGGGAGCACCTCGAATCACAGTCATGTATTCAGTTTGTATTCTCATCTATGTATCTATGTATCTATATAGCTACCATCTACACACGCTATATCTGGACTGGCTGCAGGCGGTTATACTCCGAGGCCTTGATCGTATACTCCCCGTCACTATGTCCACATCCGTTGCCCCGGTATCTCCATAAAACCGCCGTCGCTCCTTGAAGATGTACTTGATCGAGCGTGTTTGAGATGCACTTGGAGACTGAGATCGAGTGAACTCAGAGATGCACTTGGAGACGTAGATCGAGTGAACTCAGAGATGCACTTGGAGGCCATGATTGAGCGAGTTTGGATATGCACTTGGATACTGACATCGAGTGAACTCAGAGATGCACTTCGAGGCCAGTATCGAGCGAGTTTGGAGATGCACTTGGAGGCCATGCTCGTGCGAACATGGAGGCCGTATTCGAGCCAGTTCGGAGTTACACTTGCAGGCCGTAATCGAGCGAGTCTGGAGATACACTTGGAGGCCGTAATCGAGCGAGTTTGGAGTTATGCCACATGGAGGCCATGATCGTGCTAACTTGGAGGCCGTGATTGAGCGAGATTGGACGAGTACTTGGAGGTGGTCGATGGACGGCGCACCAGGTGATGAGACTCTATTCATGAGTTAGTTAACTCGCAACCGTGGGAATCATGTAGGGAGGTACGCCGGAAGCTGAAGCTACATTCAGGGGTCAACTCGTAATCATGAGAATGAAAGGAAGACAAACAATCTTGGGTGGATGCTGTACTCGGTGTATGCTGTACTCGGTGTATGCTGTACTCGGTGTCAACTCATGATCATCTCATGGAGAGACAGAGAGGGATGACTTAACTTTGTGTTCTGCGATGATGGTTGAGTTGTGGACGAGAAAGAGAGAGATGGGGGATGAAGATGAGAATGATATGGAGGATACGAGCGGATATGAGAAATCAGGGGTACAACTTGCCTGATTGGTTTTAGAAGACCTCGTATCGGTGTTATTACGCGCCGGATCGGGACTCGTACCTGCCATATCGGGGATGGTCAATTGACTCGCACACGAAATTCTGTAAGTCCCAGTTTCTCATGATGATTTCCCCCATCTCCTCTGATCTCTGTCTTTCTTGTGCTCAACTCTACCACCACCTAAGAACACGAAGTTAATTCATCCCTCTCTATTTCTCCATGCCATAATCATGAGTTAACACAGAGTACAGCATACACCAAGTACAGCATCATCCCAAAATCGACAGTCTCCCGCTCCCAGCCAGTTTCTCATCTCTCGGCGGATGTTGTACTCAACTCTCTACATTCCCACAATTACAAGTTAACCAATGAATAGAGTCTCAGCTGCCGTCGCGCCTCCCTCCAAATCGACCGTTTTCAAGTACTCCTCCAATCTCGCTCGATCATAGCCTGCAAGTGCATCTCCAAACTCGCTCGATCACGGCCTCCAAGTGTATCTCCAGACTCGCTCGATTACGGTCTGCAAGTGTATCTCCGAACTGGCTCGATTACGGCCTCCAAGTTCGCACGAGCATGGCCTCAAAGTGCATCTCCAAACTCGCTCGATCCTGGCCTCCAAGTGCATCTCTGAGTTCACTCGATCTCAGTATCCAAGTGCATATCCAAACTCGCTCAATCATGGCCTCCAAATGCATCTCTGAGTTCACTCGATCTACGTCTCCAAGTGCATCTCTGAGTTCACTCGATCTCAGTCTCCAAGTGCATATCCAAACTCGC
>Ga0307515_10017051_pt1 | contig 13262 bp, 3 predicted proteins | sample 17_EM_MG_FD_194513 | JGI IMG/M metagenome (GOLD analysis project Ga0307515, IMG submission 194513) | Populus trichocarpa ectomycorrhiza microbial communities from riparian zone in the Pacific Northwest, United States - 17_EM | ecosystem: Host-associated > Plants > Roots > Unclassified | place...
GTCACTCTAGGGCTAGTTCTTAGCGGTTTTGCTAGTACCTAGCACTTAAATCTGCTAAGGATTTGCCCTAAAGTGACCAGATGTCCCCGACCGCAAGCCTATGGCTGCAAAACTATCTAACTGTAGTAGTCGCACTAAGGCGGGTTCTTAGCGGTTTTGCTAGTTCCTAGCACCTGCTAAAGAATTGCCTTAAAGCGCTATCTATATATAATGCATACTGAGTGCAAGGGATGGCGGGTGGGAAAAGCGAATTAGCCACGTAGTGACTGCGTTCGATATTCGCGAATATTGCAGGAGGTCTCAGCATTGTGCGTTGCTGAGATGGACACTGCCAAGCAACATATAGACGCTAGTATATATGATTTTAGGTAAATCTCCGACATACTTCAGAAACCTCAAGCATCTAAAGTGATCCACGATGACTTAATCCGCATGCCGTTCCTCCCCCCTAAAGATTTCTCAGCTGCGCATGTAAGAACAACGTGTTCTGCTGGTGTCAGATAATCTGTATTCTCGGAGGCGTAGGACGTGCACGAGTCACGTGCACGGGTCACGTGCATTGTAAATATCTTCGTCTAAGCCCAGGGGCCCTAGGTTAACCAACCATCGACACGATCAAGATCATCAATCAATTAACCCATTTCATCAAAGAATAGCTCTATATAAATTATCTAACAGTTATAAGCCCGGTCTACCGACACAAGAAGCTATTCAGCTATTACTCAATCATTTAAAGAAATTCTACCTCATCGTTAGACTCTGACACCTCATCGTCACAAGACGACCCTAATCAAAATCCTACCTCAATTGTCACAGGACAAGATTCCACGAGATTCCACGAGATTCCATGAGACTCCACCTCAATCGTCAAAGGACGATCCTGACGACAAGGACGATCCTAACGATAAGGACGATCCTGATAACAAGGACGATCCTAACAACAAAATACCATCTCAATTCCTCCTTTGTCTATCAGTCAAATAACTCCACCGATAAGTTCGTCGACTACAATTATCCTCAATAAACCAGAAGACTAGGAGCAATGGCTTTAGCAACTCAGAGCCCTCGTAGATTAGCGAATTTGGGCCCACGTTAACCTAGACAAGGAAGTACCTTAACAAGGTCTACTACAAGAACCAGCCTATCTAGAAGTTATAGATTTTAATAAGAACGCTACCTTATATACACAGCTCTTGACGAATTAATAGAGGGCGTATAAGAATAGTAGATGATACTACAACCAGGATATAAAGTATTTCCTAAGATAGGAAGATTATCTTTAATAGATCCGCACCCAGATTACGTCTATAATATTAATTTAGAAGAAGCTACTGCTTAACCCTTCCCTTACAGTTAAAGAATGGCTATTTTAATTAAAGGAGAACACAGAACCTACCTTATCGTTTATTAGAAAGAAGGTATAACACTAGTATACGGAAGCTCTTAAGGGGTTTAACTATTTATTAAAGTTAAACTAATAGCTAGATTAGTGGGAACACGTAATAATACTAGTAGAAAAGTATAATATCCCTTAAATGTCTAATGAAATCTGGTTATAAGAATTAGCAGAAGTTATTTAACTTTTTAGCGATGCCTACTATATAAAGTATACTACCGAGTTAAATAACCTATAGAAGTTAAGATCTTCCGAATACTATAGAGTAGCAAAGGAGCTGTAAGAAGGACTTAGAAGACCTTTAGAGAAAGCTAATACTACTATAAAAGGGAGTACCTTTAATACAAACTTCGTAGAGAAAGCTATTAAGGATTACTCTAATACTACTAAAGGTTTATAAAGAGGAAAGGCCTTAGTATATAAGAGCCGCTTAAAGAGAGCCAGGACACTAATAAATAAGAAGATGTTCTATAAGAAGCCAATACCTAAGTGCCTAGCGTGCGGAATATAAGGACACTCCCTTTAGGACTATTAGTATTTATTTAAAGATAAGAGACCTATAGGGGTTATAATTAAAGATACTTGTATTAAAAAGGCACTAAGGAAGGTAGAATAGAATAAGGATTTTACTAATCTAGTTACTAAAATTAGACTTAAATAAGAAGACGAAGCTTAACAATAATAAGACGAGAGTAAGGGAGTCCTACGTCTTAAAGACGTTACCTTCTGTACGGACTTAAATAGAAGAACGTTATAGATAATAGACTATTAAATACGTCCAACTAGGAAGTCTATTAGCGTTTAATATAAGCCAACTGCTATGCCGCCAATAGAAGCGTAGAATATTATTAAGAGACGTTCGTCTAGACTTAAAAGGTAATATATAACTATAGTATCTATATCTAGGCTATCTAGGACCTATTAAGCTTTAAGGCCCTAAGATAACGGAATATTAACACTATAGCCTTGCTAAAAATTAAGCGTTAGGTCTTATAAAGGTTTTTAAATCGGAATAATAATAAACCCTATCTTAACGTCTATTAACTAAACTGACCTTAAGGAAGCGCATATAAAAGGCCTTAAAGAAAGCTTAAGAAACAATTAAGGAGCTAAGTAAGGAATACCAGATAAGTACCCTTAGAGAGCTAAAATAGTTCCTAAAAATCTATATGCTATATAATCGTAGCTAAAGGCTCCTATAGCTATCTTAGGAAGCCTATATTAAAAAGATAGCTAACTAGTATAAAATAGATCTTAAAGGGCGTCTTTTAAATACTCCTATGGCAGAATCTAAACTCCTCCCTACTAATTACCAATTAATCTATCTAATGCTTCCGTCCTCTAATATAGACCTACTAGTCCGTCCTATATCCCTACTAAGAGAAGCAGCTTCTATAATGCTATATTAGAGACCAGTACTTATATAGTATAAGGAGCAGAGCAATCTACTATAAAGGAAATAAGGAAGAAATAAACGGTAGAGGGAAAGATAAAGGAATACGCGATAAAGGATAAGATGACGGAAGAGACGGTAAAAGTAAAGCGTAATTATTTATCTATGCTAGCGACGCATTATTCGCAGACAATTCCATTAATAGAAAGAGCTTATAAGGATACATTATAAAGCTATTTAGGGGATTAATCGCCTAGAGAGCAAATAAGCAGGGTACGGTTACGACGTTAAGCATAGAAGCTAAGTTATTAGCCCTATTATAGACAGCAAAGGAAGCTATCTTTATTAGCAGGCTGTTTAAAGTAATAACGTTATACCTAAACGAGCTCTTAATTATTAACTGCAATAATATCTAGACACTTTAACTAATTATAGAAGATATGGTAAAGCTGATCACAAAGCTCTAATATATTAATATCTATTAACACTAGTTGCGTTAAGAATATGTAATAAGACAAGTGCTATTATAATGGAAAGTAATAAAGGAGATAATTACTAATGGACTTATAAAGGCCCTACCCAAGCAGCGGTTTAAGAGCTTCGTTAATATAATCGGAATAGTAGATATTAAGGAGCGGCTAAATAAGGAGAAACAACTGGAGGACCTAAGGGAGAAGGTAAGGGCGAGAAGGAAGGATTCGGATGGGATTACGGTTCATTTAACGCATAGACGGACACGAGAAGGTGGCTAGCTTCGTCCTCAACCAGGTTAAAGCTAAGGGGGTATATCAGATAATCTGTATTCTTAGAGGCGTAGGACGTGCACGAGTCACGTGTATGGGTCACGTGCATTATAAATATTTTCGTCTAAGCCTAGGGGCCCTAGGTTAACCAACCATCGACACGATCAAGATCATCAATCAATCAACCCATTTCATCAAAGAATAGCTCTATATGAATTATCTGACAGCTGGCGCTGCAAGTAACCTAGAACGTCCAATAGAATTTTCGATCACGAGACGTGGGGTCGATTAGTATTCTAGACTGTAATTCCCACTAGCTCTTAGTGTTATAGTCATCACGTTCACTATCCCATTCGCCATCTATAAGATAGGTAGGGATGCATTTTTAACGGTTATCTAGCGGAAAATACTTTAGGTAGAGAAACCTAGGACCTAAATATATCCCTTTTTACTTTTATTATCTATAGCCCGCTTCTGGTCTTAAGGACCTCGTTCTAGAGTAGCTGATATACAGACTAGTAGTGCTCCCAGTTATTTCTATCTTAGGTCTATTTCTAGAATATTAACTGTTATTTATAAGGACACTTCCGCCTTTTATTGCTATATTTAAGCGTGCTCTTATTATAGTAAAATTTTATATTTAAAAACACTATTAAGCCGACCTAAGCCTTTCTCCTTAATTTAGAAGTTTGATTAACATTTCGATAAAAGAAAATCGGTATATTCTACGGATACAGTTTTACGCTAATATAATCTAAAAAGAGCTCTAGTAGGTCTATATTAAAGGGAGAGCCAATTTATATACCTTATATTATAGAAAGTATAAAGGAATACTCTTATTCTAGTAAAGAAAATGTAACTATAGTGCGTTTTTATAAGCCTAGTTAAATCCGTTTTATAAGATCTCCTATACTATTACTAGAAACTATAGTAATAGGAAATTTAGCTAGTAATACTAAGGAAGAGTAAATAAGGGCGTCTACTTACAAGTTAAGTAGATTAGAGATAGTACACTAAATATTTATTTACTTTTCGTTAGTAAATCTAAGAGTTGCTTTAATATATTACTTGGATAATATATTAATAATAGCTCTTGCAATATAAGTACAAAAACTAATAGTTTAATAGTAATCTATATAGTGTAAAGGCTCAGTCAAAAGAATAGAGTCTATTGGTAGCTAGTAAACGAGAATTCTAAGATGAGGTCTAGAAGAAGGTCGAGGAAAGGACACGTCTATATACATGGCGCTAAGGCTTGGCCAAGCCCCTAACTAGGATCTGTAAAAGTGCCGTAACATATAGGAGCTAATAAGGAACTCTAATTAACTGCTAGTCTCTTTTATTGTATCTAAAACAATAAAGTAAGAAACTATATTAGCACTAAACTAATGCTATAGCTATATAAATAAAGATAGTAGATAAAAGCGTAGAGATTAGAAAGCCCCGCTTAAATAGAATATAGGCTTTAATAAAAATGCTAAGGTTTGCTAGTATAGGCGTTACAAATGGTCGAGCTAAAGGCATAGTAGTTATATTGAAATTAAAGGTTAAGTTAGCAATATAAGGCGAGATTGCAGTAGTTTTAGATTAAGAGGTTGTGGAGTATATAGTAGGAAATCTATCCGTTTAATTATAATATACTATTAAGGTTGAGTTTAAAAAAGAGACGCTTTTATACCTACTCGAGCTAGACGTAGTAGCTAAATTAATAAGGCTAATAATACCAGAGCCTAAAAGATTACTAATCTAAATTTCGATAAACGCCTTTATATAAGGGGACGAGGCATTTACTAAGGGAAAGAGATAAAAAAAGCTAGCGCCGATTTAGTAGTAAACGTAATTATAGTTTAGGCGACCTTACTAAGGCTTACTTAAATTTAAGCTAAACTTAGACTAGAAAATATAAATACTTATATAATAATAAAGAAATATATAGCTTTATTTATTATATAGAACTTATAAAAACTTACTTTTGGCTAATATAAGCGTAAAAGTTATCGTATATATATAATCGCCTCTATATTTAGGCATCCTAAGAGTATAAAAAGGGCCTAGAATATGTCCTTATATATATTACAGAGTAAGTATAAGCGGCGATAATATATAGCAAGGTAGATATTATTAAGCTATATATATAAACTGTATAAAGAGGTCAAGACGTTATATAGGGAGAGAAGGTAGGGAAACGGGAAGAAAGGGCATATATTGTTAACTTAGTTGCTTAGTTAATACGTATATAGGGCAGAATAGGGTTTAGATTGTAGTTCTAGCAGAACTTAGTAGAATATAGCAGAATGCCGTAGATTACCGTTAGATTGCTATTAAATTGCCATTAGATTGCCATTTTATAGTTAGTCTCTAATTACTAAGTTAGTGGAAATAGGTAGATGTGTGTAAGGTATTACGGGGGTATTCTATAATAGTACCCCCGCTTTAAACTCGAGCTTCTGCGAGATAGGGCTGTAGCAGTTTTAGGCAGAGTTTATAAAAGTCTTCTGCGGCTTATATAAGTCCTATAGAGTTAACGGGTTCCTATAAGGACTTAGTAAAGCCTCTCCATTTCGTAAGATATATATATTAGCGTTTCTATTTATTATACTTAATATTATTAATTCTTTTAATAAAGTACTCGTTTTTACCATCTACTTTAACTAGTAGGGGAGGGTTCTATATTTATTTAGGTAGGGCGTTTAATATAGGGGTAGTAAGGTAGAGGACTAACGTATAGAATACGGGGTGGATTTTAACCGTATTAGGGAGCTTTAGTTAGTAAGCGTAAGAGGAAATAACCTTCTTAACCTTATAAGGGCTAGTATTCTTCTAATTAAGTTTTTTAGTAGGTTGTTTTATATTTAGATTTCTTATATCTAGCTAGATAAAGTCGCTAATTTAGTAAGCTAATGCTAGGGTTTGTTTCTTATTCGCTGCGGCTTTATAGACAGATTAGGCCTATATTATTTTATTAGTAAGGAACCGTTATAGTTCCTCTATCTTCTCTATAAATTAATTTACTTCTATAACTTATAAGGCGTAATAAGTAGGGTAAGGAACATTACTAAAAGGTTTAAAACCTATTTATAAATATTAGCCGTAATTAGCTAGAAATAGAGAGACCTTTATAGTTTCTAAGACGGAATTATTTATAGTAAACTTAGCGAATATAAGCTAGTTAATTTAGTTATCTTATAAATATAACGTGTATATCCGGATATACTATTTCATTATAGCGTTTACACATTTTATTTAACTATCTATTTCTGGGTAATATATAGTAGATAGCGGTGCTTTAATGCGGAGTTAGGTAGTTGGTTTTTTCTAAAATATAGAGATAAACTAGCTGCCTTTATTAAAGATAATCGTTTTAGGGAGTTTATAAAGTTTCTATATATAATCTAGGAATAGTTAGGCGATAATAGGTGTTAATATATTAGGGCAGGCGATTAAGTGTCTTATCTTAGATAGTTGGTCTATAACTACTATAATATTTATATAGCCTTTACTTATAGGGAGATCAATAATAAAGTTAATTAAGATATTTTTCTATCTTTGGTCCGGAATAGGTAGTGGCTTTAAAAGGCCGTTATACGTTTCGTATAAAGCTTTGGCTTATTAATAGATATAATAGCTAAAGATATACCTTCGTGTCGTATTATATATATTTGGCCAGTAGTACTCTTATTAGAGTAGCTCTAGGGTTTTCCCTTAGCCTAGGTAGCCAGCTACCAGTAAATTATATACGTATTTAAGGAGCTTAAGTTTAAGTTCGTTATAGTTAAGTATAACTAAGCGATTCTAGTAGTATAAGCGGTTTCCGCAAGCTTCGCATTTACTTAAAAAAAATCTTTTTAGAGCGTTTAATGCCATCTTATATTAGCTTAAGCGTTTCTTAAATAAACTCGTTATTTAGGTATTTATTAATTATAATCTATTTAATTAATTAATTAGTTATTTTAAGGACGTATACTATAAGGTTTTTAGTAGGAGGGTTAAATAGTTTAGGACAAAGTAAGGTCTAATTTCGGTAAGAGCGCGCTTCTTTTAATGCTGGCGCGTCTTATAAGCGTTAGGTTAGGGCATTAGGCTTTTAACCTTAGACGCCTAAGTAGTACGTAATTAAGAATTAGAAGCGTAATAGATATTCTAACTAGTGGGCCTAATAATGACTTAGCTGTTTTATAGTTGTAAAGTACTATAGGTTCTTATAGTTACTAAAGACCTTAATTAGAAATCCGACGCCTTCTAGTTTAGGTTGCTATTACTTAAAGTATCTAATAATAGCTAGCAATTCTTTATTGTAGATCTTATAATTATATCCGGTAGGGCTTAGTTGCTTTAAGAAGTATGCTATAGGGTATAACACTTCTTCTTTATTATATTGAGATAGAATGCCTCTAGTAATATAATTAGATAAGTCGGCTTCTATAATACTTATTTATTCTAGGTTAAAGTATTAAAGTATAGGTATAGTAGTAAATATAACCTTTAGATAAGCAAAGGCCTTCTTATATTCCTTATCGAAGATAAAAGCTTTATCCTTTTAGGTTAGAGTAATAAGGGGTAAAACTAGGGCGGAGAAGTTATCGATAAACTGTTAGTAGAAATTAGCAAATCCTATAAAGGCTTTTATATCCTTAATGTTTTCGGGTTCTTGCTAGTTTATAATTGCTTTAACTTTCTTTAGGTCTATTTATATACTATTTATAGAAATAAGAAGTCTAAGGTATAGGACTTCCGTTTTATAGAACTTATATTTATCTATATCTAATTATAGACTCCTTGTAGTACACTATTGTCCCTTTATACGTGTGTGTTATATACTAGTCTAGTTCCCTTTATTACATAGTAACTCTAACTATCTTTATAATCCCTAGCAAAGTAACCTTATTTTCCGCAATTTATATAAGCTCTATCTCTAAACCATTAACTTTACTATAGAGTCCGCCTAAACGTCTTCTGCTACTAAGATCCCTAATTTGGCCTATGCTTCTTAGTCCTATAATTACTTAATCCTTAACCTCTAGGTTTCTATAGTTTCTTACTCTATCTCTTATAGGCTTCTTTAGTACTACTTAGGTCTATTAGCTCTACGCTATACCATAGTTTCTAATTTAGCTTTAGTCGTGGCGTACTCTACGCCCTATATAGCTGTAAAACTCTATCCTAACCTCTCTTAGTCTGTTCCCTTTAGTAGATCCTATTATTAATCTTTATTACTTAATCTATTAGTTCCCTTAGGGTATCTATATCTTCCATTAGGATAATTATATCCTAGACTTTAGCCTAAGTCCCTACTTATACTGTGCCATAAGCGCCTTATTATTTCACTTAACTTATATTACTAGCGTCTAAAACTACGTTATATACTTAATTACTAAGGTTTACTGCATAATATCTTAAAGTTTCCTTTCTGCCGTAATTGTTGCCTCTAGGTCTTTAAATATTTATATAAGTCGCTCTATAAACCCATTCTAGCTTAAGAATATAAACCATACTTCTTAGTTTATAGTCGTTATTCCGTTTACTTATATCTCTATAAAGTAAGGCTTAAACTATTTAAGTACTCTTCCTAATAAGAACAATCCTACATACGCTATTTAATCCATAGGTATTACTAGCTTTACTCCCTCTTATATAACCTTAAAGTGTATTTACATAAGGAATCCTTTAAGCTTTAATCTTTCTCCTAAGAATCTTTTAATTAATAGTAACTTAACCTTTACCGCGCCTATCCCGTTAATCCTATTTTCGAGTATTACATTATTTTCCATTAATTAGTCAACTATTTCTTATAACTGTTTAACCGTTATATATAACGGAACCTTATAGCAAGTACTATAGTGGGTTCGTTATTAGGCTAGGTGTGTAGGTAATGCGTAAAGTTAACAACGTAATAACAACTGGTGGAGTAGTTGCCTAACAGATTAACTCTAATTATATTCTAAGAATTACTACAAGGAAGAAACTATCTAGGTAGGGACTAAGGGTCCTTAAATACACAACCGTACTCTTATAAAATCCTTCTTATACGTAATATACGTAATATACGTGATGTACGTAACGTTCCTCCTATACCTCGCGTTCCTTACGTATTATATTATATAACCTTAGTTACCATTCCTCGTTATATAGTTCTACTGGTTCCATCCTAGACCGTACCTATATTAACTAACTAGCTTCTTTTAACTCCTCTCTAAGTAGTTATAATATTATACTTAAAGCGTCCGTAACACTATCTCCTTCCTCTTTATCTTTGTCCTTAAAGATCGTTATTATCTCTAAGTCATCTATTAGAGGTATAATGTCCGTCTAATTAATTTGGTTAATATTATTACTTATAATACCTTTTAAGGTTTCTAAACCTCCTTTGTCCTTATAGGTGCAGCATTATACTTACACTATTGCTTTAATACTGTCGCTAAGTGAAGTTATACTATCTCCGTATTCTCGTTGTGTGTAAGAGGGGTTAGTTTACGTTATATTAGCAAGTCCTTTATTTTGGCAACCCTCTTCTTATTTAGAGTGCACTAAATTAAACATTTAATTGTCTTACGATATTTATTCTGTTTCTAACGCTAAGTATATATATCCTATAACTCTTAATAGTTGTTAAGTTCCCTAAGTAATTTATTATAGGGTTTTATATTTAATCTACTGCTATAAAGCTTAATAGTAAGCTCTTAAGCGCCCTAAATAAACTATGTCGTTCGTAGGAAGCGGAGCAAGAGGCTGTGGCTGCTTAACAGCGTGCCCTTAAAGCTCGTCTTTCTACTTCTGCCCGTCTTCTTCGTCTTAAGAAGGTTCGTAAGAAGGTCCGTTTTAAGGAGTAGAAACTTATAGAATAAGGTCTATAGGAACTTAGTAATGAAAGAACGGATTCTCTTCTAATAGTAAAGGAAACAACTCTAAGTAATTCAGCAATCGCTTTTTTTAGGTCCCCCTTAGGTAACTTATTCTTTGGTAATCCTTCTTTAATATTACCTAACCTATTTTCTTCTAATACTCCTATACCTTTTTTATAGCGTTCTTTAAATTTTCTAATAGCTCCTAGATAGTCTTATTATAGCCTATCCACTTAACCTCGTACTATATTTTATCGTCAACGTCCTTATAACTAACAATCTTTAAAACTTGCTATTTGTCTTCCTCTTATCCTCTATATATGTCTGCTTTATAGACCAATAGCTTAACTTTCCCGTATACTGGCTCTAGCATTACGATATGCTATATAGGGTAGATCTTTATTTTAGCTGGTAGGTTTAACTTAAATGTAACTAGTAAAATCCTTTAACTAATTTTAAAAGGTCCTAGCCTAACGTAGTCTAACTTCTTACTTAGTTATTAACTTTTAAAATTTTTGTATAGTAGCCATACTTTATCTCCCTCCTTAAGATCTGGTCCCTCAGATCTCTTAGTATTGTAGTATTTCTTTATTCTTTACTATACTACCTTAGCTGTTTCCGTAAGATTCTTATAAAGATTTATTAATGTCTCCATCCTTTACTTAGCTATGCTACTTATCTTCTTTACTTAATATGGTAATAGCAATATTTTTAGCTTATATCTATAATTCGCCTTAAATAGTAACGTACCCATTCCTTCTTATAGTGTTATATTATATATAAACTGTGTAACTAGTAATAGTAATACCTAATTATTTTATGCGTAATTAATATAATGTCTTAGATACTGCTCTAGTGTCTAATTTAACCTTTCCGTTTAACTGTCTGTCTGCGGATAATATACGGTAGAAGTTGCTACTTAAACTCCTTACTCTACTAAGAATACCTCCCAAAATGCTGATATAAATCTTAGATCTCTGTCCGATATAATTTTGCTTAGTGCTCTATACCTTATAAATACTTCTTTAACATAGATTCTAGCAATATCTTCCGCTAATATTTCTTCTATATATGCTATAAAGTATCCCTACTTTATAAGCTTATCTACTATTACTAAGATCGTATTGTGATCTTGTCCGGTAATAGGATCTTTTAACTTTAGCAACTTAATAATAAAGTCCCATAATATAACCTCCTATAGTCTCTCTGGTATTTTAATAGGTTGTAGCCCTCCATATAGCTTATGCCTTATTAGTTTATTTCTTTAGTAATTTAGATACTCCTTAGTGACCTTTCTAGCTATCCTCTAGATTCCGTTAATAATATACTCCTCTTAAAGTCTTAACACTAAGCCTATAGCTCCGTTATGTCCTTAAGTTAGTCCTTTATAGAAATCTTCTATAAATTAATCTGCTATACTTCTTAGGATATACTTTACTTCTTGGTTTTCGTATATATCCGTCTATAGATCTTCTAGCTATACTTTTAGAATTCTTTATGCCTAAAAGCTTTCTGGTAACTTATAGATTTTCTCTAACTTTTCCTAAGTTGCTATAATTTTTAGATAATTATACCTAATTAATCTATCTATGTCTTTTCGCAATAAAGCCCCTAATGGCTTTTTATCGTTTTATAGTTTAGCTTTTCGACTTAAAGCATCTACTCGTGTGTTGTCTGTACCCTTAGTATACTAAATCTTGAAATGGTATTCTATAAGTATCTCGGCCTATCTAACCTATCTTTAGTTAAGTTCCTTTATTATTAGGAATCCCGTTAGGTTCTTATAATCCATCTTAACTATAAATAGTTTCTCTATACCTTATAAGAATGCTCTCTATTCCTTTAGTGCTGTAACTATACCTAATAACTCCTTATTATAGATGTTATAGTTTAGTTCTAGTAGTGTTATCTTTTAACTGTAGTATACCATTAGGTGCCATCTATTTAGATGCTTTTATATAAAGTATGCCCCTAGTATAAAGTCTAATACATCTGTCTTAATAACCGTCTTTAGACCTAGTTAATAGATCTTAAGAACTAGCTCCTAGGTAAATAACCTTTTAACTTCCTTAAACAGTTCTTGTTATTCTTCTCCCTATACCTATAGTTCTTCTTTCTTCATTAACCGCGTAAATAGCTTAATATCCTTTAACTATTGCGCTATAAACCTTCTACAGTAATTGCAAAACCCTAGGAACGATCTTAACTGCGTAATATTCTCTAGTTCTTACTAATTCACTATAGCCTCAATCTTCTTTGGATTTATACTAAGTTAGCCTAGTTTAATAATAAATCTAACAAAATCGGTCTTCCTAGTAAAGAACTCGCATTTCTTAATTGTTACTGGCATCTATTCTTTTTATAGTCTCTTTAAAACCCACTTAACGTATTCCCCATATTCTTCCTTAGTTATTAAGTAGATAATGATATTATCGAGGTATACCATAATAAATTCATCCAAGTATTCTCCTAATATATTATTAATTTGCTTCTAAAACGTTGCTAGTGCGTTTATAAGCCTAAATTGCATAACTAATGGTTTATACAGTCCTTCCTTTAACCTAAAGGCTGCCTTTTATTCGTCGCCTTCCTTAATTCTAATCTAATAGTACGCCTATCTCAAATCTATCTTTATAAAGATTTACGCGTTGCCTATCCTATCTTAGATCTCGCTAATTAAGGGTAAAGGATACCTATCCTTCCTAGTAATGCTGTTTAACTGTCTATAGTTAATATACAGCCTTAGCTTACTATTCTTCTTTAGGACGAACAATACTAGATAACCCGCTAATAATTGCGATGGTCTAATATATCCCTTTTATAAGTTCTCCTAGATAAACTCTTTTAATACTCTACCTTCTTCTTTAGTAAGCTTATAGATTAGAAAGAAC
>Ga0307515_10017052_pt1 | contig 13261 bp, 4 predicted proteins | sample 17_EM_MG_FD_194513 | JGI IMG/M metagenome (GOLD analysis project Ga0307515, IMG submission 194513) | Populus trichocarpa ectomycorrhiza microbial communities from riparian zone in the Pacific Northwest, United States - 17_EM | ecosystem: Host-associated > Plants > Roots > Unclassified | place...
ATTTTGAATAGAGCCATGTGATCAGTTATGAAAGTTATTTTATGAGTTTTAAAAGGGTGGTGATTGTCGCACGTGTGCGGCGTCGCAATGAATGCGTCCACTCTTTGGTATCTGAGTAATCAGGAAAGGGACTGATTGCATAAAGGGAAGATATTAGCACCCCAAATATGTTTTCCCTAAGGTAAACTGCATTGTTTGATTGTCTGATATATCCTAAGGTGCTGTCATGTTTTCTAATTGTTAGTTTGTATAAGGTTTAAGAAAAGTCCTCCTCAGTAAGGAGATCCTTATCTTATCAGGTAAAAATCTAAGCGTTCTAATTTCTATATAAAACAACTACCTTTTTAATATCAGGAATACATCTTACGTATAAGTTTATAATCTCAAACACTCAAAGAAAACAAAATATTTTTTTTGGTATTTGTTTTTGAAATATTGGCCTAATTTTCATGGCTTTAATAAATTAGTTATTAAAGCCCTAACATGCATGTTCATACATATAATTTTTTGGATTTTTTTTGTATGAAAATATGATATGAATATTTCTTATATTTTTGAGAGACTTGGTTGTACGGATGAAAATAAGACATTTTTTTTGTTTCTTTTTTATTTTTTATGTTTCGAAGAAAACCGAGTATTTTAATATCAGATTTGTATCTTTACAGTATATAAATACAAACTGATCTTAATCAAAAGAGGTAGAAAATTCTACGAGAAAATCATAAATTTTTTGAAAGGATTTTTGGAATTTTTTTATATATAATATAATATTATAAATATATAATGGGATGGGCTTGGCTCAATTATATCTGACCGAGCCAAGATTCAGCCCAAAGATATTGGGTCGAGACAAGCCCAAGAGGAAAATGGGTCGCAACCGGCCCAAACAGAATTGGGTAGAGGTCAGCCCAAAAATACACTAGGCCAATATTGGGCCAAAAGATGAATTGTTTTATACATAATATAATAATATAATATTATTATATTATAAATATATAATGGGATGAGTTTGGCCCAATTATATGGTTTGAGCCCACCCTGGCTAGGCCGAGACTAGCGCAAGAGGAAATTGGGCCGCGACCGGCCTAAAAGGAATTGGGCCAAGGTCGGCCCAAAAGAGCACTGGGACAATATTGGCCCAAAAGATGGGTTGGGCTGATGTCTACCCAACATACTTTTCTCAAGGAGAATTGGGTCAGACCCGGCCAAACATTTTGGTCTGGGTTGGCGCTGATCCGACCCAAGAACAATGGCTCTCAACAGTTTACATGCTACATGAATAATAGAGAGTGAATTATAATTCACTCTCCACTGTTCATTAGCAGAACAATGGAGCTGGTGAGGGGGGATGAGGAAGAGAAAGGGAGGCTAACCTGACGATGGCGTTGGTGGCGTTGTGGGGCGGCAGACGGTGGTGGTGTTGTTGTTTTGTTTTTTGTGCAGAGGCACCAATTTCTTCTTTTTCTTTCTTTTTTTCTTTCTTTTTGTTTCTATTTTTTTCTCTCTCTCTTGTTTCTGTTCTACCTCCTCTTGTCCTCTCTTTCGTGTCTTCCTTTTCTTTCCTTTTCTCCCTTTTCTTTTACTATTTTTCTCCTTGTTTTTTTTGTTTCTGCTTCGATTTCCCTTCTTTTTCTGTCTTGTTTTTCTCTCTCTCAAAATCTCCCTCCCCTTCCTGTGTCTCATCCTCTAGTATTTATAAAAGGGGAAAGGGGAGATAGCCACCCTACCCTATCCAATCGCGCTTAATGGGTTGGGTGGCCACTGGGCAATTACACACAGGGCTTGTCCCCTCTGCCGTTTTCTTCTTGGCAGACCAATAGGTGGGGGTCTTGTCGGTTTTGGGTTTTTAGAAGAGAGAGGGAGATAGGTGCTACAGGGGATAAAATCTTCTTCTTCCTTTGTCTATACGCTTCAGGGGAAGAAGAAGAAGATGCACAGTGCCGTACAAAACAACATTGTTTTGAGCATCTTTTTTTAAAAAAAAAAATGAATAGTGCATGAAACGGCATCGTTTTGAACAAAACGTGTTGTTTCATTTAAACAAAACAATGTCAAAGAAAGCCTTATTTCCAAATCAGTCCTTATTTTTTAATTTGTTTAATCAAGTCCTCAATTGTAATTTTTATTTTAAGAATCAATTCAATTGCATCCCTGTCTAATTCAAATGTCAGCCCTGATGTTGACAGCCTTTTTCAATTTGATCATTGGTCTTAGATTTATGCAATTTAACCCCTAATTGATCACCAAACTTTCAAATTTCTTAAATTTGACCCTTGATTCCCGTCAATTAGGTCCCTAGAGTTTGACGTCTTTTGCAAAGTGGCTCTTGACTGTGAATTTCTTCAATTTAGCCCTTAATTGACTTTAAAACTTTGATTTTCTTGCAATGTTTCACCTAATTTCAACAAATTGACATGGTAAAAATTAAATTTGGTCTTTTGAAATTCCAATCTTGTTAATTAAACCTAAATTGGGCTCCCAAACTTAATTTTTCACCAATTAAGCCCCTAATAAAATTAATTTGACTCATTTAAAGTATAATTAAGTCTTTGTACTTGATTAAATCCTTCAATTGGACTCAAATTAATTCTCAAACATAATTAAAATTTAATTTGGCCTATGATTAAATCAAATTGACCTATTAAAAATTTAATTATACCTTTGGACTTAATTTCTATGCAGATTCGTCCAATAATCATTTAATTTGACTTTGAAGCTACATTGTTTCTTTAGTCTTGGGTATAATAGGGTACAATTAGGCTTCAAATTTCATCCAAAATTGCAGCTTGATTTTCCAATATGTTTGAGATCCTTGACCTGCTTTTTTCACGTAGTCAATCTTTATTTTATTTTTTATTTTTTGTTTTGGAAGAAGAAGAAGTGAATTTGGGGAATAACAAAAAAATAGGTTATGACAGAGACTACCTTTTAGCATCTTGCGTGGAACATTTTAAGGTTCGATCAATTCTACCAATGTATTTATCCAATCATGGACAATAATATAATGCAAAGTTACTACTTTTACAAAAACATCTTTTGATTTTAAAACAACAAAGAGATTAAAAAGGCATATAATGCAATCCCAAAACCTTTGATGAACTTATGGTGTTAGAAGAAACAAATTATAAACTTTGATTAACCAAATAAGTATTAGAAACAATCTTTTGATGAGGGTTTGAAGAGGGCCAAGGGGTATATACATAGTAAACTTCTCAGTATTGGCTTTCATATGTGGGGTCTTGCTTTCAAAGCAAAAGGTTCATCCTAATAGATTGATTAACTGAGCCATCTCTATTTTCAAATAGTCATCTTGCTCTGTCCATGCTAAACTCTTCAATTTGCTTCTTATAGATCTTGGTAGGGGTTGACGTTTAGGGGCAGGCCTATATTTCTCCTTCAAATGAAAAATATGCAATATTGCAAAATAACTATGAGATGGTTGGAGAAAATAAAGGTAAATTAAATATAAATTCGCCCTTTAAGGTTGAAAAATGGTTGTCATTTGATGTCATTATTACACCAACAAGGAAATTCATAGTCATCTCAGTCAATTTATAATTATCCAAACTCTTATAGAATTTATGTGACAACCATTTACTACCAAAAAGTCCTAAAATCCAGGATTCTACATATCGGGCTTTCTTTGATGCAATTTACATATGACATATACAACCTATGGATAGATTCTATTCATTAAGTGAGCATGAGTATGATTTTTACCTAGTCTTAAAAAGATCTTAGATCTACCCAGTGATGGTTTTTATAAAGATAGTATGGGGGCGTTGCAAAGAATAGTTAAGGCACGTATACCCACCATTACCAAGCAGGTACTCACATATGAGTTGGGTATTTAACAAATTTAAACCCTGACTAATGGTCATAGGACAAACTATGAATCCTCTACCTAACCTAGAAGCTTGTGTGTGCTTTTAAAAATTAAAGTAGGTGATACATGGGACATTAATCCATATCCAATATACAATGCATGTGCAATATATAAAAAATTAATGCATAAAAAAATGCATGTTTTAATCCTCCACCTAACTTAGAAGCTTGTGTGTGCTTTCAAAAATTAAAGTAGGTGATACATGGGGCATTAATCCATATCCAATATATAATGCATGTGCAATATATAAAAAAAATTAAAGCATAAAAAAGAATGCTTGTTTATAATAATAATAAAAAAAAGATAAACAAAAAGCAATAAAATTTGAAGTATAAATATAGAGACTAAAAAAAATATAACACAACAATCAAATAACAAATGAAGCTTAATCTACGAGATTTTCTTAATGGAGTAGTCATTCTATCGCACGTGTGCAGTGTCACATCAATCATCCTCCTGAATTAGTATTTTTTATGATGGGTCAAAAGAACAATGAATTCTTGTACTTTATCAGTTAAAAGGTTTGGAGTCACCACCTAGTATTTTGGTCACTAGAAACCCTAACTGGTCTTCAAAGTCTGGATAAGGGAACCGGTTGTGTATAGGAAGGATGTATCACCCCTACTACACCTTATCTAAGGTAAGCTGCATTGTTTATTGTTTGATTACTAGGCAAATATTTTGTTTTTCTAACCATTAGTCTGTCTATTAGTCAAAACAAGTCCATCCTAGTAGAGTGAATCATGACTTTACGGGTCTACCTTAACCATTTTGAGGCCCAACCATATTTGTTTTCATTTTACTTCTTTTAGTATCGTAAACATATGTAAGTTTGTATTTTCTTAAGTTAAAAGGTGAGAAAAGATGGTTTTATTTACATGCCAAGTTTGTCATTTTGCTTTTATTTGAAAAGGCATTTTAGGTACATATATAAGTCTAGACAAAATAATTTTTTTAGAATTTTTGAAATTCAGGTCTAGTTCCCCCTATAGACTTAATAAGCTTTTTATTAAATCCATGAAGCATGCAAAAATATAAACCTATGTTTTTTTTATATATATATTTTTAGAAATTCTAAATCATGAAAATAATTGTTTTTAAGAAAATACAAACTATGATTTTTTGGACAAAACTTTGCCGTATGCAATTAAAACATTTGTTTAATTAAAATTTTTATCTATTTTTACCATTTATTTAACACATGCTAATAAAATAAAATAAAATAATGCAACACACACATTATTTTTCTTACTATTGTTTTACTTACACAATACAATTGCATGCTTACAAACAAACCAAAATTTAAAATTTACCAATAATTCAAACACACACATTAAACATATAAAATTTGCAAAATGAACCTTTCAAATATCAAAATAATACGGAGAAGTTGTTGGAAACTCAAGAACCATAGGAAGATTTTGGGATTGCATGAACAGTGATAGTGTGTGTTCTCCTCGCGCCACTGCCATGCTAATACGTGGAACCATGCGCTGTCATCATTAAGAAGGGAAATCTGGTGGATTAGGAGATGCTTCATCTTCTTTTCCACAAAGAATCTCACCACCACCTAAAAAAAGCACAACAAATAATTGATTATATCTCTTTTTTTCCTTCTTCTCGGGTTCAAAGCTATTGTGATTTGTTGTTGTGATGATGGTCAAAGATGGGAGAGTAATGAGTCAGTGGTTAAGGTTGTCATTGGTGTTGCCATGGAGTTGGGCTTTCTCGTGTGGAGGAGAACTTGTCATTACTGTTGATGATGGGGAGCTGACTGATGGCATTGGGAGATGAGTTAATGTTTGAAGAAATCAAGAAGATAGTGGGAGTCTATAAGTTGCAAGGATGCGAACTGGACGGTTTAGGAGGATGGCTACTGCTAGAGGGAGCTATTATACTTTTAATTAAGCCCCTGATTATGTTAATTTAGCCTTTTCAAGTTTCAATCGTATCTCTAATCGTTCAATCTTTGTGAATTGATCTAAATTAGGTTTGTAAACTTTTTTTTTATTCAATTAAGTCCTTAATTAAGCCAATTAAAGGTATTAAAAGTTTCATTAAGTCCATGAACATAAATAATTATTCTAATTTTAGCCAAATTGACTTTCCAGCTTAATTTTGCTTTTGATTAAACCCTAGATTAAATCAATTAGGCTCGTCAAGAGTTCAATTAAGTCCTTAAACTTAATTATTTTGTAAGTTTTCCCCCATTCTTTAATATCTTTCTTTAATTTGATCCTATATTCTCATTGTTTTCTTCAATTAGGCCCTCCATTGTTGCAATTGAATTTCCAGCCTTTTCCACTTGGTTCAATTTGGTCCTTTAACTTTCAATTTGAATGATTGAGTCCCTTTTTCCATTTTTTTTAATTTTTAAAAAAGACAATGTCAACGTCAATTTGAATGATTGAGTCCCTTTTTCCATTTTTTTTATTTTTAAAAAAGACAATGTCAACATCAATTCAATTAGAAAAATTAATCAATGATTTTGAAATTTACACGTTTATATATGAACGCATTGAAAATAAATTATTAAATTTTGAATCCTTTTGAAAAACACTAAAAATGATGCAAATACATCAAGAATATATTTTTTTAATTTTTTTTTGTTATTTTTTGGTTTTTTATATTTTTTTAAAAATATTGGGTTATGACAAAGGTGAAGTCTCTCTCTATGGGTATCTTATTTAGTCAACAAGAGTATGCCCTTGAAATTCTTCACCGAGCATAAATGTCTTCTTGTCAACTAGTTGATACTTAATCATATTCCTCCTCAAAATTATCAACGGTGTCTGGTGCTTTGTACTCTGATTTCACTCGGTTTAGACAAATTATTAGTGCTCTACAATATTTTACTTTTACCAAGCCTAATATATGTTATGTCGTGAATAAGGTGTGTCAATTCATGAATGCTCTCATTGAGGATCACTGGGTAGCTATTAAACATATCTTGCGTTATCTTCAGGCTATGACTTCATATGATTTACACATCACTCAAGGTTCATCCTTTTCTTTTCATGGCTTCACTAATGCTAATTATGCAAGTTGTGTTGATGACTGTAAATTTATTGGTGGGGTTATCTTGTGTATCTAGGTAATACTGCTGTTTCATGGAAGTTTGGGAAACAACAAATTGTTGAGTAGTCCTTCATTGATGGTACAATTGAGATTTATGGATTCGCTTTTTATTGTCAAAACTTCAGCTTCTCTATCCTTCTATTACTATATTGTGGTGTGATAATTTAATAGTTACCTATTTATATGTAAATCTTATTTTTCATACTTGTACTAAACATGTTAAAGTTGACTCTCATTTTATTCATAGTAGAGTTGCTAAGATAGAGATTCATGTTCGGTTCATCTCTTTCAAGGATTAACTAGCTGATATTCTAGCTAAACCACTTCCTTATGCTTTCCTTGCTCATTTTCGGTCCAAGTTTCGTGTGGAGTCTTCACCTTTAGCTTTAGGAAGCTTATATAGAAAGTGTGTTTGCTATGACAATTACCTTGTATTTGTATATGCCTTATATGTGTATCTATCTTATATAGTGTTGTTATCATGGTTAATGCATTCCATTATATTATTATTATTATTTTACACAACCCTAACCCTAAGTATATAAATATAAATGATGACGACTACAATTGTAAGCACCTATCATTATGCATACAAACCTATTTCTCTCAATTATCTTAACCAGTTAAAGCCAAGCTACAGATTCATGAACTATGTGTGTTTAATAATGCAATGCAAATGTTTTTGTAAAAGTGTATTTGGGCTGAAAATTTTGATGCTTTCCAAATGATTCTGGCAAAATGTGTTTTGAACAACACTTTCAAACGTAGTACAAACACATTACCCAAACACAACCTAAGCTTTGTTATTGCCTAATTTTCTGCTACCTCGTTTCATTCCCTCATGCATGGCTTGCTTGAAAACCACTGATTTTAGACCCTTCCCAAGCTGATTGATGGAGTTAAACAGACTCTGCATCCTCTATGGCATGGAAACTGGATTGATCTTAGATAGCCAAGCAAGTCTGATTCAAAAGTCCAGTCTACCTATTGTTTTGAGGGAGATGCGACACTAATCTCCATAGCTTTCTTGGCTGCAAGACTTCTACTTCGTCAGAGTTCTTGATCCTTCTTGTTGAAAAATTGCAGGTGAAATGACCTTTTGTGGTCTCTTATGACTCCTCCAAGTCTTGGTCTTCCTTGTTTTCCTAAGGATGAACCGTCCACATTTCACTTTGAAAAACCCTGTTGTGGTCTTCGTCAAAGAGTCAGTGCATGTTCGGCTTATAGTTGGATTCTATCAATTCTCGGAGTCTGATTCAAAAGTCATTACCTAAGCAAAATTCTCGTGAAGACTTTTTGCCCAGAAAACAGCTTCATGGAAAATCAAACAGTAGATACTATCCCAATCAGGCTTGCAATAATTTAAAAAACAAGTTATTTCTAGCTAGCAAAATGAATCAAAGTTCAAAGCACTACATAAAACATCAAACACCACAAAGAACGCTACCCAAAATGGAGGAGATGGTGGCAATACCAGAGGGCGTGAGACTAATTCTAATGTGAGAGTTGCACACCATTTCTACAACTCCGATCAACATATCAAGCCTGGTCGAATTTTATAATTATGTTATTTAATTAAAATAAAATAAAAGAATTAGACTTGTTTTTGTTATTTTAATTCCATACACCTTTTTTTTTTAATCTTTTTTTATACAAAAAGAGTTACACATGTCTAATTGCCATATAATTAAATAAAAAATAATTTTAAAAATAAAAAATTAATAAAATCTGATAGGGTGTATGATCTAGATTACAAGTTTGACAGGTTAATTCAGATTCACTTGAGCTTTCAATTAGATTTTTTTATTAATTTTATCTTTACGGTTAATTAGGAATTAAGTTTTATAATTTATTTCAATTTGATTTATAAGGTTATCACGGTTTTATTACTCAAGTCATGATTTTGATTGACAAACTCGGGTTGATCCATGTCGTTTCAATATACTACCACCTCAATATTAAAAAAACAATATTGTCCAATATATCATCCTCTCAATTTTTAAAAAATATGTCATCCTGTGTTGGGTTTTGAAATCATGTTTTTTTTTCTCTTAGAACACATTAATTAGTAATGTCAGGAAAATTTTTTATGTTAGAAAAAAATTATTCTGACCCGCGGTGCGGTCTGGTACTAACTGAAGTGACATGCTATCCTATTTTTAGCATAGTTATAAAATCCAATCCAAAAATCGATTCAGGGCAAAACCCGATTTACATGTCAGGAGAGTCAACCTGAATTAACCCAAAATATATACATTAAAAAAAGATTAGAAAAATGTTATTTTAAGGGATGAGCTTTACACTAGGTTGATCGGATGAAGAATCGATCTAAGTTTTTAATTAAGTCATGCTAGATCACTATTTTTTTTCTTTTAACTTGAATTAATTTAAGTTACGAGTTTGCCAAATCTAAATTCATATCATTATACCGGCCAGTATTTTCAGCCGGTGCCCCTTTCACTTTCTTCAGCTAGATAATTCAAAACTATTCCTTAACCAATGCCCACTAAACATGGCTTGTACAATAATTTGACCGATCAAATCATAGTTATCAGATTTGATTTGAATAAAAGTTTATATCACTAAATCACCTAATCAACCCATTAAATTAATGATATACCATATTAAAAATAATATATTTATTTATTTTCAATGTAAGTTCATGCCATGTTCTAGCGTGTCCAGCTTTGCAAATTAAGTTAATGATTTGAATAAAAGTTTATATCACTAAATCACCTAATCAACCCATTAAATTAATGATATACCATATTAAAAATAATATATTTATTTATTTATTTATTTATTTTCAATGTAAGTTCATGCCATGTTCTAGCGTGTCCAGCTTTGCAAATTAAGTTTACATAACTAGGTTCAAATTTCACAACCGGCCGCCCTCCTTCGCCCTCTCTTCTCTTTTCTCTCTCTCTGTTTTGTCTCTAATAGTTTAGTTCTTTTGGTGGATGTGAAACATCTTTGATGCCTGTTGACTAATAGGAATGATATGGACCAGTATGAAACGGAGAGTGACAGTGTGTGAATACAATTATTAGACTTCGAGTTTTCTTCTTTCTCTTTCTCTGTTCATTTTATCATCGTTCTTTCTTTTCTTTTTCTTTTTCTTTTTCTTTTTTAATTCACAACTGCAAATTAATTTACGTAATTCTTGCAAATTAATTCGGGTTGATGACAGTGAAAGGATGTCAATGTGTGGCTACATAGAACCAGGGGCATATGATCAATGAAACATATCAAGTAGGGACGCGTGATACAATTACAAAATTCACCAGTTTTTATGGTTTATTTCTCCAAAGAGATAAAAGGCATCCCTAGTATAATCATTCAAAAGAAAGTCATCATTGTTTTTTTTTTAATGGACACTATCTTATATCATAGACTTAATAATTAGGAGATTAAAGTTAGAAATCAGTAATTATTACAGCAAGCAAAGGGACCGAAATGAATGAGAGTTGTCACTATGAGCCTAGCTAGACGGATGTTAGCCGATGAAATTTAAAATATTTTGATATGGCATGATACTTGGAGGATATTCCAATTCATTACAAAATCTAGGTTCAAGCTGACAGTTTTCGATATATTAATGTTCTCGAATCCAATACCAAGTAAAAAGTTGTATTTCATAAACTAACTGAAGCAAGAGGGATTTGTGCTGTAAAGTTGTTTGTCCCACAAGAAGTTCAAGGATGAAAGTTGATCGTGAAGCAAGAACATATTCCGGTCGGATTTACATGTTATAAATGTCTAGCTAGTTGGTTTTGTTCTCGTTGCTCGATCACCATCAATCAAAAGCAAGAAAGTTGCCACAATTGCAGAGACGTGGGTTCTGGACCATGACATAGAACTTATAACCATGCACGGGGATGGAACAGAAAATGGGATAGAATAAAAAGGTTTAAAGGAATAGGCAGCGGAGGAAATACATTCAAAATAATGCTCATTGTACTTCAAGGATCTGCTTTTACTTTTGATTTGATTTGTACTGCTACGACCTCCCTTGCTTCTTTTATCTCTTCTTTTCTTTTTCTCTCCATTTATACTTTAATAAAAAAGGATACGGCAATTGCAAAAATAATGGGAACGAAAGATGGATGATTTAGTGTAAACTGGAAACCAATTGAAGAAACACATATAGTCATAGACCGTCCTTAAGGAAAAACATGCATTTTCATGTAATTAAAAAAAAGGGGAAAAACATGCATGCTTTCACCACCGGCCTGATTTAGAACATGTTTTTACTTTCCATTGTGGGTGTTCTTCCCACTTGTCCATTTACATAGATTGACTCAAGTACATATGTAAAGACATGTGAAATTGTAATAATAAAAAAAAAACTAGGTTGGCAAAAAATGGTTTTGATCTTATTTGAGCTTTGTTGTATTCTTAGCTCGAATGTGCTCTATTTTATTTCTTCAATGACCGGATAGCAGCATTAATTCGTCCATCGTATAGCCGACTGTGTATATTTGTGACATCCTATCTATATTGTTTTCTTAGAAGTAATAATGAAAAAATAAATAAAAAGAGAGAAAGCAATCAACAAGAAAAATAAAATAAAAATTAACTGAGAAAGTAATAGTGAAAAAAAATCAAATAGAGAACGAATTGTAAAAGAATGATGGTGAGAGAGATATGGATCATAATAAAATATTAAAGGGAGAGAGATAAGGGTAAAAATGTGAAAAGGAATAAATGAGAGGATGCGAGAGGGAGGAATTTTTGGAACTAAAAGAGATATAAATGGAAATCCTTGAATCACAATATCTACCTATAATAAAACTAAATAATATAGAGAGAAGGCAATAAAGAAGAAAAAAGAAAAGACTTCTAAAATAAGAAATTTAGAAAAAAGAAAAAGAAAAGAATGAAAACAATATAAAAAAAACCCATTACATATTTTTATTATAATATTCAATTTAGATCAACTAAAGCTTCTAAAATAAAAATCCTGAAACGATCATTTTAGTTTTTTTTATAATAACATTGTTCTAAAAAAAAATTCTTTATTGGCTCAACCGAGGTTACATTACATTATTAAAAAAAATAGATTTTTATTTTTTTGCTGCAATTTTATTGAGAACAAAAAAAATTGGGAAAACTTTTGCATGGAACATTTAAGTTTCCAAGGAAAAATAACCCTTTATGTATATTTATTTTGTAGTTATTTTCTAATTTGTTTTTTTTTAATTAAACATCCCAATGTAAAACAAGAAAAGAAATTCAAAAAACTGAATTTGTTTTAAATTATTACTAAATAAATTAATTTTTTTAAGTATTTTAGAAATAAATTTTCAAATAAAGGAAATAACAAAAATAGTTTTGTTCAATATTATTCCCAACAATATTACCAATAATTACTAAATTAAAAAAATTAATTTATTTTTCATCGATAATCCATCAGAAATAAGGTTTACAAGAAAATATATTTTTTGTATTCTTCATAAATAAATAAATAAATATACAAATATTATTTAGTCTTTTTTCATAAGTCATTTATGTTAAAAAAAATTATTTTGTTTCCATCTGCCTTACATGAAAATAATAACAAAATGTTTTGCCATAAATAATAGTTTTTTTTTTAAAAAAAAATGTAGGCCTTATTTGGCTAGCAAATTGTGCACGTGTATGACGTCTTGATGATTGTTTTTCTGGATTTGATTTGGGTGTAAAAAGAATAAGAAATTCTAGTCCTTTAGGATTTAAAGTTTTGGAGTTAGTACCTAGTGTTTTTTTCTCATTGTGAAACCTAACTGGTCTATAGAGTTTGGATAAATGACTAGTTATTGGTTAAAGCGAATATAACTCAATAAAGTGAATCATGACTTTATATGTCAAGCCTTGCTCTTCTAAAATTAATTAATATGTTATTTTATTTTTATTTCTTTTAATATCTGCAGCACATACTACATATAAGTTCATAATTCTTAAATATTAGGAGTAAACAAAAGGAGAAAGAGTGCAAGGTTTTTATTTATTATATACTTAATTTGTCATTGTTTAATGTCTAACATATAAGTTCATAAATCCTAAAATATTAAAAGTAAACATTTTTTTGTGGTACTTAATTTAGACCAAGTTCCTAATAAGCTTAATAAACTTGTTATTAAGTTAATTATGCAAGCAAAATATAAAAACTATTTTGTTGTTTAATTTTTTATATTTTCAAGAAATGCTAAATCATGCAATATTTTTTTTCTTTTTTCTTTTTTTTTTCTTTCATAATTTTTTTATTAAACATGAATTTTTGGAGAAACTTAACCATAATGTAAGTTAAAACAAGGA
>Ga0307515_10017053_pt1 | contig 13260 bp, 1 predicted proteins | sample 17_EM_MG_FD_194513 | JGI IMG/M metagenome (GOLD analysis project Ga0307515, IMG submission 194513) | Populus trichocarpa ectomycorrhiza microbial communities from riparian zone in the Pacific Northwest, United States - 17_EM | ecosystem: Host-associated > Plants > Roots > Unclassified | place...
GGTTCGTCACGAAGACCGTTGAGGATAATCATCGGGGCTGGTGAGATTGATTTGACGGTGATTTAAGATGGCTTCAGCACTTTCTGAGAGCTCCGAAGTAGCGTTGGATATCGAATATAGAGGACAGCAGTATCCTTCGGTGAATAGATAGTCCTTGTGTGCAGCAAGAGAGTGAAGTTGTGAATCCGCGCTAGGAAATTTCTAGCCCGTCTTCACGACCACGACAACTTCCTAGCTTGTAATGAGCTCTAACCTCCCGTCACTTCGCTTCCACTAATTTTCATCTTTCAGCCAAAGCTGAGCTGTCTAATACCGGATTCTTTGTTGAGCTTCGGGTGCCTACGGCTTTGTCACCGTGGAAGTGAGTGCAGTATTGCAAGCAAATGCCGACAAGAGCCCTTTCCTTAGTTCTCTTTGCAACGAAATCCTCTATTTAATCATTAGTCTTTTAAATTGCCACTGCTCCTCCGAGCGTCATCAACAAAACTCATCTGGAGGCTAGCTCGCACTTCACACCAGGAAATCTACTACTATATTAAGTGTTGGTTACACAAGGTGATATCACGTAGCTACGGTTCGTAGATAGTATGATGATAATTGTTGTTGTATATATCCTTCCTGCTTAAGGAAGGGCGAGGAGCTTAAGGCTCCTCGCCACGCTAGTGCCGCGGCGACACGTGACGGCAACTTCCCTCACGTGACGGCAACTTGCCTCGCGTGACGGCAACTTGCCTATATTCCCAATACTAGCAACTCTTCTTTTACGGTTGCCATCTACATATATATACCGCTCGACTAGCGTAATAAATATTAATCCTCCTTACTTACTATTGCCATTATAATATAAGTCTCACTATCCTAAAATTTGCCTCTTAGTACGTGGTGCTTTCTTACTTAAGAGTTATAGGTAGATATCTTATTTAGAGGGCCGCTAAGGCGCTAGTAGTAAGTAAGCTAATAGCGATTTTCTATCCCGGGAATGGAAAATCCTAATTAGCTAGGTTAAGTTAAGGTCTATAAAATATTATACTCCCCCCTCTAAAAAAGTCTTAGTAAGAGAATCTAACTAATTAGATAACTTTAACCGCTAGTTAAAGTTCCTAAATATCTTAAGACCTTATATAACTAAGAAATTTCTAAGGACTCCCTTTTAACCTAACCTTTAACTTATATACGTAGAGTAATATTTAGGCCTTAAGGAGCTCTTGCTGCACCCGGCCCAAAAAGACCAAAAACAACCAAAAGAACCCTGAAAAACACCCAGAGAATCCCCCTAAGATGCATGCATCGCAGGGAAGGCATACGTCGAATGACGGTGGTTCGCACTCGCGCGCGCCCACCAAAACCACGCCCAGCAATAGCCCTCCACAACAAGAACGGGCGAATACCACACCATAAAGCGGAAAGACCTCTATTAAGAAGGCATTTAATAAAATATAAAGCCTATTAAACGCGTCTAGTATCCGCAGTTATAGGGAAGTAACTGTTAGCTATAATAAACTAATACAGCTAGCAGAATGGCTCCGCCAATCTAGTGTACCTTAGGCGCCCCTCCAGCAAACCCTCAACTAAATCCTTTAACGGCTAAGCAAAATTAAAAATAAATAAAACCCTGCCTTACCGGCGAACCGCACCTAGGCTACTATAGCTACGCCTCTATAGCACAGGGAGCCTACCCCCCTAAAGATAACATCCGGGTATATAATTATAATATAACTAAATATAGAGAAAGCAGAGGGGCTTAGGGGATAATTAAAAATAGAAGTCCTTATAGAAATTCGTAAAGAGGTCTATAATGCCGTTATAGTCCAACACCTTAGGAGCGGAGATATTAGAGTTACCTTAAGAGACTAACAGGCAAAGAAACAAGCTATAAGGGCAGGGGATAGGCTAGAAGAACGTATTAGCATAAAAGTGCTTTATAAAGATTACCCAGTTAAAGTCCCAGCGGTTCCCCTAAGCCTTAGGGTAGAAAAGGGACGCTAGGCGGATAATACGGCAACTATATATAAGATAGTAAAATAAATGGAACGCCTTATACTAGGACTTAAGATTACCTAAATCTAATAGCTTTAATAGGAAAATATAAACTAAGTATATAATAAGAATAATAAAAGAATATAAGGGTCGCTAGAGACTTGCTAGGAAGACGCCGGTCGAATATATAGCTCCCTTATTATCAGCATATATATACTAGGAATACAAAAACTCCTTATCTAAAAAGGTATTATTATAAATGGCCTTATATATAACGCAAGGCTCTATAACTATAAACTCCGCCTAAAATAATGCTACCGCTGCGTATAATAGGGACACACCTAATCCATATACGCAGTATAGGTGTGCTGCGGCCACTATACAGGCCCCTATAATATAAGAAACTGCTTAAATTAAGACTAAATAAAATGTGTAAACTGCCACCAAAGCATATATAAGGCGTAAGAGAGAGGAGACTGTATTAAATATAGGAGATGGAAGGTAAGGGCTTAATAGCTGCGGGAATAACTGTACGCTAGGTTATATGAATGGAAACAACAGGCAATAAGCTAGGAGGGCGTAGATACCTTTCTAGTATTTCCTACCTTTAACACCGGGGGGCTAGGCCAGCCATCCTAAGCCTTAACGGGCTAAAAGCATTGCCGCGCAATATTACCAGACCGTATAGGGACATAAGGATTACAGGGGATATAAGAAAGAGGATGCCCTATAGGAAGACTATTATAAACAGCTATAGCAAGCTTAAAACCAGGATAATTAAGAATTAGACTTAATGCGGCAAATATAATATTTATAGCCAACTCTTAAAGGGCATATAGCTAACTAGTAAGAACAGGGAAAAAACTGGAGATAATAATAGATTTAGATATAGAAGCGCTACTAGGAACATAAGACACGGGAATAGAAAGCTCTATATAAAATAAGTAGTAACTAGGATGCAGATATAAGAGATAGAAGCTCTAAATATCCTAGAGAAAGTAGAAATAGAGAAAGCAAGAAATAAAGGAGAGGCGAAGGACCCCCGCTAGGGGTCTGCTACCTATCTATTATATAGTATAACTGCGGTAACACAAACCACTATCTTACAAGGCCCTTACTAAACAGCTTAGACCTAGAGAAATACTATATCCTTGCTATATAAGAGCCATATTATAATACCTATATATAATTAATATACTACCCCTGAGGATTCTAGCTCCTATATAAACTAAAAGCAGCCATATACGTATGCTTTATAATTAGCAAGGCTATTAGCCTATCCTTATAGTTATAGCAGGTAGTTAACCTAGATATTACAGTTATAATAATCCAGATATATAGGGGACCAATTTAGATTATTAATGTGTATAACCCTAGGGTCGAAGGGGTCCTATAAATAGAGAACATTATATTAGTAATAAGCTTACTAGAAACCGAAGATATAGAGTCTATCCTATTAGAAGATATAAACCTCTACCACCCGCGGTAGGGGGGTATCTATATTACTGCCGAACGACAGGCAGAGTGCCTACTAAAAGCTATAAATACCTAGGGCCTTAAGCTAGCCACCCCCCTAAAAGTAATTATATAGCAATAAGGCACCGCTAAAAGCATAATTAACCTTATATTTATAGACGAAGGCCTATACTAGAGACTTAAAAGGTGTAACCCTAAAGAAGAATAGGTACTTACTCTAGACTATATCCCCATCCAGATACAGCTAGATCTAGATATTAAGGCACAATTAAATAGCAAAAGATATGTAATAAGAAAGCTTAAAATAGATAGCTTCCTTAATATAGTTAAATAACAACTTTAAGACCTAAAAGAAATTTATCTGATACCGAATAAGCGAGGCTTAGTAGCTACCCCTAAAGAAATTAACTAAAGACTAGAAAGGATCCAGGCAGCAATTAAAAATAGGTTAAAAGAGTACTACCTAGTCTTAAAAGCGGGCCCCTACGCGCGACACGTATAGTCCGCACAATACGCGGTTCTTATCGCCAGCCAATAATAAGTAAGAAGAAAATATATAAGCAGCCATAATCCTAAAGATAAGAGATATTACAAAGACACAAAAAACCAGCTAAAGAATACCCTAAAAAAAGAAGTAAGGAATAGCTAGAGACGGTTTATAAATAAGCATACTACTAACCTAAGCCTCCCCTATAACAAAGGTCTTTAGAGGATAGCAAAATAAGTAAAGAGAAAGGCAGGATATCTAGTAAAAGACCCACACCTTCCGCCCCTATAAAGACTAGGTAAATTACTAGCTATAAGCAACAATAATAAAAAGGCAAAAATCCTTATAGAAAGATTTTTCCCTTAACTAGCTTTAGCAAACCTTAGTAATATCACGGGCAAAGCACCGGTGACTCGCCTAAGGGTTAATAGTAATATAATAACCGAAGAAATAGCCAAAACTATTAGCCGCCTTTTAAATAATATAGCACTAGGACTAGATAGGATCTTAAATAAAGCCCTAAAGACCTACGGACCACTAATAGCACCTTAGCTTGCGGATATAGCTAGAGCATGCTTTATAATAGGCTACTACCCAAGACTCGGAAGAGCTATAACAACGTTTATCCTACGTAAAGAAGGCAAAGCAGACTACTTATTTCCAGGGAGCTACCGCCCTATTGCCTTAGAAAATACCCTTAGCAAGATCTTAGAAAGGGTAATAGCGAACCACATAGCAGACACGGTAGAAAAACATACCTTACTACCACAAAACCAAATAGGGGCAAGAAAGAACCGCTTAACACTATCAGCACTTACGCTACTCGCTGCCACCATTAAATCAGCATGGGCGATATGAAGGGACTTTATAGTATTAATGCTTAGCCTAGATATTAGTGGCGCCTACAACAATATACCCCATAAGCGTCTCCTATATATCCTTAAAGCAAAAGGCTTCCCAAAATAGATTATATAATTTATTTAAGGGTTTACAGGCCAAAAAGAAATATTATTGGTCTTTAGCGGATACTAAAGCCCTCCTATTACAGTTACAACAGAAATACCACAAAAATCACCCCTCTTGCCTATACTTTTCCTTTTCTTTATAAGTAACCTGCTTAACTCCTTTAAGAAAGGGGCAACCTAGGGAATAGGCTTCGTTAATAACACAAACCTAATTATATATAGGCTAATAGCCGCAGAGAATTACAGAACGCTAGAGAAAGCTTATAATACCTATATAGAATAGGCAAGACGATATAGAGTCCAATTCTCACCAGAGAAGTACTAGCTAATCCATTTTATAAAAAAACGCAACCAATCTGCAGATCTCTAGCACATAATTCGCATCTAAGGCTTTAGGGGTCAGCCAGTTTAGGGCCTAAGAGTATTAGAAGTATAGATAGACAGTAAGCTCCAGTAGAGCGTATATACGGCCCAAGCGGCCTATAAGGGCCAAGCACAGTATATTACATTATCTAGGATCATCAATTCCATATAGGGCCTATACTTCTAGAGGTCACGCCTACTATACACAGCAGTTATCCGGCTAACCATAACATATAGGTCTAGTATTTAGGCCATTAGAGAATCTAAGAAAGGCCCCCCTAAATCGCTCCTTAAACCACTCTAAAAGGTCTAAATAGCCTACCTCTAAAGTATAATAGGCGGATATAAGCGAACGGCCACAGCACTGCTTAAGAAGGAAGCTAATATTCCCCCCCTATAACTATATATTAAAGCCACTATAATACAAAGGGCGTAAAAGAAACGTAACTCTAATATTATAAAGTATATCAAAACACGCCTAAATAAACTATAAAGGGACCCTAGGGCGCCTTATAGGAGAACAAACTAACAACCCCAAAGTAGGGAAGATATATTAGAGAAATAGGTAAAGAAAGCGGAAGAAGAATAGTGCTACTTTAGGGCCTAGGCCTATATAGAGAAGGAAGGGAAACGTATAAGAGGCTAGTAAAAACAACAGTAAAAGAGAGAAAAAAGCTAAAGTAAAGCATAAAAGAACGCTAGAAAACCAACTACCGCAATATAATACTAGCTAGACTAACGCTAGAGAGGTATATAGGAGTTAAAGGTACAGAGGTTAACTAAGGTAAAAAGAACCCAAGCTATAGCATAGTTAACGCCATAGGGGGTAAATACCCTAGGGCTCCAAAAAGGCCTAATAAAGGCAGAAAATATAATAGCAACACTCTTAAGAATAAGAGTAATAGGACTAAAAGACTGGCTCTACTAGGTAGGTATCCTAGTAGGTAGCCTAAGATGCGAATATAGCTGGCCAAGACAGATACTAAAGCATATAATACTGCTATACCCCTTACGTACTAACTAAGAAGCAATACTCTTAGTAGCTAGCATAGAAAACTATAAGATACTACTCTTAATACAAAAAGGCCTTAAGGCGGTTACCTAGTAGCTTATTAGCCAAAATATACTAAACTAGTTCTGGGTTATAAAGGAAATAGCAATAAAAGGCAGGGGGGTGAGCAACGGGTGCCCCCTAATAACTCTATAGTAGTAGAGTAAAGTTTACAATACTAGCGCGTCCGTAGGCTTGTTACGGCAGCAGTGGTTCCCAAAGAGGTTAAAAAGTAAGGTAGTAGGAGCACTACAGGTGACTCGCAGGCGCCTTACAGGCGCCTTGTAGGCGAGTCCCAAAAGGCGGGGAGATAGATTACAGGGTTTTCTTAAATAGAGTTTTCTCCCTATATGTATATAAGGAGTAGTCCGCGTGGGCCCAATAGGGATCTAAATCGGACGTTAAGCAATGAATTATTATTATTATTATATCTACCGGGTTATTTTAGCTATTAATCTATTAAATCTTAAAGAGTTCTTAACGCTTATAGGATTACTAAAGTACTATAATATTAATTATAAGGCGCTTCTCCTTTATAGTACTAAGCTTAACTAAATACTCGTAGAGGGAATATAAGTTGGTGCATACAATTATAGGGATAATAAGAAGTTTAAGTTAATCTATAATTATCTTTAGGGTAGTTCTAATTGTAATTACTATATTAACTCCGCTAACTATTTTATATATCTCTAACGCTAGAACGCTTTAAGTAATATATTTACTTTTAGTTAAGCTCTAATAGATAAGGTTACCATAGATTATAAAGTTATTTTTTTTAGTAGATTTATTCGTAATAATAATCTTATATCCTAACTAGGAGCTAAAATCTTTATTATTTATAAATAATCTATTAATAAATATAAAGAGCTTAATAGTAGGAGGATTAATAGGCACGTAGAGTAGTCCCTAATTAAAATGGTTTATTTACTAAAAAAGACGCTTATTTAGGGCAAGGACGTTATCCTTAGTTAGTTCCTAGTATTAGGCGGTAATAGAGAGATTAAATAAAGCCTTAGGTTAATAGATAGAAGTAATATAAGCTCCATAAGCGCGTTACTTTATATATCCTTATTTTAGGGAGTTAATATTAATAATGTTAATCTTCTTACCTTAACCCTTCTGGCGTAAAGTAATAGAATCCTTATTTAGGGAGAGAGTGCATCCATTAAAGAGTAATAGTATTATTAAATTAAGCTTTTCCTTTAGCTTTGCTATAAGATTTACCTTTACTAACTTATTTTCTTTAAGAGCTAAGAATTAGTCATCTCCTAAGATAATTATATTATTAGTTTATATACCGACAATTCTAAATAGAGTTCCTATAGTTATAATTAAGAAGTATAGGTTAAATATAGAAATAGTTATTAAAAGCTTCTCTTTGTGGTGCTTACTATAGGTAGCTTACTAATAGGTTTCTACCTCTACAATTCTATATAATGGCTTAAGCATAACTATAATTATATCTGTTTGTATTAACTTAATAATACAAGTAAGTTATATCCAGGGGCACGAAATACATATAGTATCATATGCTCTTTTGGATGGTGGTGACTAACTCTTATATTAAAGCAGACTACGTAGTCTATATACTAATACGTCCTCCCCCCTTAATTAGTTAGTACCTTAGAAGTGCACCAGATATGTAAGCGGGTGGTTAGTGCACTAAACGCGTAAACGCGTAGCCAGTATACCAAACGTATAGGCACGCGGTTAGTATAACAGGTGCTGTAATTATATACTAGCGGTACTTAAAAAATAGAACTACTTATATACGGCCTCCGTAGTTGCTTTAATAGAACCGTAAAACATAAAGGAAATATATAAGAAATTCCTCCCGAAGTGCCTTCTGGGCTGCCTTCCAAATAGTGCTCTAAGCTGGCCGTAAGTCCTACTTACGGTCCGTAAAATAAACCGTACGGCCTTCTGACGGGCCGTAGGTGAGCCATAAGTGCTCCGTTAGTCTCGTTCTACCCATTCTATAACCTTTAGATTAAGCTTATTTGTGTTAATTAGGGTTTTTAGAGCTTAACACGGCTTTGCCTTAGTTATAGCGTCCGCTAGGTTGTCTCCGCTGCTGATATATTTGACCTCCGTAATCTTACGTCGTTTATAGGCCTGACGTAAGCATATTAGGTTAACTATAAGCCTCTTCTTCTGCGTTGTACCTAGTTTAACTAGGCAGTCGTAAAGGGACTTTAAATTAGTGCATAAAACTAGGGGTAATTACTCCAGTTATAGAATTTTCTGGACCGTTAATTTAATTACGGCTGCTATATTGAAGCTATAAGCTAATACATATAGTTTAGAAGCTAGTATACTACGGGTTACTTATTTATATTTAATTAAAGACCAGTATAGTATATTTACGTCCTAATTATAGTCCGTAAGTACAATTATAAAGCTAATTTATGATAATAGGTCCCTGTTATTAGCGAAGGAGGCGTCCGTAAATACTAGTACGCTAAGGAAATTTAGGTCTAGTGGTACGAAAGTAAGTCCTTTTGTTATATTATCAATTTGCCACTAAATACGCTTATTTAGCTGCTTGGTATTTTCCTCTTATAAATCTATTACCTAGGCCGTAAAGGATAAATTATAGGCAGATTTAGGTTAACAGACTGTGGCAATATAGGCGCCTCTTATATGCTGTGCAATATATTAGTCCTTTATATTTACAGTTTTACGGGTCTCTCTACGGGAACTAGTAAGGTCTATAGGCTTTACTATAATAAGCCTTAGGTTTTAAGCTTAGCGTTCCTAAGTTAGCTAGATTAGGTTGCCCTTTTATATAATTAAGCCTCTATTAAACTTAATTAGAGTCTACTTAGTTAACTAATCTTACGGCTTTACTAAGAACTTAGCTTCTTATAGTTTAGTCTCTTTAGTATCCGCAAAGGTCCTGTCCGCTAAAAAGAGGGTATTATCTATTTGGAGTCCAATAATACTAAGGCCGTTTAATAGAGTGTATAGGAGGTAGGGGTTATAGGTCAACTATTCTATTTTAAGTTTACTAATATAATGCTAGTAGTATGTCTTAAACTAGTAGTTTCCAGCTTCTGGTACTCCGTAAAGTGGTTTTATAACCTATAAAATTATTTCTAATTATAGGTTAAGCTTATAAGGTAGTTATATAAAGATATCCCTACTTAGATAGGTATTAGACTGCACGTAGGCTTATAAGATGTCCCGTAAGTAAAGGGCTGCGGGTTTTATTTACTGTAGTCCTAGCGTAAGTATAAGTATAATCTATTAACTAACCTATTAAATTATAGGTGATTGCGTAAGGATTAAGTCTTTTTCCTAGTTGTTATAAGCTTATATAATAAGCCTTAATTTTTTAAAGGCTTTGTTAGTACTAGGGTGCTTAATTTTATTAACGAAGTATAAGTTAAATATACAGACGCCTTACAGAACGTCTCTCTCCGTTATAACCGTAAAGACGCCCTTCTTAAGTAGTTTGTTAATCTCTTTGCGTTATAAGTCCGTAAAAGGGGTTTCCTATACTAGAACTAATATATCTATAGGCGGAGATTGCTTTATAGATATGCCTGCGGAGGTTAGGTAATTCTCTATTATAGGGTTCTTACGGGGGCGTCCTCGGCTACGCTTTATAGTAGGTTTAGTAGGTTTAGTAGGTTTCTAGGGGACCTCTAGGATAGGCAAGGGTGCTTCTAGTTTGTCTAATTCGGCGGGTGCTTCTGGTTTGTTTAGCTTAACGTTATAGGTGTTTTCGGGTCGAAAATAGGGTTTTACAGACGTGCTTCTAAAGTTAGTTGGCCCGCTAGGAAGTTATATGCAATACGTCTTATCTTCTACAGCCAGTAAACGGTAAGGTCCAGTCTAATTACCACTCTTACGCTATATAAGGACTTTAGAATTAAGCGGGAAGTCGTAAACTAAGGTTGTATTAGGTCCGTTACGGTAGTATAGGGCGTTATTAACAGTTTGTTTAGCCCGTAATTTGACTATTTCGGCCATTGCCTTCCGTATTATAGCTGCTCGATCCGTAATAAACGGGGTAGGAGGGTCTAGTTTGCTTATCCTTAGGTAGGCTCCGTAGACTAAAAGGGTAGGTACCAGTCCGTTAGGGCTAGCGGTGTCGTTAATGGCTTTTATAGCCATCTATAAAGCTAGTTCCTTTTAGATATTCTTATACTCGTCCGTAATAATCTAGTAAGCTCTCTATAGAGCTAGGTAAGCTTACTTAATAAGCCTAATAGACTAGTGCGCCTTAACTAGAACGGCTTTTGTTAAAATAGCCATAGCTATAGCGTACTATTAGAATTCTTTGCTAATAAAGTTCCTACTAGCGTTATAGGTAATGTACTTAGGGGGTCTAAGGTATATGTTAATCTAGTAGGTCTGTAAAATATCCTAAGTATATTTTACGGATATATTTTGCAACTAATAGGCGGCTTAATAGCGGGTTACCTTGTCAATTATATATAATACTAGGCTGCCGTTAATATATATAATGTCTACGTATATTAAGTGGTTAAAGTTAACGTCCTTATAAAGGGTGAACTTAAATCGGCCTATGGAACGTCCGTATTTCTGGCAAAAGGAGCAGTATTTAGTTAGGTGGTTAATTATCTTCCTATTAACGTTATCGTGTCCAGAGCGTTTAAGGACTTTATATAGCTTTTTAGCTAACAGGTAGCCAAAATAGCAGTATAGGCGATGGATTTCAGTACTAGTAAGGTAGTATAGGTTATAGTTAAAAGATTCCTAAATATAGGTCCGTAAAGTCTCTCCCTATATAAGGAACGGGTGTCTAAATCGTCGTATAATTAATAGGGTAGTATACTTACTTTCTAGGGCAGTTATAAGGCCAATTACGGTGTCCGTAACATTGTTATAGTAAACCTATAACCTATCCATATCTGCAAGATAGAGTAAAAAAAGGGTATCCGCTTTTACTACGTGGAAGTTAACTAGGCTAATTAGGGTCTTAACTATAACTAATCTAATTAATATAGTTAAGCCGATGCCGAATTAGACGTTTACGGCCCTAGTTTACGTAGTATTAATATCCGTATTGTTATTTACGGTGGTCTTATATATAAGGTATTGTCCGTAACCTATAGTAGACTTCTTAAAGACACCTATATTGATTATAACGCTATAGAATTCTTTGGGGGTATAGCGTTCTATAGTAATATATACAAATAAGTCCTGTTCGCAGTCTATAACGTCTATAATGGGTCTAACGGGTATATTTACGGACCAGTTTTTAGGTGCAATTAAGTGTATAAAGGAGCGGTCGGCTAATACGGTTATAGTATTAAAGGCTTAGCTGTCCGTAAAAGGTCTAAAAGTAGTTAAGAATATCTCTAAGGTCTTCTGTTCTTAAGTATTTAAGTTAAAGTTAATTATAAGGGCTTCTATTAACTTGTTAAGAAACTCTTTTACTTCCTTTCCTTCGTAGTCTAAGATAAACTAGTTAATCCGTCTATTAAATCTCTTTTTAGACTTATTACGTTCTTCCTAGGTATGCCTTATAGACTAATATCCTTCCTTACTATATATAAAGCACCTCTAATTAGTTTATCTGCGGGGGTATACTTTTATATAGGAGTTGCTATAGGGGTTACAGGTAGGATCTAGTCGATATAAGTGCTGCTAGCAGTAGCGGCGGTCCGTAAAGTAGGCATCTAAGTTAGTTTGCGGATTTTATAGGTCTGTAATAAAGGCTTAAGTACTACCTAGCAGGTTTAAGGCTTTATACGTTGTAATAAAGGACTGTAAATCGTTAATAAGGCCAGCTACGGTGTCTGCGGGCTTATAATAGGCGTATTTATAGGGTTTTATTTCCTAGTAAGCCGTAATAAGTTTATTATGCAGGAAGTCGTCCGTTTAAAGCTTAATATTAAGACCGTGCTATAGGTAGCAGAGGTCTTTAATAAGGATTTGCAGGCACTCTATAGTCGATTTTTTAGTATTCTTATCCATTACGGTCCGTAACTTAGTTGCATTCTATTAGGTAAGGATATTACGCTTATATTCCGGTCCTTTAAAGTAGTTGCGTATAGCTTTATATAGCTTATTAAAGGGAACACTAAGGGGGTTGCTCTTAAGGTTAGTGTAGTAGTGGTTAAGTGCTAGGCCGCGCAGCATAGTAGAGTAGGCTTGGCTAAACTCCTATTTAGAAATATCGGCCTTCTAATAGAGGTCCGTAAAGATAGTCAGTTTAAAGTTAAAGTTATTGTTTTTACTGCTATACTTAGATTTATCGGTATAGAGCTTAACTAGGTTAGCTAGCTCCTTACTATAGGTCTTTACTTAGGTAGTTTACGGATCTGTAACTTAAGTAACGGAAGGGTTTTGGTCCGTATTTTGGTTTATAGGGGTATTATAGTCCGTAACTTAAGTACTAGGTATACTTTAGCCCGTAAGATTAATTCTAAGATCTCTTTAGTCTATAGGATAAATTTGGTTAAATAGGTTGTCTATAAGACTAGAGATTCTATTTAGTTTAAAAGAGGTAAAGAGTCCGCTAGTTTTAATATAATCTAAGATCTACTCTTTAGTCCATTCCATTTAGTCCTCCTTACGTAGTGTGTTATACAGAGACCGTGCAATAGTAACTCGCCTATCCTTTTTAACCTATACACCTTAGTTATATAAGAGGGTTCGTAGGTTGCGGGTAGCTATAAGGTTGCAAGCCTTAAAGATAGCTTCCGTAAAGTCCGCAAAGTCTTCCTTATATTATTCCCATAGATCGTCATTTAGAAGCTTAAAGTGTCCATATTTAATAATTTTAAAATTAATATAGTCGTTAACGGTATTTATAGACGTAAGGTCGACTCCCTAACTCTACTTCTTTTAACCTTCGTCAGTTTGCTTGCTTATATCTGCCATATTATATAGCGTGGTATGTCTATATAAGCTGTAACGGGTTAAGAGGAGCTTGTAACGGGTGGTAGTGGCTTATAGCGGTT
>Ga0307515_10017054_pt1 | contig 13259 bp, 9 predicted proteins | sample 17_EM_MG_FD_194513 | JGI IMG/M metagenome (GOLD analysis project Ga0307515, IMG submission 194513) | Populus trichocarpa ectomycorrhiza microbial communities from riparian zone in the Pacific Northwest, United States - 17_EM | ecosystem: Host-associated > Plants > Roots > Unclassified | place...
GGGGTGGGCGCTCAGGTTTCGGAGGCGGGCCGTGCTGACCACCATCACGGTCAGGCACGACTTCAAGTTTCTACACTCGTGTTGTCAAACGTGATGCTTGGACGACTGGACTCTGTTCAGACCGAAATGACAGCGCAGTTCCAACAGATACTCACCATGCTCCAGCAGCAGGGGCAGGTCCGGCAACGCTCTCGTAGTCTCTCAATGCACTCGCAAGTCGAACCCGTTGGCTTCAATAGCCAGACGACGAGGGTGGGTTGTCATACATGCGTCAAGGCACATACTGATGGGTACCATTCTCAGGTCGTGGTCAATGCAGCTACATCCATTGTCACCTTCTCCGTATTATCCCCTGACCCCTCCTTTTCATATGATCGTATCAAGCTTCGCCTAGACGAATATCGTACCCTCCTTGCCTCTGACTCGGATACGATCGAGCTTTCTACCGAGAATGGCAAGACTGTTATCTGCCGGAAGCAAGCAAACGAAATGGAAAAATATCTGGATCGGGCCGAAATATTGCTGCGGGACGTTGCCCAATCTCGTGATATCCCTACGATTATTGTTCTAAACCATCTTCGTGACCTTACCAAGGTCCTGGACAACTTGAAACTGTATGATGAATGCCGCCTTACTGGCGACTGTGCACTTGATCTTGCCGAGGCTTTGGGTCGACGGTCACTCGAGTTCAGACATGAGCAGGCTGATACACTTGCACTTGTTGCTGGGCTCTCTGTGTATCAGCCCCGTGCTCGTACTCTCTTCACCCATGCCGTCTCCATCTGTGAGGAAGTGGTGGAAAATAATGCCTCACACTCAAATAAACATAAACTCCTTATTGTGTTGGACAGAGCTGGCTACTGGGCCCATGATCACTTTCTTGCACTTTCTGCACAATGGCTGGAACGTGCTATACAACTCATGACGAAAGAACTTCCACCAACAATGGTGCATCCTCATTCCCGCAGCATCACCTACCACAACTATGGACATAGCCTCCGCCGGCTTAAGCAATATTCCAATGCCCTTGAGGCATTCCACAAGGCGGTTTCAATTCGCCGCACATTGGTTGATAATGACCCGGCGACGCACATTCCCTACTTTGCTGAGGCACTCATGAGTATGGGCGTAACACATAATGTGATTGGAAAACATGATGATGCTACTGTCGCTTACAAGGAAGTTCTGGAGATTTGTACGACTATGTCAACGCAAGATCCACTTCGGTACAATGAATTGAGAGCAAAGACACTCCTTAATTATGGGGCCACGCTTCAGGATTTAAACCAAGTCTCTGAATCAGCAGTAGTGAAAAAGCAGGCCGTCTCACTCTTTCGCAACCTTGCTCAAACAGGGAACGAGTGTACAAATTTACTCTGTGATGCTCTTCATAACTATGGTATCAGCTGTGCTTTACTTGGACAGCACGCAGAGGTTGTGCTTGCATTTCAGGAATCCATCCCCGTGCTGCGTGCCCTTGTTGCAACAGACCCTGAGGAGGAATTCTATCTAATTGTGGCTCTCCACAACATTGCCAACTCCTTCCGTGCTCTTGACAAATATGCCGAAGCAAATACTGCTGCCACTGAATTTCTGGAAAGGAATCATGGGAGGGTCCTAGAAAATTGTCGTTATGCACCGGACTTCAGCGCGTGCTTTGTGTGCCAGAGAGGCATTATACCCGATTCACTACAGAATACTTCAGCGCCCCACCCTGTCACTCGGGCTATCTTCTCCCTATGGAGGGCCGGGGCTAGCTGATGCTTCCCTTACCCCAGCCGAGACCTCAAAGCCCACTGGAGAAACTGTGAACATGCCAGTACGTAGAAAGAGGGACAAGATCCTAGGGTTTTTCAGACGAAATAGGGCTTAGTGAATGATATGTCTGTCCCCTTTGTGCTATCATCGTGCTTCATCATTCCCGCTATACTTCCTTTCATCTCCTTATGCCCATGAAACGTTGTAGTCAATACTCATGCTAGCCTTGCACCTATATATTCTGTATTCACAGTTGGCTGCCCAGCGAACATTGAAATACCAAAATTAAATTAACGCGATGTTGGTTTTGAGAAGGAAAAAAATTCAGGGCATCATTATTGATATTCTAAAACGATCCTGAGTTTATTCCTGCATTGAATACAACGACAGCCACATATTTTTGAACCAGTAAGGAATGATATCTAGACGAGTGGAATGCATGATCGCCACAACGACTGAAAGAAAGGAGCTTTATCAATAAACATACATAGTACATTCTCAGTATTTGAGCATTCACACTGGGACAATTGATCAGATTGATCAGTCATCACTTGGGGGCTTCATAGGTTTGCTTGCCGAGTGCTGCGGTCCCTTGTATATCCGAGAACGTCAGGAGCAATAGGCCTTGGTAATCATTGTGCGTCTGACATAGCACATCATCCGGTAAGGTTTCGGAGGAATTAGCGGGCAGTGAATTCCTCGTCCTTTGAGACCTGGAGCAACAGGCGGCCAAGATATCAGTTCCCACACAAATATACGTACAGCCCAAGCACCAGTCAACATGGAGGAGGGAATAAGGGGTCGACTGGAGGCGTCAAAGGGTAGGAAAGCAATAACAGAAAGGTAGTGAGTGATGCGAAGAGCGCACATTAAAAGGTCACAAGCTCGACAAGATGCTGTGTGTCAAGGAGGCTGCTGAAAAAGAGCGAGGCGAGGGTCGACCAAGATAAGAGTGGTGCATGATGCATTTCCCTTCCTTCCCCCACCCAAAAAAAAAAAGAAAAAAAGAGTGGGTCTATCGCATATTCTACAACCAGAAGATACACTGTCCATCATACATAACACGAAGGAAAGACAGTGGGAAGATGTTGGGTCATGGATTCTGCGTCACTGCCCAACCAGCAGTTCCAGCAATGAGCAGGACGAGCCATGGTGCGCCTAAATACATTGAACTGCTACCTTGGAGCTCCACCACGGTTGTCTCCGCAACATTAATGTCACATAAACCAGATCCGCGAAGATACGCGTTGGGGACGAGGATCTAGAGTAGTATGAGTCAGGTCGTTCGCTGAAAACGGCACTACAGACACGCCGTAGGACGGCCTCCAGCAGGGTACTGAACGGCTATAGCACCCTCGCTACCGGCCACATATTGCTTGCAGCTTAGGATACTGAAAGGTGGGAAGTCAGCAAACAGATCAAGCAGAGGGCCATCGAGAGGCTCACTCAGTGGTTGCCACGTTGCGATGGTAGGGAGTATAAACGGGCATGCTAATACTTTGCCGCTAACAGTATATTGAAGTCAGCAACATCACGGAACGACGGCCAGTCACGTACAGGCAAACCGATGCTAGTGATGAAGGAGGTGACGTATCCTTCTGAATAGCGATGCTGGTAGCCGTGGTCGACAAGATGGACGCCTGCTGGGTTGGGTATCGGCTGTCCGTCTTGATCATCCACTGGCGCAGTCTGTTGAGCTTAGCAATGAGAAGCACAGTGGTGGTGTTTTGGCATCCAGATGGTCACAGCGCTTCACGGTTGTAGGGGTCGGAATTGCCGTGGATGCCTTGTTCTTGACCGTAGTAAACGATGGGGATGCCGCTGGTCATAAAGATGAATGACGTTGCGTTACTAAGGAATAGTTAATTGGAAATGACGAGGACAATGGAAAGAAGGGACGACACAAACTAAAGACCCTGTGGATCAGCTGACAGGTTGGCCCAACGCGGAACACCTTGGTTCTCCAAGAAGTTTCTCGATATCCCAGTGTCTTTGAATAGGCCCCAGCTGGCCTTCGTTGTTTCAAGGGAGGAGATGTTCTGGGGATCCAGAATGATAAGCGCGTCGGGGATACCTTTGCAAAGAGGAAAGGTCAGAATGGAGTCGAGGGATCTTGCCACTTGGATACCATCACAGGGCCACTCTCAAAGACTCCCCCGATACAGAAAACCCCGGCAGCCTCCGCGAATGGTTGTCAGAAATCTGCACGAATATGCCGGGCGGCGTCGATCCGCAGATGGTCAGTGGCATACTCCTTAACAAAGGGTTCAATCCAATCGTAGTACGCTTTGATGACGGAAACGTTTTCTGTGTCGACGTCCATCAGAGCAACCATGTCATCCCCCATTCAGCCTCGCTACTCGCTGATCTCATTTCCCCGGTCGGTTGCACAGCATGGATGATATTGTTGCTGTACCAGTGGCATCAGTGAGCGTCGTTGGGTACCCAGGTTACAACACGCGCTGAATCCTTGAAGAAGGAAGATGAAAATTCAGTGGGGTGCTGGGTGAGAGGTGGCACTAGGATATTTCAGCAATGCGAGTACGTCACATCAACAGCGAATGACAGACCGTGGTTAAGGACTATGTCAACCATGCGGAGCACCTTCCGGTCATGGAGCGCTTTGGACAGCCCTTTCAAGTCGTCTGCCGTCCCAAACCTGACATTGAGCTTGGAGATATCAGTGATCCAGTATCCATGATATGGTTCATCGTGTGGTGTCCGAGGGGCATCGTAGTGGTTGTTGACTGGGCTGAGACAAATGGCGGTGAAGCCAATGATTGGATGTAGACGAGAAGATTCAAAATAGAGATCCATTTGCCTCCACAGTAGGTTTGGTCTGCGTGGTTGCATTGTATGTTGGGATCATCGATGGCGAATCGCTCGGTTATTACTCTGCAGGAATGCTACAGGTCAATTCAACTGAGCGGTCGGCAGTCGAATTCAGACTCCATTGGCAGATAGAGTGGCTGCCACGTGAGCGCGAAAGGAAATGTGGCGCGGCATGCAGAGTAGACAGTAAATATTTGGGACAAGAGAAATGCAAGAGACGCTCGGCGACTGCAATGTTGCCCCGAGTGTATATACCTTAGAGGCAAAGCAAAGTACTACAGAGTCGGTGTCGCTTTGCCATGTTCCCACTCGCGCCACAAAGCGGACCCGAGAGAGAGGTGAACTGTGAAACGCATTGTTTAGTTTAGCGTATTGGTAAACTTTGTAGAGCGTCAGGCGCGTCTGTTCCAAAGCACATGTGAGATTGAGAGAGCACGTGCACTTGATGCACTTGATGTGCTCTCTCTCATTAGGAGGGTTGCCTTCAATATTTCCAGCTTGCTCCTCTGCGTTCACGTTACAGGTGCAGTCGTGACGGAAGAGTCTGCATAGGTGAGGCGGGCATCCAACGGACGAGGGTTCAAATTCTAAGTCGCGGAGGGCGAAAAAAGGGTACGGAGTTTACCGAGTTAACCTGGATCTCTCCACGCCCGCGACACCGCTGGCGACGGCGACGAAGCCAGATATATAGCAATAGATGAACTCGTTGCTGTTCATCTCGCGTCTCTCATCTTTGCCACCTTGAATTTGGCCAAGAAAAGCGAGTGACAAATTGCTTTTCACCGCCGTGCGACTTAGAGGAACCACATCAACGTAACCACCTTTTCTGTTGTCATTGGGCAATTGCTGAAGGGTGAGGTCTTGTCCTTCTAGTCCATGGGCACCGATCACGACGAGTTCTAAGTGAAAGTGCTAACACTACTCGTTTCTTACTACAGCACTCCATAAAACTAAGCTGCTCGGCCCTCCTGTTCTCCGATAAGGCAGGACAATGGCGACCTCTCCCCACCCCCGCCCCTCCTGCGTCCGCTCAGCCACGATCCGCGCACTCCCAGTCCAGTCGCACTACCACCAGTATGGCCAGTGCGAACTCGCACACAAACACGCACGGTGTGCATCGGCAGCCGCGGGGTAAAGTCGACTCCGTCACCACCAAAGTGGTCCTCGTCCAGCCATGGTAATCGCCGTTCGGGAGCGCGCAGACCGAGATATGTACACGGATCATCGACGCGTGTGCACCCGAGTCCCCTCCCACAGAGTCTCCTCCCACAGAGTCTGAGGACAAAATCACCAGCGGCCTCCCCCGCTCAGCCATCCTCTTCCCCGAGCAGTATCACCACCAATGTGAGTCTCATCAGCACGAGTCTCGACTTTGCGGGTATGCCTGGCAAACGGGGGTATCCTGACCCACGTTATGAGTACGATCGACGAAGACAAGCACAAATGCGAACGCGCCCTCTCCATCGTGTGTTCTTCCTCCTTATCGAACTTCCCTCTTGCCTCGAAGCTCTCGCCGCCAATGCTCAAACACTAATAAGCCCTATCACTTTCCGTCGTCTCGGGCGTCTCAGAATGCATGGCCTCCGTCTCCTATCCGGGCCTGTGCTGGCGTGGGTGTTAGGAAGAACGGAGCCCGGAGGAGCTGCAGAAGAAGCTCCCGCTCTCGACCCAAATCCGACTCGAGGGGCAGATGCGGGCGCAGCACCACTCAGAACGCCAGTACCCACACGACCAGTTGGTGAAAATGAAGGAGGAGCACAGGCAATGTGAAGTCGTGCAACCCAACGAACAGGTGGATGACCCAGAAGGTTGTGGGTCTGCTGCGATTCCCGTCCTATGACCCGCATAACCACCAAGTCTGCACCGACGATCACGACGAATGGATTTGTTGCACAGGGGTTGTGGACCGGAAGTTTCGGACCAAGGGATAGACTGGCACTCTTGCGCTCTCCATTCAGGGGCAGGAGGGGGAGCGGGTTGGGAATAGGGATGCTTGGAAGCAGGAGCCATCGTCGATCTCGTCCGTCTCGACCTCACCTCCAAACCACTGCCATACATGGCTCCCCGCGAACGGCCAGGGGCCAGTGGGAGCGGGCGGAGTCTGTTGACGAGGAGCTTGAGAAATATTGAGCGAGGGCTCTCCTGTGCGGTATCGCTACCGTCAAAGGGCAACTCCATGACCAGCGAGGCAGGTCTTCCCCCCATTGGCACAACCTCCCGTCCCTTCCAATGGCCTCAGAGGCCACACTGAGCCTGCCATGAAACGCAAGCGACGATTGTGTGGCAGCATCAGCCTAACGCCCACTCAGCCTGACTTGCAAACGATTCTGTCTGCTTGAGCCCATCCCCTCAATAACGACCGGAGTTTGAACCCTGCCAAGTAGCTAATACACCTAGTACTTAGATGGTCATGATACTCGCCCCGGTACCACGCCCCTTCCACTCCTATAGTAGACATCGCCTGCCCTTGTCATTCGAAGGACTATTCCATTGCGCTGTTGTCTGGTCGTGTTCATCTTTGGCCATCTCATCGGCCTCATCCTCCAAGGCGCCATCCCTGATCTCCCCCTCTGTCTCGTATGTATGAAAACTTGCTTCACCCTGAATGGTTCTTCCTCGTCCTCTTCGTCCGTTTCTTTCGTCCCACGTCTGTGAACCCCCCGACAGATGATCTCGTATCTCACGCTTGTGGTCCATTTGGGTGGAATGCGATCCTGCAGCTCTTTTGAGAAAACCATGTTGACATCATGGGTTTGTAGAAGCTCATTTACGATTGGATTCTCCCTTTTCGTGTATATGGGGAATCCAGAGGCTGGGTGGCAGAGCATCAGTCTTTTCTCGACTCCAATTAGTATTTACGTGGTAAACAGATACTCTTTTTTCGTTTACAGCCAGTTAGGGGCAACATGAGTCGCATATTAAGTACCATGCAGGACTACTAGCTGTCGTCAGCTCAGTGCGTGGATCGCCGACGGGCAACAAAGACCACATGCACCGCCCAAATCCGCAGTCCGCACGCGCTGATCTGAGCTGCTTCTTTCCTTTGAGAGCCTGCCACTTGGCGCCTCAGAATCAACCGTTAGACGCCCGTTCCCACTACAGCTTGATCTACTCCGAGTCTGTACACCGTGCCCCCAACAACTCTCCCAATCAGCTCGTTCATCTCAACCACCTATGGAAGGCCTCGGCGCAACTAGTGCGGTTGTCGGACTGGCCATTCCGGTCTTCAAATGCGCAAAAGAAGTACGGGACAGGATCAAACTCGTCCGTTATCCTCCTCACCCTTTGTGTACCCTCAGAGAGCTCATAATTATTCTCCATCTGTGTTCGCAGGTCGCATCGGAGAACGCGGAACTCTTGGCAGCGCTCGTCGAATATGAAAAGGATATCAACCTCCTCGAGTTACTCTACAACAACAACAAGGAACTATTGGATCAGCATGAGCTCGATAGGGACCTGAAAGAGCTCGAAGAGTACGTGTTGTTCTTTGCTTCTCGTTCTTATCCGGGTCTGACACGATGGCGCAGAATCATACGCGACCTCGACGAATGGCTGAACTCAGTCAATTCGAATCTGGGCAAGAAGAAGAAGCTGCCGGGTGTTAAGGAACTGTGGAAATCCGGAGATCGTCGCGAGAAATTGGCGGCATTCAATGCGAAGATCAGTAGTGTCCGTGCTCGATGGCAGGTATGGGGGGCCGCTCAGGTTTCCGAGGCGGATTGTACTGACTACCATCACGGTCAGGCACGACTTCAGGTTTGCACACTTGTATCGACAAACACGATCCTTGGACGACTGGACTCTGTTCAAACTGAAATGGCGACGCAGTTCCAACAGGTGCTCACCATGCTCCTCACCATGCTCCAGCAGGTGCAGGTCCGGGAACGCTCTCGTAGTCTCTCAATACACTCGCAAGTCGAACCCGTTGGCTTCAATAGTCAGACGACAAGGGTGGGTTATAATACACGCGTAAAGGTACATACTGATGAATATCATTCTCAGGTCGTGGCCAATCCAACTACATCCATTGTCACCTTCTCCGTATTATCCCCTGACCCCTCCTTTTCATATGATCATATCAAGCTTCGCCTAGAGGAGTACCGTACTCTCCTTGCCTCTGACTCGGATACGATCGAGCTTTCTACCGAGAACGGCAAGACCGTTATCTGCCGGAAGCAAGCAACCGAAATGGAAAAATATCTGGATCAGGCCGAAATATTGCTGCAGGGTGTTGTCCAATCGCGTGATATCCCTACGATTATTGTTCTAAATCATCTCCGTGACCTTACCAAGGTCCTTGACAATCTGAAGCTCTATGATGAATGCCGCCTAACTGGCGACTGTGCCCTTGGTCTTGCTGAGGCTTTGGGCCGACGGTCACTCGAGTTCAGACATGAACAGGCCGAGACACTCGCACACATTGCTGGGCTTTCTGTGTATCAGCCCCGTGCTCGTACTCTCTTCATCCAAGCTGTCTCCATCTGTGAGGAAGTGGCGCGGAATGATGCCTCACACTCAAATAAACGTAAGCTTCTTATTGTGGTACACAGAGCTGGCTGCTGTGTCACAGGTCGCCTTGGTGCGCAATGGCTGGGACGTGCTGTACAGCTCATGACGAAAGAGCTTCCACCAGCAATGGTGCATCCTCATTTCCGCAGCGGCATCTACCACAACTATGGAAATGGCCTCCGCCGGCTCGAGCAATATTCCAATGCCATTAAGGCATACCACGAGGCAGTTTCAATTCGCCGCATATTGGTTGGTAATGATCCGGCGAAGCACAATGTCTACTTTGCTGGGACACTCATAAATATGGGCATAGCACTTGAGAAGCATGGAAAATATGACGATGCTATTGTTGTCTACAAGGAGGCTCTGGAGATCTGTACGACTATGTCAACCCGAGATCCACTTCGGTTCAATGAATTGAGAGCGAGAGCACTCGTGAATTATGGGGTCACACTTGGGAAGCTAAACCAAGTCTCTGAAGCAGCAGTAGTGGGAAAGCAGGCCATCTCGATCCTTCGCGACTTTGCTCAGACGGGGACCAAGTGTACAGAATTGTTCTGTAACGCCCTTCATAACTATGGTAATAGCTGTGCTTCACTTGGACAGCATGCAGACGCTGTGCTCGCATATCAGGAATCCATCCTCCTGTGGCGTGCCCTTGCTGCGACAGACTCTCAGAAGGATTTTTGGCTAAGAGAGGCTCTCCACCACATTGCCCGCTCCTTCCGTGCTCTTGACAAATATCATGAGGCAAATACTGCAGCCACTGAGTTTCTGGAAAGGAATCATGGGAGGGTATTGGAAGACTGTCATTATGCACCAGACTTCAGTAGGTGCTTTGTGTGTCAGAGAGGCATTAAACCCGATTCAGTGCACAATGTTTCACCACCTCCCCCCCCAACAGCGGGCTGGGGCTGGAGCTGATGCTTCTCTTACCCCAGCCTCGACATCGAAATCACTGGAGAGACTGTGAACATATCAGTACATAGAAAGGGGACAAGTTCCTAGGGTTGTCAGAGGGAATAGGGCTCAGTGAATGATGCGTCTGTCCCCTTTGTGGCCTCATCGTGCCTCATAATTCCTGCTTTACTTCCTTTCATCTCCTTATGCCTATGAAACGTTGTAGTCAATATACATGCTCGCTTTGCATTTACGTCCTTTTTAGACAGACGGCTGTGTAATAGGATGCTCAGCGAGATAAGACAAACGCTGTAATATTAATCACCTGTGTAATAGGACTACAGATGATTAGACAAACATATTAAGAACATAAGAAATGAGAAACGTACTGCTCAGCGAGATAAGACAAACGCTGAGCGACAAATGTACCAAGTTATGGGGTTTATATAGAACGGGGGATCGGAATCAAAAGCAGGGGGCCGATGCATGTGTTAAAGCAAAGTGGGGTCAAGCCTCGAGATAGCTAAGGAAACCGAGACCGAGAGTGTGATAACCAGGGAGACCGACTAACCAGAGAAACCGACCTCCGGTCCGACAAGTGGTGTTGCGACGCGGAACCTAATGCGGAACCAAATCCAACAGTCCTGTACTCAGTTGGCTGCCCAGCGAACACTAAAATGCCAAATTTAAATTAACGCGATATTGATTTATGAAGCAAAAATAGTTCAGGGCATTATTATTGATATTCAAAACGGATTCCGAATTTATTCTTGTATTGAATACAACAGTAGCCACAATTTTTGACATGAACAGGTCAGCAATGATATGCGGATGAGTGTCGTGCATGGCCTTCTGGTGGCCTCGTTCGCTTAAGCTCAGCGGCGACCGCTGTGAGATGGTTGTTCAAGGGTGAGATCAGAAGGTCTTTGTAAAGTGTGCAAGGGTGTTTGACGCGAGCCGAGCGAGGCACGGTAAGTGTGGGGAGTAGTATCCATATTCCCTTCCTCCTGCTAGAGTAAGAATTATCAGTCCCTACCTAGAGGGAATGGAAAAGAACAACCGACCTCTTGCCGTCAACCAGGTTCCGCAGCTTAGCGACGCAGGTACGCTAACACACACTACCACGCTCGCAAAAGCGTAGAACACGACGTCGGCATCTTCGCAGTGATTCCTGATGTGCTCATCGCCGAGTTCAACGCAGACGCCGACACTGGCGACATGCTGCGCTGTATACGTTGGTGGTACATGGAGGATTCCAAGTATTTGGTAGGTGGATCCGCGTGGTGGGCGTAATTGTGAGGTTTGGACAAAGGTGGTTGTGGGTTCAAAGGCATAAGAAGCGAGGGTACTAGGTGAGAAGAATGACCCAGTGCGCAGACCAAGGAGGATGAGAGTTCGTTCCGATCGCGTATGTAGTCGTGGCGCATGACAGTGGTCTCCCTCATTTCCCGCGTGTTTATGGTGTCGGTCTTTCAACACGTACCTGGGAGAGGGCATTCGAGAGGATGTTTCTTTGGAGGCGTGACTGTATCAGGAGCGCCTTGTTTAACATGGTCCCTTGCATTTTGTTCATAATTTCAACATTGCAGGGCGATGATGAGCGCCTCTCTGGGTCAGAGTATGCCCATCTCATCATTACAGACTCTCCACGGCTGTACTTGTACCAAGTAACGAGGGTTCAGTAATCCCAAAGTAGTGCTGTTCAAATATGCTTTCGTACTCGCCAGCACAACAGGTGGAGGTAGTTATTCCAGGGGTAAATAAATCGGGAATAGCCTGTGAAAAAACGATGTCCGCTGTTACATAATCCATACTTATTCCGTACCTATTCCCACAAAGGAACGACCCCACCCTATCCCGCACTTATTCCATCAAAGGAAGCACAAAGAAACAGCGTGTGGATGTTGTGGCCGTTTCTTTGTGCTTCCTTTGATGGAATAAGTGCGGGATAGGGTGGGGTCGTTCCTTTGTGGGAATAGGTACGGAATAAGTATGGATTATGTAACAGCGGACATCGTTTTTTCACAGGCTATTCCCGATTTATTTGCCCCTGGAATAACTACCTCCACCTGTTGTGCAGATAAAGGAGAGGTGGTTCTCAAAGCAAAGCCTGTTTACCGACCAACCTTCGACATCTCGCGCATCTTGACGCCCACGACGCCACTAACGATGATGGCAGAGGTAGATGACATTCTTTATATTCATATCGCGTCTCTCCACCATGAGAAAAACGAGTGACAAATCGCCTCCATTTGGCCAGCTGTTCACTGCCGCCGCCACTTACAGAAAGGAACCATATCAACGTTCCGTGGTCATTTGACAATTGTTCAAGGGTGAGGACTTGTCCTTCCAGACCACGAGGACTGATCAAGACGAGTTCTAAATCAGCTCGTAAACTTGAGTGCTAAAACCACTCGTTTCTTACTACAGCGCTGCATCAATCCAAGTTGCTCGACCCTCCTGCTCGCCGATAAAACAGGACGACGGCGGTATCGCCCCCGTCTCTCGTCCAGCCGCCCAGCCGCGATCTGTGTGGAGCAGCCACCTCGCGCACCACCTTGTCCGAATTCTATCCCGCGTATACTTCCCTCAAATTAGACCTCCAACTACCTACGCTTCATCCTCCGATACCGCCCTATGTCGTCGGCAATTTCTCCCGCTTGTACGGTGTCTACTCATTCACAGTCCACCCAGCTAGACTATCCAGTGTACCCAGCAGTCTGCTCCCACCACCCACTCGGTATCTTCGCTCCCAACACCCACCCTTCTCATCACTGACGTCCCTTTTAGTCCGTGCTCACAGCGTCGCGTGCTCACTTGTACCATCCGCTCGAAATACGACACAACCTCTCATAAGCCCGGACTCGCCAAAACCCTTTCAACACCCTAAGCCTACGCAACAGAACCACACTCCCACTATCAACACCGGTGGGAGACCCTCTTCACCATGGTGGTGACAACCATACCCATTTCTTCTCCTCCGCTCGTCCAACATAAACACATCCTACAGGAACCCATATACCCCCCAAACCCCTCTCGACACCCCACCCTTCTACTCCATTCTCCCACCCGCCCATCCTCCACCCAATACCATGCCCAAGCTGCCGAACCCTGCGACTCCCAATCCATCAACTTTGATCCTACACATGCGCAGCCCATGAACACACCTCTTTCTGAACCCGCACCACCGTAGTTCATCGTACCCCTGCCCTCTCCCAGTCGTCCCCGCAGCATGTCCAACTGGCTTTGTCAACCTCGCT
>Ga0307515_10017055_pt1 | contig 13259 bp, 5 predicted proteins | sample 17_EM_MG_FD_194513 | JGI IMG/M metagenome (GOLD analysis project Ga0307515, IMG submission 194513) | Populus trichocarpa ectomycorrhiza microbial communities from riparian zone in the Pacific Northwest, United States - 17_EM | ecosystem: Host-associated > Plants > Roots > Unclassified | place...
CACAGAAGGTAAATCGTAGTAACTCAAAAGCAAAGGTATAAATATTCGTCTTTCAACCTGATCTCTATCAACCTCATCTAGCCTCCACAGTTCGCTAGATAAAACACGTTCCCACTCTTCTCTTGTTATTTTAGACTGCATTAGACCTCCTAATACCTTGGCAGCTAGAGGCAAGCCCTTGCACTTGTATGCAATTTTATCGCCGATATCTGTCAATCTTTCGCGCTCATCTTTGCTTCTTTCCTGGAATGCCACATGATTGAATATTGACCTGCATATCTCATCGGACAATTTCTCAATGTTGATCCAGTGGTCAGTTCCCACTATCGTTGCCACAGCGTCCTTACGAGTGGTCACTAGAATTCTGCTTCCTCGTTCACCGCCTTTGAGAGAGAGTTTCAGTGGTTCCCATCGTCCATGATTTTCTGTCCATACATCATCAAGGACAAGAAGGAACCTCTTTCCCTTAATGGATTCAGAAACCCTTTGCAAAAGGGATTGCAATTCAACCAAATTCGGTGCACTCCCTTCAAGCTGCTCAAGGATAGCTTTGGCTATTCTAACCTCATCAAATGGTTCTGAAACACACACCCATATCTTTTTCTCAAAATGAGCCGTAACCTCAGAATCATTAAAAGCTAGTTGGGCCAGAGTTGTTTTTCCAATTCCGCCCAGCCCTACTAGAGAGATGACATCCACGTCCCGTGCTTCTTGACTACTTTCAGCCAGCAACTTGCTTACAACATTTCTCTTTTCACCATCTCGACCAATCACGCTTGATTCATCAACAAAGGAGGTAGTTGTTAGTCGCTGGAGTTCATCAGTGGCTTTGTACAGATCAAAGCCATACTTAGCTCTCTCTTTGGCAATGTCATCCACTTTTTCATGAACTTCTTTGATCTTCAGGGCAATGTCGCGACGTCGAACCACTTGATTGAAACAAAAGCAAGGAGATCCCAGGAAGGAACACCGTATCTTCTGTCGGCTGGGAGTATTTTCTTCAGCTTCCTCCATTTTCCATCTAAGAATTGCAGTGCTCCATTCATCTAGCACGTCATCCATATCATAACATGCATCTTTGAGCTTGTCCACCCAATCTCTTACAGCCTTATCCCTCACTTGTTTTCTATCTGCATCCTCAAGGACAGATTGGATATCAAGGAGATTGCTTTTCAGCTTGTCACATTGTTCCTTCACACCCACTACTAGGTTCACCTCTTCTTGTACCTATTAGTGTACAAAGGAAAAGAAACGTTAAGCATGGGAAACATTTCTGTGATTTCAAGACAATTTCACACCCCCTATAGGTTCACCTCTTCCTGTACCTATTAGTGTAGAAAAGACAAGGAAATTCAAGCATAGGAAACATTTCTATTTTGTATTAATATATTTTATTGTGAAATGGATTTACTATATTAATAATTTATATATAAAATATTTATTAGAAATAATAATATTTCTTTTTTCCCTTTATCATCATTATGATGATATCAGTATGCGCTCTGCTACTGTACAAGATGGTATAAAATGAATCTTAAATGGTAAAACGTTAAACCTGTATGTATATATATATAATTAATATAGGTATGGAAAGAGTTCAATGTTCTCACGAGAGAAGGATTTCTCCTTTGAACCGACATCAAATATGGTTTTCATTTTACATTAAACTATAGATGTATAAAGGCAAGTGAATAATTAAAGGATCTGCATGTATAATTTGTGAAATAAAGGCATGATAATAAGATTGTCTGTTGAGTATATAGTTTTAATTCACACCAAATACTCACTCGCTAATCCTTTGAATTTTTTATTGATTATTTTACCCTTAATAGTTCAGTTTAAAGAGAATTGGCAACTCTTGTTTTGCCTTTTTCGGTTTTTCTATATTTGGAATGATATATTTTCTTTCGGTTATTTTTGGAAATATGAAAAATAATAAAACAAGAAAAAGTAGATTCTTTAATAAAATCCAAATATATATGTTTTTATTTATTCAAGTTAAAAGTATTCTTTTTATGATAGGAAGAAAAAAGGCTTGAACTTTATATATATTTCTTATCTCTGCCAGGTAAATCAGGTTATTGCAGATGGTAGAAAAATACCTGTTGAACAAAGATCGTGGTTAACTGCTCCAAGATCGGAGATACAAGTGCCTCAGCCATCGTCTGTTTAGTTCTGATTGGAAAGAGAGGGAGAGAGAGAGAAGCAATGATAATGGGATGAGCAGAGAGAAAGAGAGGGTGAAGGGAAGGAGGCGGCTGATTGTAAATGGAAGTTAGTTTGGTGTGTTTGGGTGGGAGGTGTGGTAACTTTTTTTTTAAGGTACCATTCTTTTAAAACACACATCATACTTTCTAAAACCAAATAATACATATTTTTTAATAAAAAGTGTGTTAGTTTTCTGAAAAAAAACAACCACACTTTCCACCCAAACACCCGCATTGCAGGTGGAGTTCTTGCAACTTGTAGTTTTTTTACTATATATTGAAGCTTGTATTTTAGTGTCTCAACATTTTTTTATTAGTTTTTGTAGGCCTGTGGTAAAGGGAGATCAGCACAACTTGTAATTTTAGCTGGCAGTAAACCTGAAGTAATGAGAAATAATTTTAGCCAGCCGGCACGGTCTGTTTTGAGCCCGTGTGTTTGATATTGAGGTTATTGTTATGATTTAAAAAGAAATATTTTTAAAAAAATATTTTTAATTGAGATTAATTTAAAAAATATATATTTGATTAAAACTATAATTAAAAAAAATAGTTTAAAGTTTTTGGTAACTGTTTATGCAGTGCAAACTGCATTCCCACAAAATATTGAAATTTTTTTGTAGAATATAATTTTTTAATTTGATTTTTTTATATTTTCATATCGTTTTTGTATGCCGGTCGCAACAATAATTTTTTACAACGTGAAGAAAATATTATATTACTACTTTGTTAATGAAAAGCACTATGAACCGTCACCACTACTATAATCTCATACAAACAAGGTTTTTAAATTGAGTTAATAAAATAACAATAAAAGACATATATTAATATTCTTGTTTTGCAATTGAAATATTGTAGAGTTGAGTACTACTATTACATCATTAATCAAATAAGACGTTATATAAATTCTGCTTTATTGTTCCATTAAACTATTTGCAATTCCATCACGATACGAAATTCATCCTACTTTGCCTACTGTTTCCATTGCTTTCAGAGCGTGTCACAACATCTGGTAAAATTTCATTAGGTACATAACTGGAATTGTGATCAAATTCCGCAAATGCAACATCATTATGCGATTTTTTTTAATATAATTATATAGTGTCATTGATGCAACTACAAATTCAACTCACATTTTATATGGATAAGCAGGCATATTTTGTAAAATCTTCCACTTTTATTTCCATACTCAAAAAGATTGTTCTATGATATTACATAGTGATGAATGTGCACGATTAACAACTCCTTTTTTGTCCAAATAAATTCATTTTATTCATTAATCTAATGATTATATAAACCTTCAGTGGTTTTAAGGTTTGTGAGACTCAAACTAGTAACTTGAGGCTCAACATCTAGGGTTGAGAATTAGGTCTTAATATGAGAGGGTTAATCCAGGTTAACTTAATTTTTTTAATAAAAAAATTAAAATGACATCATTTTGACCGAAATTGTTTTTTCCAAATACAAAACCGATAATATTTAAACAAGTTTTACTCGAGAATTAGGTCTTAATATGGAAGGGTTAATTTAGGTTAACCTAATTTTTTTAATAAAAAAATTAAAATGACATCGTTTTGACCGAAATTGTTTTTTCCAAAAACAAAACCAATAATATTTAAACAAGTTTTACTCGAGTCTATCGAGATGTTTTAACTAGGTCAAGCCATATTAATTTGTTTTTTTATTATATTTTTTGAAGTTCTTACATTAATTACCAAAAAAATCCGCTTAATTTTGAGATATATTAAATTTGGTTTTATAAACAGTATCTTTTATTTAGCTGATCCGATGCTTTTGATGTATCGTGAATCATTTGAAAACACAATAACCTCAGTCATAGATACCAAAATATATGGTTTTTTAAACTTTCATGTCTTTTAATTTTTTGGATGTGTTTTTCATTCAATTTTGTTTTTTCTTCTTCTTCTTCTTCTTTTTTCTTTTTCATTTTTTTTAACTCATGCCCTCAAAATTAGCATTTATTGTGCATTTCCTCAATTGAAATCGTGTTTTATACTTTGGGCCTTTTGTTCATAACCTTACTTAAAGTTTTCTTAGATACCCAGTCTAGGATTATTTATTTTTACCTTTTGGCACTTTCTTAATTGTTGAATCTTTGTTTGCTATTGATTTTATCATTCTCTTCATCCATTCAATTAAAAAAATCTCTTAGTTACTCTCTAATTTGGGGTGTGATCTAGGTTAGAGCTTTTTTTAAAAGAAATATTCTGTTAAACTTAAAATTGGAACTACAAAGGATTTATATTTAAAAAATTGTAAAAGGAACAAACAAATATGACATTTTCTTATTTCAAGCAAGGTTAATCAAAATCGATAAATTTTGACTCTGTTTAATGTAATGATTTGAACTTGCAAAGAATCATGATTCATGAGTTCATAACTATAAAATCAATTATATGTTATTATGCATACTGTTAAAGCTTAACTTCATGATATGTGATTCAAATTTATATATGAGTTTAAAATTTATTTGGTCACCTCATATTTTTTTTCATGTTATTTTAATAAATATTAAGTTATTTCTGGAATCAAAACTCTTAATTTTTAAGATTGACTATCCTTAACTTTAACTTTGTATGTTAGAGCTTAATTAAAATATTTTGTCAAAATAAAATATTAAACATCTTTTTATATCAGAAAAATAAAGATGTGTTCTCAAAATAAAATAATGAACAACAAAAATTCCATAACAAAATTATTAACAATACAACACCTCAAAAACAAAGTGGAGGTTATTGTCTTGGTTCAACGATGTTGATGGGGTGAAGGAGAAAGAAAGGGAAGTGAGGGATCTGTTACGGGAAAAATCAAAATGAAAGGGAAAAGGCCGAAGGCTATGCACCGGATCGAGATGGGGTTGTTTCAGGGTTGTTTTGTGAGGTTTTAAGGTTGATTGGTAGTTGGCGGCTAGGCTTCTTGAAAATGGATCTAGGTTTTTTTTGGTGTAGGTATCTTTGGGAGAGAGCGTGTGAGCTGGAGAGGGTTTTTGTTTTTTTGTTTTTTTTTTTTTTGTAATGAACCCCATCCATTGTGTGAGATATGTTTTCAAAAATAAAGTCAAGAATTGGGTTGCAACAAGTATATTAATACTTTTCAGATATGACGTGGCCATCCATCTAATTAGAGTGATTCTTTGTTGTGAGCAAAGTTGTGCTTTGATGATTATGGTAATTAAAAGGTTTGGTATAGATTGCTGTTGTATATGCATAAAAAATCCTCATCTTCTCCCCGTAACGTAATGGTTTATTTTTGGCCTCTAAGAATGTTCCCCCATGTTATGGTTCATATTTTGCAGCTCAGAATTAACACTGGTAGAAGAACTACATGCTCCTGCGGTCCTACAGACTTTCGTAGTGGTGTCTTAACTATTCTTTAAATATAAATGTAAGGGATGTGCGAAATCTTGTGCCAATCTTCACCCATCTTCTCCCTGTAACGTTTCCTTAGATTGCGACAACCACTTACGGATAATTCCTGTAGAGGCGCTGCCAAAACATAGTTCGGTAGTGCTCTCAACAATGGGCAATTTTTAATTATCAAATCTCGAAGTTGTGGTATAATGGATATTATTGAAGTTGTGTTGGCATCTTCTTCTCCCCCACTCTCCTCCTTTCAATTCCATCCCACTCTTCTGCTTCTTCGAGATTCAAAATCCGAAGTTTTTTTTATTTGGGGAAAGCAGTGACCCTGCAATTTCTCCTTCTTTAACACTTTTTATACCTATAAATCCAACATCCAACCTTCTCACCTTCAACCCGTGTAATACCAGGCTTTCAAGGTTGGGCAATCTTCCCAACGGAGGCAAGACCTCCACGTTTGTACAATCAACGAGTTCAAGCTCCTGTAATCTAGTTAATGTCATCATCCAATTTGGCAAATACAACCCTCCGTACCTAGATATGGTTAGATTTTCCAAGTCTGACGGAGGCCGTAAAGCTTCAATTAAAATGTCGTCTTCCTGGTTGTAGTCGAAATCCAATTCCAAACAAAGCAGGCGCTTCTTGTTCTTGAGTTGTGCTTCTGCAGCGTCACTCGCATCTTCTTTACCTCCTCCTAGATTCCATATAACAAGACTCCCTCCAATGTGATTTAAGTTTTTTAATTCTCTTAGATTAGCTGTTTTACTTTCATTCTCACCACCACCATATTGTATAAACTCAATCCCTCTCAATCTAGAAGGTCAAGGAAGGCAGCCACCAACTGTCACCGCCCAGCCGCCAGCCACCAGCCACCAGTTGTTTGCCGCCACAACCGCCACAGCACACAGCCGCCAGCCGTCTACGTTGAATTTTCTTGTTTTTCAATTCGTGTATAAATAGCAAGCTGAACTTATGCTATTATTAGTGGAGAGTTTAGAGAGAAACACTACAAAGAAAGTGTAACTTTTGTTCTTGAAATAAAACTTTGTGTTTTATCCCCTTTGAGTGTTTCAAAGCCACCACCAGTGGTTTCTCCCACCAACAATTGATATCAGAGCCTCATTCGTCAGAAAACAGAGGTATTTTTAGAGATAGCCGAATTTTCAAAGTTGTCAAAAACAAGTTTTGATCATTCCACCGTGTAGAGCTCCTCCATACGAACTCACTTCAGCAAAAATCAGGTCGATAGGACACCGGGGTGAGCCATACGCGACGCCTGAATATTATGCATTGTTGGACCACGCACAGCCCACGCGCCTAGAGGTAGACGACGACTGAGCCACACGCGCACCATATTTGAGTCGTTTAAGCCGCGCCGAGCCGAGTCGCAAGCCGTGCCGAAGAATATTCCCGAGAATATTCCCTTTTCAAGCCGAGCCGCTAGTAGCCACAGCCGAGCTGATAGAATATTCCCGGTTCAACCCAGCGAACTGCCCGCCGTACAAAATTGGTTTTTTGACCGGTTCACCCATTTTCTGACCCATTTTCAACAAAGTCAGACCGGTTCCCTACTATTTCGACCATTTCGGATTGATCTACAATGTCCGTTTTGCCAAATTCGACTCCTAGAAGGTGATATAGTCATTCCAAGAGCAAAATGACTACAGAAAATGCACATACACTCATCCCGAAGCTAACCAAAGACAACTATGATAGTTGGTGCATCAGATTGAAGGCATTTCTTGGTTCTCAAGAGTGTATAGAGATTGTGCAATATGGTTATGATGAACCAGAATCCAAAGAAGCAGAAGATACTCTACAAGAGGTAGAAAAGCAAGTCCTCAAAGCCAATAGAAAGAAAGACAACAAAGCAAAGACCATCATCTATCAAGGTCTTGATGAAGCAATATTTGAGATAATTGCTTCTGCAGAAACATCGAAAGAGATATGGGAGGCTCTCCAACAAAAATATAAAAGGTGCCAACAGAATTAAGAAGATTCGTCTCCAATCCTTACGAGGTGAATTTGAGTTATTGCAAATGAAGTCCACAGAATCAATTTCTGATTATCACACAAAAATTATGGTGATAGTCAATCAGATGAGAAGAAATGGAGAAGCCCTCACAGATGCTCGAATTACTGAGAAAATTTTGAGATCCCTAGATCCAAAATTTGATTTTGTTGTTGTCGTTATTGAAGAGTCCAAAGAAGTGAACAAGTTGATGGTGGATGAACTTATGAGTTCTTTGCAAGCTCATGAACAAAAGATTGTGAAGAGAAATGGAGATAAGGCAATTGAGCATGCCTTACAAGCAAAGCTGTCTCTCAAAGACAAATATGACCAAGGGGAGACTTCAACAAGTGGATATACCACTCAAGGAAGAAGTCAACAACCAAGAGGAGGATTTCAGCGCTTCCAAGGAAGAGGATCTTGGAATACAGGATTCAGAGGAAGAGGTGGTAGAAACACCACCAGAGGAGGTCGAGGACAACAAACATTTACTCCTAGAGGAAGAGGAGGCGGTTACAATAACCATGACAAGAGGAATATCCAGTGTTATAGATGCAATCAATTTGGGCACTATAACACTGAATGTCGAAGGAAAGCTCCATTAGAACATGAGCAAGCCAACTATGCAGATGAAGATGCCAACAGCAGAGGAGCAGCTGCATTATTTATCCAACAAGGACTTGGCGAGAAGCAACAGAATATATGATATCTAGATTCTGGAGCCAGCAATCATATGTGTGGCCAATGGGATCTATTTTGCGATCTAGATGAAACCATACAAGGTCTAGTCACATTGGGAGATACCTCAAAAGTTCAATTCAAAGGTAAAGGCAACATCCCAATCAAGTTGAAGAATGGCGATCATAGCTACATAGCATATGTTTACTATGTCCCAGCCATAACGCAGAACTTGGTGAGTATAGGTCAACTGATGGAGAAAGGTTATACTCTTTACACAAAGAATTGTCATCTGACAATTATAGACTACAATGGGAGATTAATTGCCTATGTAAAAATGTCCAAGAATATAATGTTTCCTTTAAACATCCAATATGATACAGCAAAGTGTTTAGGTGCCATCACCAACAGTGAAGAGTGGCTTTGGCACCTGAGGCTTGGACATCTGAATTTCACGAGCTTGAAGATGCTAACAAGCAAGAAGATGGTCAAAGTTATGCCTCACATTGATCATCCAGATGAAGTCTGTGAGAATTGTGTCCTCAGCAAACATCATAGATCCAGCTTTGCCAAAGAAGTCAACTGGAAAGCAAAGAGGCCACTAGAGTTAGTGCACACAGATGTGTGTGGTCCCATAAAGCCTATGTCGACTGAACAAAATAGGTACTTCCTCACTTTCATTGATGAAAGGAGAGTGGGAGAAGAAGATGCCAACACAACTTCAATAATATCCATTATGCCACAACTTCGGGAGTTGATGATTGTTAAGTGCTGGTTGTTGAGAGCACTACCAGACTATGTTCTGGCAGCGCCTCTACAGAAATTAATCATAAGTGGTTGCCCCAATCTAAGGGAACGTTACGGGAAGAAGGAGATGGGTGAAGATTGGCAAAAGATTTCTCACATCCCAAACATTGATATTAATAGTTAAGACATCACTACGTGCGGAAGTCTGTAGGACCGACAGGAAGAGGTATGTTTCATATACCTCTTTACTGTATATTGTTGACTTTGGATTGTATTTCCGACTTGCCATTTATTGTGTCATATACCCCTCTCTCTCTCTCTCAACATATATAAAATAATATGTAATTCATATGTATATATTTAAAGAGTAGTTAAGACAGGCAGGAAGAGGTAATTTTTTATTTAATTATTGAATTAGACTTAAATTTTACATGTTAAAAAATTAATCTAAAATGATATTATCTCGCTCATGTGAAGCTTATTCCTTACTTAAATTCTCCAGTGTAGGTCAATGTTTTTGATTCTTGACTTTGTTTTTGATTTACTAATTCTTGTTTTGTTAACCAAAACATTTTACCATTACTTCTTTTGATATATTTATTTTGTTCAGAGTGGCTTCCGATTTGGTTCTGCGTTGTGATTTACTTCTTTGATTGTATTAATTATTTATTATTGAAGTAAGAAGAAAGGAATTGAATTTAGAATGCTAAGTAAGCCATGGGGGCAGCTGAAGCACAGAGGTTGTAATATTAATACATTAGAACTATAATTTGTTGCTGCCCTTGGAAGGTATTAGTGTCACTTCCATTGCATGAAAGAATTTACCTGCTTTTTGGTTGAATTTTGTACCTTTCTTTTATGTCAAGTTAGTACTTCAAAACTATGAATTATATCTTGTATTAAGATAATTCAATTATATTATGAAGTTGATTTTGTTATTAATGTTGCGTTGAACTCTGATTAAGTTAGGATAAGTTGTGTGTAAGTTTGAGTTCACATAGATATGAAACCTCGGAAAAAAACCTTACCTATGTGCCGGTCATGGATGGGGGTCGTCACAAATTTGGTCAGAGACCTCGAAACATTATGACTCCAATAACGTAACAAAGGGAACCAGTCCACAGCAGGCTTCCGTCATTACATGTTCAAAAATCTCAGAAATAATATCATTCATCAGGTACAGAAAAGAACATTATGACCGGTAAGGTAGTTATAATTAACTAGAGATGTAAGGACTCAGAAATTTATTACTGTGAAAAGAAGAAACATTTACCATCATTCTAATTACAGTTAGCCATCTTTAGCAAGTAAAAAAAGCCAACGCCGTGTAAAGATAGTTACTGCAACCTCCGATTCAATCTAAATTTGGTGTTTCTTCATCCTCAATCTTTTCTGAAAAATAAGATAGTGTATGAAAGAAAGATTGTATGACTTCAGAGAGAAGAAACAGGTAATATCATCATAAGCATTGAAGTGGCTTCTAGATGTGTTTTTTTGTAATAAAAGCTTGGAATCTTCAAGCCACCTCTTCATTCACTTTGCTTGGAATCTATGAATGAAATTCCTTACAAATGGGGTATTAGCAGTGTTTTTCCAAAATCTGTTGATGATATGTGTGCTACCAACGGTTTTCTATGATGAAAGGCAATCAACAAAATCTCTTATGGAAGCTTCCCTTCTCCTCCTGCGTTGTGTGGAATTTTTGGCTTTATCGGGATGATGTCATCTTTAATATGGCTGCTCCAAACCTTCAAAGCTGTTTTTCCTTGGTCTTCCGCAGTTTCTCATTATGGCTGAGACTCGATACCAATTCTTCGGGCTCATGTTCATAACAGCTATGATGGCATTGGTTTTGTAGAAAGGAGGAGCTGATTTCAATTGTTTTTTTCCTTTTCCCACACTGTTTTCCTTCCCCTGTTTCAAAACCTCTAAAGCTTGTTGGCTTCTTCTTTTTTTTTTTTCAGCTAGAACTTCTGTATGCTAGGCTATTATCTTTTTAGCCATTTTCTTATAATACTCTCGATTATAATAATTAAAAAAAAAACATCTGAAGTGGCTGAATAAGCTTCGGTTCCATCTCCATCAGGTTTGAGTAACTCGGCCAACTCAGTCGATTACTCTAGCATTATTTTGAGTCACCAGCTAGCTACAAGTCTTCAAGCTTTGAAATGACTAGCTAGTGGCGTTCCACTATGCCACCGGTAAGGAAAAGAAATCTCTTTAAATTCACCAAGGAACTTTGCTTTTAGACAGCAGTGGAGATTTTATTAAAAAATTTGGCTAAAATGAGAATAGCCTAATAAGAACCTAAAAAAGAAAAAAAAACAACCGTAGAGAAGATAAAATAAAGAAGACATAAAAGCACGGTATCTACAATAGGAAAAAGAAAACAGGGACCAGACAATTGATAAAAACTAGAAGTCAACAAAAAAAATTAACATCATATTTTACTATCATTACACTATATAAAAAAAAAACAATATGTAATGGCTCTTCAAAATATATTTATAAAAGAGATCTTTATAAAAGAGATTAAAAGATCCAATTTAATAATTTGATGAAATTGAAAATTAAAGATTCAATTCCTTACTGAAGAGCTGCTTTTATTTCCTCTGCCATTCCGATTTTCTTTGATTCTCATTTAATCCTTTTATGGTCATCAAATCTTTCTCATTACTTCAGGTATATAAGTACATCACATCAATTTCAATCTTTTATTTTTTATTTTTTATAACAAGTTGTGAATCATATCAATTTCTTTTTTCAACCTACAAGTTGTGCTGATCTCCCTTCACCACAGCCCTACAAAAACTAATAGAAACATGTTGACACACTAAAATACAAGCTTCCCTAGTAAAATTTACTACAAGTTGCAAGAACTCCACTGCAACGCCAAACCCTCTTGTTTGTTTCTGCGTTTCAAAAATGCTTTTGACAAAATTTAAAATTTTTTTATTTTTTTATTAACTTCAAATTAATATGTTTTTAGTATTTTCAAATCATTTTGATGTGCTGATGTCAAAAATAATTTTTAAAAAATAAAAAAAATATCATTGGCATGTATTTTGACATGAAAAGCTATTTAAAAAGCAACCGCAATCACACTGTCAAACACATGTAAACTAACTTCCATTCACAATCAGCCGCCTCCTTCCCTTCACCCTCTCTGTCTCTCTGCTCATCCCATCATCATTGCTTCTCTCTCTCTATCTCTTTCCAATCAGAACTAAACAGACGATGGCTGAGGCACTTCTATCTCCGATCTTGCAGCAGTTAACCACGATCGTTGCTCAACAGGTATTTTTCTACCATCTTCAATAACCTGATTTACCTAGCAGAGATACGAAATATATATGAAGTTCAAGCCTTTTTTCTTCCTATCATAAAAAGAATACTTTTAACTTGAATAAATAAAAATAATATTTTAAATCCTCAAGTATATATTTCGATTTTATTAAAGAATCTTCTGTTTCTTGTTTTATTATTTTTCATAATTCCAAAAATAACATAAAGAAAATATATCATTCCAAATATAGGAAAACCGAAAAAGGCAAAACAAGAATTGCCAATTCTCTTTAAACTTAACCATTAAGGGTAAAATAATCAATAAAAAGTTCAAAGGATTAGCGAGTGAGTATTTGGTGTGAATTAACACACAATCTTATTATCATGCCTTTATTTCTAAATTGACTTCACAAATATATACATCCATCACTTGCCTATAGTTTAATGTAAAATGAAAACCAGATTTTATGTCGGTTCAAAGGAGAAATCCTTCTCTCGTGAGAACATTGAACTCTTTCCATACCTATATTAATTATATATATATATATATATATACACGTACAGGTTTAACATTTTACCATTTAAGATTCATTTTATACCCTCTTGTACAGTAGCATAGTGCAGACTGATATCATCATCATGATGATAAAAAGAAAAAAGAAATATTATTATTTCTAATAAATATTTTTTATATAAATTATTAATATAGTCAATCCATTTCACAATAAAATATATTAATACAAAATAGAAATGTTTCCTATGCTTGAACTTCCTTGTCTTTTCTACACTAATAGGTACAGGAAGAGGTGAACCAAGTAGGGGGTGTGAAATTGTCTTGAAATCACAGAAATGTTTCCTATGCTTAACGTTTCTTTTCCTTTGTACACTAATAGGTACAAGAAGAGGTGAACCTAGTAGTGGGTGTGAAGAAACAATGTGACAAGCTGAAAAGCA
>Ga0307515_10017056_pt1 | contig 13258 bp, 13 predicted proteins | sample 17_EM_MG_FD_194513 | JGI IMG/M metagenome (GOLD analysis project Ga0307515, IMG submission 194513) | Populus trichocarpa ectomycorrhiza microbial communities from riparian zone in the Pacific Northwest, United States - 17_EM | ecosystem: Host-associated > Plants > Roots > Unclassified | place...
AAGCAGATCGGCTGCGGCTTCAAGCCGGGCCCGGACGAGAACGTCCGCGACGCCACGATGAACGTCCGGGTCGTCGAGTACTCCGGTGAAGGTGCTTCGCAGCAGGCGAAGAACAACTTCATGCCGACAAAACCGGAGGTGGCACCGACCGAGGTGCGCGGCCTCGGGGACAAGGCGGCGCTGGTCCGCCTGGTCACCCAGAGCGCGTTCAGCGGCGCCGAACTGCACGTGCTCAAGGGCACGAACGTCTTCACTGTCGAGATTTCCGGCTGGGACAAGGGGTTCTTCTCGAACTCGCCGATTCCCCAGCAGGAGGCGGACGACGCCGTGAAGGCCGTCGGCGCCGAGATCGTGAAGCGGCTGCCGCGCTAGGGGCGGAAGAGCGCGTAGATCACTTCGTCGCGCCAGCTCGCGTTGCGCCAGGTGACCTGGCGCATCACGCCTTCGCAGTGGAACCCGGCGCGCTCCAGGGTCTTCTGCTCGGCGACGTTCTCGCCGTCGGTGAACGCTTCGAGCCGGTGGGCGCGGGTGGTGGCGAACAGGTGCGCGACGAGCAGCCGGTGCGCGGCGAGCCCGGTGCCGCGGCCGCGGTGCTCCGGCAGCAGCGTCAGGCCGATCTCGAAGCAGCCGCCCGCGGGCCCGCCGCGGTCGGCCGCCTCCCAGCTCGCCATGCCCGCGACGGCGTCGTCCGCTACCACGGCCAAGGCGGTGTCCCGCGCGCCGAGGAAACCGTCCTCGGCCCAGCGGCGGCGGCGTGCCCGCGGATCGGCGAAACCGGACCACTGGTGGACGCCGAGCACTGCAGGCTCAGTCGCGAACCGGTCCAGGACGGGCAGGTCCTCTTCGCGGAAGGGGCGCAGCACGACGTCGGTCACGCGGGTGCCGGCAGCGTCTTGCAGAGCGCGGCCGGGAACTTCGGGTCGGCCGCCCGGATCTCCGCGCAGCCCGCGGACTTGACCTGCGCGAACGCCGTCCACCCGGCGTCGCTCCAGCGGAAGACCGTGCGGGACGGCGGTTCGGTCTGGTGCATCAGCAGGTCGAGGGCCAGCCAGTTCGCGTCGCAGACGCGGGTCGTGCCGCTGCTCTCGGCGCCCGCCGAGGACACCGCCGCGCCGATCCAGACGGGGTCGCAGTGGTCGGCGGGCGGGGTGCAGGTGCCCTGCGGGGCGCAGTGGCCCCAGCCGGCGCCGAGCTTGCGCCAGGCGTTGCCGTTGTCGGTGTTGAGGATCACCGTCCGGTCCGCGATCGGGCCGGTCGTGGTCAGCCGCAGCTCGGCGGGCACCTTGGCCTCGCAGCCGCCCGCGGCGGGCCGCGTCGAGTAGACGACGTCGGCGCGGATGTCGGTCTTCGCCTCGACGACCTGCTCGATCCGCGGTTCCCGGACGCAGCCGGGGTCCTTGCCGGGCAGGGCGACCTGCACGAACAGGCTGAACAGGTCGGGGCCGGGGCGGATCCCGGTGACCTCGGCGCGGAACGAGCGCCACTCCGCGCCCACGGTCGTCGGCCCCGGGGCCGCGGCCTTCGCGCCGGGCAGCCCGCCACTCCCGGTCGTGAGCACGACGGCGAGCACCGCACCCGCCACGACCAGCACTCCGGCGGCCCACAGGATCGGCCGTCCGCGTCCGTTGGTCATCGTCACCCCCAGAAGTCCACCGGGCAATCTAGCCGACCCCGCAGCGTCAGGCGGGCGGACCGAACATTTCGCGCTGTGTGACGTCCTTCTCGAGGTACACGGCGTCCCGGATGTGCCCCGGCGCGTCCGGGAGGTCGGTGAGCCGGTAGCCGGCCCGCTGGTACATCGTGATGTTGCGGGCGCTGCGGGCGCCGGTGAACAGGACGAACCTGCGCGCCTCGGCGGGCGCCTGCGCCTCGGCGTGCGCGAGCAGCCGGCGGCCCAGCCCGCGTCCGGCGAAGTCGGGCGCGACCATCAGCCTCCCGAGCTCCCAACGGTCGCCGTCGAGCCGGGCGCGGACGGCGCCGATCAGCCGGTGCCCGTCGCGCAGCGTCCAGACCGACCACGTCTTCGTCCAGTCCCGCAGGTCTTCGAGCGTCTCGTGCAGCGCGGGGATGTCGAGGGTGTTGTTGAGGACGGCCTCCTGGACCCAGCAGCAGCGCTGCAGGACCAGCAGTTCGGGGCCGTCTTCGGGCCGGGCGTCGGTGATGTCCACGGTCGCCTGTCTAGTGACGGGCCCGGCGCGCGGGCAACTTCATTACGGTGGCGGGGTGACTGTCGGCCCGCTCGACGTCCCCGGCCTGGCCCCGCTCCCGTCGCGGGCCCGGGCGCTGCTGGAATCGCTGGGCGCGCCGCCGCGGCTGGCCGCGCACCTGCGGGCGGTGCACGACGTCGCCGTCACGCTGACCGGCTGGGTCGGCCCGCGCGCGGACTTCGACCGTGCGGCCGTCCTGTTCGGCGCGGCCACGCACGACATCGGCAAGATCCGGCACCCGTCCGAGCTGTCCGGGCCGGGCTCGGCGCACGAGCAGGCCGGCTACGAGCTGCTGCTTTCGCAGGGGGTCGAAGAGCGATCGGCCCGGTTCGCGCGGACGCACGGGTCCTGGAGCGCGGAGGACGTGACGCTCGAGGACCTGCTCGTCAGCCTGGCGGACAAGGTGTGGAAGGCGAAGCGCGTCCCGGACCTGGAGCAACGGGTGACCGAGCAGCTCGCGGCGGTCGGCGGCGAGCCGGTCTGGCAGGTGTTCATGGCCCTGGACGACATGCTCGACCGCATCGCCGCCGGCGCCGACGCGCGGCTGGCTTTCCAGGCGTCGTACCCCACTTGTGGGTGACTTGACAGTGGTGGCCGTTCACGGTTGACTGAAGACGTCGAACAGGTGTTCGATGCAGGTAAAGGAACCGCCGCCTTCCCCGCGGCGTACCAGTGCCGCCGGTCGTGTTTTGGGAGAGGCGTGGCCGTCGGTCTGGTCCGTTGGTGGGGAGGTGTGTGCGGTGACCGCTGTGGTGGAGCCGCCGGTGGCCCGGCTGGCGGCCCTGCCCGGGGTCAGCACGGCGAGCCGGGTCGCGGCCCAGGCCGACCAGGCGCGGGTGACGGGAAGGGTGCTCCCGGTCGCCCCGGCGCTGGCCGGGCTGCTGCCCGCCGGCGGGCTCCGGCGCGGAACCACCGTGGCGGTCCACGGGTCGAGCTCACTGCTGCTCGCCCTGCTGGCCGAAGCCACCGCCGCCGGGTCGTGGGCGGCGGTGGTCGGCCTGCCCTCACTGGGGTTGGCGGCGGCGGCCGAGTACGGCGTGGACGTCGGCCGGCTGGCGTTGGTCCCGCGTCCGGGCGCGGACCTCCCGGCGGTCCTCGCGGCGTTGCTCGACGGAGTGGACCTGGTGGTGGCCTCGACGTCGACGATCCAGCCGGCGGTGGCACGCCGGCTGTCGGCCCGGGCCCGCCACCGCAGCGCGGTCCTGCTGGCGTTCGGCGCCTGGCCGGGCGCTGACGTCGAGTTGTCGTGCCGCCTCGAACCCTGGTCGGGTCTGGAAGACGGCTACGGCCACCTCCGCCAACGCCAGGCGCTGGTCCGGGCGAGGGGCCGCGGCGCGGCGGCCCGCCCGGTCTCGGCGCAGCTTTGGCTCCCCGGTCGCGACGGCTCGCTTCGCTCCGCCGCCGCGTCCCGCCTCGCCCCGGTGGCATCCCTCCGCGAGGAGACCGCATGAGTCCAAAGTGGACAGACGCCGTCCTCCCACCTCAGCCCCCACCCACCACCCCGCCCCGACCTTCCAGGCACACGTGTCGTCCGCCCAGGTACGCGTGTCGTCCGGCTGGGTACGAGAGCCGACCCTCCAGGTGCGCGAGCCGACTGTCTGGGTGCGCGAGCCGTCCGTCCAGGTACGCGAGTCGACCGTCCAGGTACGCGAGTCGACCCTTCAATCACGCGAGTCGACCGTCCAATCACGTGTGTCGACCCTTCAATCCCGTGGCGGCCGTGGCTTCCGGCGGTCTCGCCCAGGTGTCCGAGGCGTCAGCTGCCGGATCACTCCCGCGCGGCGTCATGAGCGCCACCCAAGTCCGACCGGGGGAGGGCGCATGACTGTCCCCGGCCAACGCAACTCCTCCGCTCTCCCCATCCGGATGCTCGTCCTGTGGTGCCCCGACTGGCCCGCCGTCGCGGCCGCGGCCGTCGGCGGTGTTGCCGTCACCCGGCCCGTTGCCGTGTTCAGTGCCAACCGGGTGGTCGCCTGCACCGCCGTCGCGCGGCGAGACGGCGTGCGGCGGGGAATGCGACGGCGGGAGGCGCAGTCGTTGTGTCCGGAGCTGGTCGTCTTCGGGGCCGACGATGGCCGCGACGCCCGGCTGTTCGAAGCCGTCGCGCGGGCCGTCGAGGCGCTTGTTGTCGGGGTCGAGGTGGTGCGGCCCGGTCTGGTCGCCGTTCCGGTCGCCGGGGCCGCCGCCTACTTCGGCGGGGAACACGCCCTCGTCGAACGGCTTTTTGACGAGGTATCGGCCGCTGCGGGAGTCGAGTGTCAGGTCGGCGTCGCCGAGGGGCTCTTCGCCGCGACGCTCGCCGCCCGGCGCGGTGAGTTCGTCGAACCCGGGCAGGTTGCCGAATTCCTCGCTCCGCTGCCCGTCACCGAACTCGACCAGGCCGACGTCGACCGCGCGGAGTTGGTCGACCTCCTGCGACGGCTCGGGCTGCGCACGCTCGGCGCCTTCGCCGCGTTGCCGGAGCGGGACGTCGTCAACCGGTTCGGTGCGGACGGGCTGCTCGCCCACCGGCTGGCTCGGGGACGCTCCGAACGTCCGCCGCTGCGCCGCCGTCCGCCGCCGGAGCTGACGCTCACCGAGGAGTTCGACCCCGTCATCGAGCGGGTGGACGTCGCGACGTTCCTCGCCCAAGGCCTTGCGACGCGGTTCTGCGCCGGCCTCGCCGGGCACGGCCTGGCCTGCACCCGGCTCGGCATCTACGCGGTCACCGAGGAAGGCGAACAACTCGGCAGGGTCTGGCGGTGCGCGGAACCGCTGACGCCCGCCGGGGTCGCCGACCGCGTCCGCTGGCAGTTCGAGGGCTGGCTGCGCGCCGCGCCCGGGCAACGTCCGACGTCCGGGGTGACGCGGCTGCGGCTGGAGCCCGAGGAGACCGTCGAAGGCCGGTCACTGCAGCTCGAACTGGGCGGCGAAGGGAGCCTGAAGGAGGACGACGAGCGCGCCGCGCGGGCGTTCGTGCGGGTCCAGGGCCTGCTCGGGCCCGAAGGCGTGCTCACCCCGCTGCTCGACGGCGGCCGCGACCCGGCCGCCCGGATCCGGCTGGTGCCGTGGGGCGACGCGCGCGAGTGCACAACGCCGGCGGACGCCACCTGGCCGGGACGCCTCCCGGCACCTTCGCCGTCGACGGTCCTCGACCGGCCGGTGCCCGCCCAGGTCTTCGACGCCGACGGCCGGGCAGTCGGGATCACCGCCCGCGAGTGGGTGACCGCGGCGCCACGGCGGCTGAGCGTCGCCGGCGGGACGCAGCGGGACGTCTTGGGGTGGGCCGGCCCGTGGCCGATCGCGGGCGACCGGCGGCGGCCGGGTCCGCAGCGCGCGCGGCTCCAGCTGCTGCTGGCGGGCGACGGCGGACCGGACGAGCCACCCGAAGCGGTGCTGGTGCACTGCGCGGGCACCGAGAATCCTTTGTGGACGGTTGAGGGAGTGTACGACTGAGCATGGACGAGGACTACGCACGCCTGCTGCGCGACTGGTTGCTGGCCGACCCGGGGGCGCCGCCGCCCCGCTCGGAATCCGATGACGTGGAGATCCCGGCGCCCCGCCTTTCCGAGGAGAACCGCCGCCGGACTGCGGCGGAGGGCCGGACCACGGCTGAAGATCGAAGTGGCCCGGGGCGGCCGCGTGACGCGGAATGCCGGAGTGAGGTGGAGGGCAGGACCGAGGCTGAAGGTCGTGGCCCGGGACAGGCGCGTGATCCGGAATGCCGGGGCGAGGTGGAGGGTCGGGCTGAGGCCGAAGATCGCGGCCCGGCGCAGCCTTGCGATCCGGAAAGCCGCGGTGAGGTGGAGGCCCGGACGGAGGCTGAAGGTTGTGGCCCTGGACAGCTGCGCGATGCGGTAAGCCGGAGCGAGGTGGAGGGCAGGACCGAGGCTGAAGATTGCGGCCCGGGGCAGTCGCGCGATGCGGAATGCCGGGGTGAGGTGGAGGGCCGGGCGGAGGTTGAAGGTCGTGGCTCGGGACAGCAGCGTGATGCGGAAAGCCGGAGCGAGGTGGAAGCCCGGACCGAGGCCGAAGATCGCGGCCCAGCGCAGCCGCGTGATCCGGTAAGCCGGAGTGAGGCCGAGGAGCGGAGCCGCTGGAACCACCCGTCCAACTGGCACCGCCGGAAAGCCGCCCGTGCGGAGATCCGGGACCGTGTGGCCGAGCCGGAAGAGTGGAGCGGGAACCAGCCGGACGGGCGGAGCCGCCTGACCGAACCCGATGAACCGAACTGGCCTCGACGCGACCCGGATCAGGTCATGGAGCCGAGCCGCTGGAGCCGGCTGGACGAGCAAGACTCGTGGACCCAGCTCGACGACGCCGTGAACCGGAGCCGCCGGCGCGAACTCGACCAAGCTCACCGGAACGACGATCCCGAAAACCGGAGCCGCTAGATGGGCTGGAACAACCCTCCGGTCCGGTGGAAGGACCTCGCGCGGCGGCTGAGTGGGGACCTGCCGCCCGGCGACCACGGGGACAGTCCCGCGTGGGGCCGCCACCGCGAGGGCTACCGGCGCCCCGACGACCTGCCCGGCCGGGGCACCGACGACGGAGGTGAGGCCGTCCGGGTGCCCTACGCCGAGCTGCACTGCCACTCCAACTTCAGCTTCCTCGACGGCGCCAGCCACCCGGAGGAGCTGGTCGAGGAGGCCGCGCGGCTGAACCTCGACGCCATCGCCCTCACCGACCACGACGGCATGTACGGCGTCGTGCGCTTTGCCGAGGCGGCCAGGGAACTCGGCGTGGACACCGTTTTCGGCACCGAGCTGAGCTTCGGGCTCCAAGGCCCGCAGAACGGCGTCGCCGACCCCGAAGGTGAGCACCTCCTGCTGCTGGCCCGCGGTGACCAGGGCTACCGGGCCCTCTGCCGCGCCATCACCGCCGGGCAGCTGTCCGGGTTCGACAACAAGGAAAAGCACGGCAAGAGCGACAAGGCCGAAAAGGGACGTCCCATCTACGGCCTCGGTGCGGTCGCCGAGGAGGTCGCCGGGCAGTGCGTGGTGCTGACGGGCTGCCGCAAGGGCGCGGTGCGCTCGGCCCTCGTCACGCACGGCCCGGCGGCCGCCGCGGAGAAGCTCAGCGACCTCGCAAAAAGATTCGGCCACGACAACGTCTACGTCGAGCTGACCGATCACCGCCAGCCGCTCGACAGCACGCACAACGATCTGCTGACCGAAATGGCGAAAGAGCTGGGGCTGCCGACCGTCGCCACCACCGCCGCGCACTACGCCCGGCCCGAACGCGCCCGGCTGGCCGACGCGCTCGCCGCGATCCGGGCCCGGCGGGGGATCGACGAGCTCGAGGGCTGGCTGCCCGCGGACGGCGCCGCGTTCCTCCGCTCGGGCGCCGAAATGGACGTGATGTTCCGGCGCTACCCCGGCGCGGTGCGGCGCTCGGCGTTGCTGGGCATCGAATGCGCGTTCCCGCTGAAGCTGATCGCGCCGAAGCTGCCGCCGTTCGACGTTCCCGAGGGCCACACCGAGACGACCTACCTACGTGAGCTGACCGAAGAAGGCGCGAAGGAACACTTCGGTGGCAAGGAACACGAGGAGCAGGCCAACAAGCAGATCCAGCACGAGCTGGCCATCATCGAAGAACTCGGCTTCCCCGGGTACTTCCTGATCGTCTGGGACATCGTGCGGTTCTGCCGCGACAACAACATCCTTTGCCAGGGCCGGGGTTCGGCCGCGAACTCGGCCGTCTGTTACGCGCTCGGCATCACCAAGGTCGACTCGGTCTCCTACGAGCTGCTCTTCGAACGCTTCCTCGCCCCGGACCGCGACGGCTACCCGGACATCGACCTCGACATCGAGTCCGACCGCCGCGAGGAGGCCATCCAGTACGTCTTCGAGAAGCACGGCCGCCTGAGAACCGCCCAGGTCGCGAACGTGATCACCTACCGCGCCCGGTCCGCGGTCCGGGACGCCGCGCGGGCGCTGGGGTACTCACCGGGCCAGCAGGACGCCTGGAGCAAGCAGATCGACCGCTGGGGTTCGTTGCGCAGCACCGAAAAGGACCACGACCACGACATCCCGGACGAGGTCGTGCGGCTCGCGTTCGCGCTCGAGGACTTCCCGCGCCACCTCGGCATCCACTCCGGCGGGATGGTCATGTGCCAGGAACCGGTGAGCCAGGTCGTGCCGGTCGAGTGGGCGCGGATGGCGGATCGCAGCGTGATCCAGTGGGAGAAGGAGGACTGCGCCGCCGCCGGTCTCGTCAAGTTCGACCTGCTCGGCCTGGGCATGCTCTCGGCGCTGCACTACATGCTCGACCTCGTCGATGAGTACAAGGGCGAGAAGGTCGACCTCGCCGAGCTGAACCTGAAGGACCAGAAGGTCTACGACATGCTGTGCCGCGCCGACGCGATCGGCGTCTTCCAGGTGGAGAGCCGGGCACAGCTGGCGACGCTGCCGCGGCTGGAGCCCCGGGAGTTCTACGACCTCGCCGTCGAGGTCGCGCTGATCCGCCCCGGCCCGATCCAGGGTGGCTCAGTGCACCCGTACATCCGCCGCAAGCAGAAGAAGGAGACCTGGACGTACGACCACCCCCTGCTGGAGAAGGCGCTGCACAAGACCAAGGGTGTGCCGCTGTTCCAGGAGCAGATGATGCAGATCGCGCTGGACGTCGCGAACTTCACCGCGGCGGAGGCCGACCAGCTGCGGCACGCGATGGGGTCGAAGCGGTCCGAGAAGAAGATGGACCGGCTGCGGCAGCGGTTCCTCGAGGGCGCCGCCGCGAACGGTGTCGAAGAAGAGCTCGCGAAGAAGATCTTCCTGAAGCTCAAGGCGTTCGCGAACTTCGGCTTCCCCGAGAGTCACGCGCTGAGCTTCGCGCACCTGGTGTTCTCCAGCGCCTACTTCAAGCTCTACCACCCGGACGCGTTCCTGGCGGGCTTGCTGCGCGCCCAGCCGATGGGCTTCTACTCACCGCAGTCGCTGGTCGCGGACGCGCGCCGCCACGACGTCACCGTGCACGGCCCGGACATCAACCGCAGCTTGCCGCACGCGACGTTGGAAGCATTGCCGGACAAGGGAAAGCTGCACGCCGTGCGCACCGGGCTGAGCACCGTCCGGCTGATCGGCGAGGAGCTGGCGAAGCAGATCGTGGCCGAACGGGCGAAGGGCGACTTCACCGACATGGCCGACGTCGCCCGCCGCGTCCGGCTGACCACACCCCAGATCGAGGCGCTGGCCACGGCGGGGGCGTTCGAGAGTTTCGGCGGCGACCGCCGTCAGGCGCTGTGGACCGCGGGCGCGGTCGCCGCCGAACGTGCGGAGAAGCTCCCGGGCCTGATCAGCACGCAGGCGCCGGTGCTGCCCGGGATGGACGGTCTCGACGTCGCGGCGGCGGACGTCTGGGCGACGGGCGTGTCGCCGGGCAGCTACCCGACCGAGTTCATCCGCGATCGCCTCGACGCGCTCGGCGTCGTCCCGGCGGACCGCCTGGCCGACCAGGAGGACGGCGCGCGCGTGCTGATCGGCGGCGCGGTCACCCACCGGCAGCGTCCGGCGACGGCGGGCGGGATCACCTTCCTCAACATCGAGGACGAAACGGGGATGGTCAACGTGATCTGCACGCTCGGCCTGTGGCAGCGCTACCACCGCGTCGCGCGAAGCAGCCCGGCGCTGCTGATCCGCGGGGTGGTCGAGAAGGCCGACGGCGTGGTCAGCGTTCTCGCCTACCGCGTCGAGGCACTCCCGATGCGGATCAAGGCGAAGTCGCGGGACTTCCAGTGAGCCGGGCGAGGGTGATGATCTCCGGGCTGCTCGCTGTCACCGGGCTGCGGTCCCAGTAGCCGTACTGCTCGTCGACGACGAGCCCGGCTTCGTTCAGGAAAGCGGAAAGCGAGTCCACGTCGAGGAACCGCAACGTGGACTCGCTGAACTGCGGAGCGTCCCAAGTGGAGCTTTCGTACGTCGTCGTGAAGGTGACGTAGCCGTCCTCGAACGGACCGGCGTCGTTCCACGAACGCACCTTCGTGCCGTCCTCCGCGACGACTTCGCTCGCGTTCGCGGGCGTCCACCGCTCCCAGCCGCGGGCCGCGGGGTTGCGCGTGTCGAAACCGAAGCGGCCGCCGGGGTTCAGCGCGCGCCGGATCGCCGCGAACGCCGTCCGCAGCTCGTTGTCGGTCAGCAGCACCTGGAACGCGTGCCCGGTCATCACGGCGAAGTCGAACTCGCCGTCCCAGGCGGCGGTCGACAAATCGCCGAGCACCCATTCGACGTCGTCGCGGCGGCGGGCCTGCGCGAGCATGCCCTCGGCCGGGTCGAGCCCGACCAGCCGTCCGGTGTGGCCGGACTCGCGCGCCCAGTGCAGCAGCGACCCGGTGCCACAGCCGACGTCCAGCACCGACCCCGCGGCCATGATCATCGGCAGGTAGAACTCGAAGTCGCCGGAGATCTCTCGCGGGTTGAAGGCGTCGTACAGCGCGGCGAGGCCGGGGTCGACGTAGTCGTGGTCGGGCACGGCCGTCACGGTAGTGATCTGCACGCGGGAGTTCACCCGGTTTTCGGGGCCAGGCCGAGCAGTTCCGGACGCGCGGCCAGCTCCCGCCAGTACGCGCCGGGATCGGCGACCAGCCGCCGCCGGTCCAGGTCCAGCAGGCCCGACACGCTCTCGACCTCGGCGACGAGCGCGCCGTCGGGGGTGCGGAACTCCTGCGTCACGCGCGACGTCTTCCCCGTGCCCCAGTGGAACTCGCAGCCGACCTCGACTTCGCCGCGCGGGACGAGTTCGCGGTGGAACCGCACGGTCGTCTCCAGGTTGACCGGGCCGATCCGGCGCGCGGTCAGCTCGGCCGGGTCGATCCCGGCGGCCCAGACGCACGACCAGCGCGCGTGGTCGGCGTAGGCGAGGTAGGCCGGGCCGCGGACGTGGCCGTTGACGTCGAGGTCGTCAGCGCGCACCGCGATCGTGACGCGAAAGGTCATGGCCCGGATCTTCGTGCCCGGTGGCGGGCGGTGTCTGGAACTTTTCGGCCACGCGCACGAGCGCGGCGGGGGAGGAGCCGGACAGGCGCCGGCAGTCGCGGCCGAGGTGCGACTGGTCGGCGTACCCGAGATCGGCGGCGACGGCGGCCAGCGACGTCCGCCGGGCCGCGAGGGGTTCGAGCCGGCGCAGGAACCGCTGGAACCGCCGGATCCGGTGCAGCTGCTTCGGCCCGGCGCCGACCGCGTGCACCAGGTGCCGCCGCAACGCGCGTTCGCTGACGCCCAGATCGCCCGCGACGTCGGTGGTCCGCGTCCCCGGGTCGCCCAGCGCGTGGACCGCGGCCAGCACCCGCCGGTCGGGCGAAACGCCTCGCGAGGCGACCAACGCTTCGAGAACTTCCCGCTGTACCAAGGGATCCTCGGTGGCCGAGAGACCTTCCTCGGCACGGCGGGCGGGCGCACCCCAGACGTCGCTCAGCCGGGTCGCGCCCACCGGCAGCTCCGCCATCGGCGTGCCGAGCACGGCGCCCGCCGCACCGCACCGGAGTCGCACCCCGACGCGGGACGCCGAGGCCGGGACCCACAACCGCAGCGACGCACCGGCCGTGACGACCACCGTGAGCACGTCGCCGTCCCAGACCAGGTCCGCGCAACCGTCCGGGAGCACGCGCAGCGGCCGGGCCCAGCCGGTGCGCCCGTGCCAGCCACAGGCGACCACGTCCATCAGCGCGGGCGGCGGCACGAACTCGTGGTAGCTCGACCGCGTGCGCGCGGTGACCGCCAGCGGCCGCAGCGGAATTCCCATGACGCCAGTATGCAGCGGTCAGGATCCGTCCTATTTCGCCGTTAGCTTCGGTCGCACACGCAGAAGAGGAGGAACCATGGTCAACCCCGTTCCCGACGGCTACACGACGGTCACCCCGTGGATCATCGGCCGCGACACCTCCGGGCTGCTCGACTTCCTGAAACACGCTTTCGACGCCGAAGAGCTCGGCCGGGTCGTCGGCGAGGACGGGAAGATCGGGCACGCCGAGGTCCGCGTCGGCGACGCGGTCGTGATGGCCTTCGACTCCCCGGACGACTGGCCCGACACCCCGGCGTACCTGCGGCTTTACGTCCCCGACAGTGAAGAGACGCAGCGGAAGGCGATCGAGGCGGGCGCGACCGAAGTGACGCGGCAGACGGAGCTGTTCTTCGGCGACCGCGTCGGTCGCGTGCGCGACCCGTTCGGCAACCTCTGGTGGATCCAGACCCGGCTGGAGAACCTGGACGAAGCGGAGATGACGCGCCGCGCGCAGCTGCCCGAGTACGTCGCGGCGATGGCCTACGTGCAGGGTGCGGACCTGGTCAACCGCCGTCCATAGTGGACGGTTGCGGCACGGCCACGGCCGTGTGGCACCCTGGGGCCGTGCTGGAAACCGGGGAGGACTACCGCGAAGCGGTGTTGTCCGGCCAGTGGTGGGAAAAGCGCCGGTTCACCGGCTGCGACTTCACCGGGGCGGACCTGAGCGGGCTGCAGACCCGCGGCTGCACGTTCGACGACTGCGACTTCAGCCGGGCCGACCTGTCGCGCTCGCGGCACGAGGCGTCGGCGTTCCGCTCGTGCACCTTCGACCGGACGGTGCTCGTCGACAGCCGCTGGACGTCGTGCTCGCTGCTGGGTTCGTCGTTCGGCGACAGCGGCTTCGGTGGGATCGCGCTCACCGAGTGCGACCTCTCGCTGGCGTCGCTCGCGAAGGCTCGGCTGCGCCGTCTCGGGCTTTCGGGCCTGCGGCTGCGCGAAGCCAACTTGACCGAGGCCGACCTGACCGGCGCCGACCTGCGCGGCAGCGACCTGACGGGTGCCCGTCTGCTCGGCGCGAAGCTCGAGGGCGCGGACCTGCGGGGTGCGCGTCTCGATGCGAACGCCCTGGTCCAGGCCAACCTGCGGGGTGCGCAGGTCGACATGGACACCGCGATCTCCTTCGCCGCCGCGCACGGCCTGATCGTCCGCTAGATAGACAAAACCGGCGGCGAGCACAGCGTGTGCTCGCCGCCGGTCTTTGTGGACGACTCAGTCGATCGGCGGTTCACCCGGGTCGAGCTCGAGCAGGGCGCCGTCGGCGACCAGTTCCTCGATCGACGCCGGGAGCAGGTACGCCG
>Ga0307515_10017057_pt1 | contig 13258 bp, 9 predicted proteins | sample 17_EM_MG_FD_194513 | JGI IMG/M metagenome (GOLD analysis project Ga0307515, IMG submission 194513) | Populus trichocarpa ectomycorrhiza microbial communities from riparian zone in the Pacific Northwest, United States - 17_EM | ecosystem: Host-associated > Plants > Roots > Unclassified | place...
ATAAATAACTATTAAAGCTATTAACAATTCCGCTAGCCCGGATAGACTCGTACCTATATTACTAGTCTTTAGCGCCTACCCTTAAATAACTAATAATTCTCTACTATCTCCCTTTATTATATAACGAGCCAAGGCTATTTATAAGGCAATAAAGAAGATGCAACGTCTCTACGCTATACGCTAGGTTAATAACGCACTAGGAATAAGAAATGGCCCAAATACCTTAACTACGCTTAATCTGCCACTCTAGTCTAAAGTACGTGTATGGCGTAAAAAAGGAGAATAGTTAGGCCCACATCAACTTATTGTAATTAATAGTTAAACTTATACTATTTAAATACCTTACAGACCCACTTAATTCCGTTTAACTATTATTAAGCCTTACTATAAAGATAACAATTCCGAGCCTTTATAGGATGCCCTAGAAGATGCCTAGAAGAAAACTATAATTAACGTACTCCAGAAGACGACTACAATCCCAATATAATTATAGTAGATGCGCTATAACTACGACGCGGTAGAGGTCGCCTAAAGGGATTATAAAATCGCCAACATCTTATTAATTTTAAAGAATAATTTGTTACCGCTATTAAGAATAGAGTTAAGTTATTAATGGCCTTTATAATAGCTAAAGAGAAGGCTAACTTTAAGCTCGCAAAATAGCTCTAAAAGGAAGGTTATATTATAACCCTAGGAGCTCCTTTCTAAGCATCTAATAAGCAGGAGATCGACGGTCTTATTACAAGAGGAGTTTTTAAATTTAAGAAGTATAACCCTACTAAATTTAATAAAGTTCGCATCTTTAAGTTAAGAATAGTTAATAAGATTAAAGGTAAAGCTACTAATGCCCCATTTAAGAAATTAAGGCTTATTATCTAAGGTTACAACAATAATAGTAAGGAGGTAATTCTTACGCAATCTCCTATAATTTAACGAGCTAGTTAGTGAGTTATTATTGCGCTAGCTCCCTTCTTAATAAAGAATAGAATAGCGGTTTATTTGTAAGATATTACTTAAGCCTACACCTAATTAGAGACGTACCTTTAGCGCTTAATATTAGCATACCTTCTAGGGCAAATTCGCCACTAGTATCCTAAAGATATAATTATAGTTATGCTTAAGCCATTATATAGAATCGCAGAGGTAGGAACTTACTGGTGGGCTACCTATAGTAAGCACTATAAAGAGAAGCTTTTAATAACTACTTCTATATTTAATCCCTGCTTCCTTATTATAACTACAGAAACTCCGTTTAGAATTATCGGCATATAAACTAATAATACAATTATCTTAGGGGACGACTAATTCTTAGCTCTTAAAGAAGATAAGCTAGTAAAGGCAAATCTTATAGCAAAGCTAAAAGAAAAGCTTAATTTAATAATACCATTACTCTTTAATAGATGCATCCTCTCCCTAAATAAGGATTTTATTGCTTTGCGCTAGAAGGGTTAAGGTAAAAAAATTAACGTTATTAATATTAATTCCCTAAAGCAAGGATATATAGAGCAACGCGCTTATAGAGCTTATGTTACTTCTATTTATTAACCTAAGGCTTTATTTAATCTCTCCGTTGCCGCCTAATACCAGGAACCAACTAAGGATAACATTCTTACCCTAAATAAATATCTTTTCTAGTAAATAAACCATCTCGATCGGGGACTACTCTATATGCCTATTAATCTTCCTACCGCTAAGCTCTTTATATTTATTAATAGATCGTTCGTAAATAATAAAGATTTTAGCTCCTAGTTAGGATATAAGATTATTATCGCGAACAAACTTACTAGAGAGAATAACTTTATAATCTATAGCAATCTTATCCATTAGAGCTTAACTAAGAGCAAGCGCGTTACCTAAAGTATTTTAGCATTAAAGATATATGGAATAGTTAGCAGAGTTAATATAGCAATTGCAATTAGAACTACCTTAAAGATAATTATAAATTAACTTAAACTTCCAATTATCCCTATAATCGTATACACTAACTTATATTCCCTCTATAAGTGTTTAGTTAAGCTCGGTACCATAAAAGAGAAGCGCCTTATAATTAATATTATAGCACTTTAGCAATCCTACAAGCGTTAAAAACTCTTTAAAATTCGATAGATTAATAGCTAAGATAACCCAGCAGATGTAATAATAAAGGCGAACCTAAATAAGGCACTAGAGACATTTGTTAATATAAATACTCTACATATACAAGTTAAAGGTTAGGTTAAAAGGGAGTCCCTAGAAATTTCTTAGTTATGTAAGGTCTTAAGATATCCAGGAACTTTAACCGGCGGTCGAAGTTGTCTAATTAGTCAGATTCTGCAGACCCTAACTTAAACCAGCCAATCAGGATTTTCCATCCCCGGGATGGAAAATCGCTATTAGCTCGCTTACCGCTAGCGCCTTAGCAGCCCTACTAACAAGATACCTACCCATAACTTATAAAAAATAAAAAAAAAAGCACCACGTGCTAAGAGGCAAATTTTGGGACAGCGAGACTTATATTACAATGGCAATAGTAAGTAAGAAGGATTAATTTTTATTCTGCTAGTTAAGCAGTATATATATATAGATGGCAACCACAAAAGAAGAGTTGCCAGTATTGGGAATAAAGGCAAATGGTTACCATATAAGGCATATTACCGTCACGTATAGCAAGTTGCCGTTACGTGCGGCAAGTTGCCATCACGTGCCGCCGCGGCACTAGCGTGGTAAGGAACCTTAAGTTCCTTACCCCTTTCTTCAAGAAGAACATAGAACAATCATTATACTATCTACGAACCGTAGCTACGTGATATCCCCTTATGTAACCAACACTAAGAGATCTAAGGGACTAGATCTTAAGGAGGGAGATAAAGTATAGCTACTATACAAAATTTTTAAGAGTTAACGACTAAGTAAGAAGCTAGACCACGTTAGACTAGGACCCTTTAAAATTAGTTAAAGGATTTTACCGGTTATATTTAAGTTAAATCTACTAGCTAAAATAAAAATCTACCTAGTATAATATATTATAATACTAGAACCAGCATATAGGGATATTAAACCACTAGTTTATAAAGTAGACACGTATAGAGGGTAAAAAGAAAATAAATAGTAAGTTTTAGAGATCGTTAGTTACAAGAATATTAACAATAAAATATAGTACAAAGTTAAGTAGATAGGCTATGATAAGACTACCTAGGAACTACTAGAGAATTTAAGAAATGCTATAAGAAAGGTACAGGAGTATTAGAAGAAAAGAGGTTAGGCAATATTAATAAGGAAGAATTACTAAAGAATAAATCACCTAAAGGGGACCTAGGAAGAGCAACTGCTAAACTACTTAGAGTTGTTTCCTTTACTATTAGAAGAGAACCCGTTCTTTTATTACCAAGTTCCTATAAACCTTATTTTATAAGTTTCTACTCCTTAGAACAAACCTTTTTACAAACCTTCTTAAGATAAAGAAGATAAGCAGAAGCAGAGAGACGAGTATTTAAGGCTCGCTATTAAGTAGCTAACGCCTTAAGCTCCACTTCCCGCAATCGGCGTAATTTGTCTAGAGTACTTATAAGCTCACTATTAAGCTTCGTAGTAGTAGATTAAATATAAAACCCTATAACAAATTACTTAGGGAACTTAACAACTATTAAGAGTTATAGGACGTATATACTTAGCGTTAGAAGTAAAACGAATATTATAGGACAATTAAACGTTTACTTTAGTGCACTTTAAATAAAAAAAGGGTTACTAAGATAAAGGACTCGCCAGCACAACGCAAACTAATCCCTCTTTCGCACAACGAGAATACGGAAATAATATCATTTCACTAAGCAATAATATAGCAGCAACGGTGCGAGCCTATCAAACGGTAGAAGAAAGAGAGATTGCTTTAGGCATAATAAGCAACAATATTAACTAAATTAATTAAATGGATATTACACCTCTAATAAACAACTTAAAGATATTTAGGATCTTTAAGGACAAAGATAAAAAGGAGGGAGATAGTGTTACGGACGCTTTAAGTACAATACTATGACTACTTAGGGAAGAGTTAGAGGGAGCTAGTTAGTTAATATAAGTATAGTCTAGGATAGAACCGGTTAAGCTATATAATAAGGAATAGTAACTAAGGTTATATAATGTGATTTGTATAATCTATATAATCTAAAGGATCTATAACAGAGCAGATAGAGTATACGTACATTACGTATAAGAAGGATTTCTTAGGAGTACGGTTGTATATTTAAAGGACTATAGTCCCTACCTAGATAGTTCCTTCCTTGTAGTGATTCTTAGAATATAATTAGAGTTAATCTGTTAGGCAACCACTCCACCAGTTATTATTTACGTTGTTGACTTTACGTATTACCTACACACCTAGCCCATTGACAGGACCCACTGTAATACCTCCTACAAGGTTCCGTTACACTACCTCCTTATTAGCCGCTACTTTAATTAAAATACCTCTTACTTAAAGCGCCGTATTAATAGCCGCAGTAAAATTAGCGTCTCTAGTACTAGTAGACGCGTTAATAGGTGCAGTAGCAGCCTTATATTTAACTGTAAGATTAACCCTCCATGCCCTCCTTACGTACTTTAACTATACCTCTATTATTCCCTCTACTTCGCGCCATTCGTCTATATTATTTACCTCTTTAAGTATTATAGGATCCTTTGGATTTAATAACGTAATAATAGCAGTTAATTGATTAAGCTAGAAAGAACGAAGACCGTAATATTTGTTGGCTTAATATATATTTTAGGCGACAAACTCCTAGTATTTAAAGGCTCTAAATAGGATGGCTAGAACGTTACTAAATATCTTTATAGCATCGGCGCATATGATAATATTTAGAAGAAAGATTTAAAGATCTTTGGGCTGTTCTATAGTAGAAGGCGTCGGTATAGGTGTAGGTTTAACAGTAAGGTCTACCTCTTTAGGCGCTTTAGAAGCGTTCTTTGCAGTATTCTTAAGTGCTTTAGCTCTCCTCCTGTGCGTTATGGCGCTAACTGAAATAGGAAATAATATAGGCTTTAAATGGCTTTAAAAAATAGGCAATAGCGATATATTAGTATGGAGGATGGGTGGTGGCATGCGCGAGTATAGAAAAAGGGTTCAAACAGGTGAGGGTTCGGCAAATTTCTGTTTTTGATCATGGTTTCTGACATTTGATCGTCCTTTTCCGAAGCGACTGTATGCGCCAGTTTTGAAATTCCTATCACCTGCGTTGCGGCCTTTGCCTTCGTTATCTTTCACACGCCTGGACTCCTCATTCACCTTTTCCTTACTTCGTCCCCTCTTCGAGATGATGTGGGACTGACAAGTGCTCAATCATTGAATTCTCCCATCTTATCTTTACTGCGCCCAAATCTCATAATCCACCGCTCTTGGAGGAGACTAGCTAGTTCAATTGCTATCCAATTCGCGATCGTAGCAGGATGCCAGTTTTGGTGTTAGCCGTTCTGGCTGTAGGAGCTTATACTCTGTATGGTGCGCTTTGGCGTCTCTACCTCTCGCCAATCGCTCATATCCCTGGCCCAAAACTTGCAGCTCTTACACTATGGCATGTGCTCTGTTTCAATAAGCATCCCAGGCGGTTTTACTGACTTCGGCGCTCCTAGGTATGAGTTCTATTATGATGTGATCCTCGGCGGCCAATATACTTTCAAGATCATTGAGCTTCATAAGCAATATGGCCCTATCATTCGAATATCTCCATGGGAGCTGCATGTCGGTGATCCAGACTTCTACAGCGTCTTGTACGCTACCAGCGCATCGGGTCAAAAGCGTAATAAATATAACTGGTTCACCGGGAGCTTCGGCCTGGACAATTCAGTTTTTGCGACATGGGAACACGACAAGCATAAGATAAGACGTGGGGCTCTGGGCATGTATTTCAGCATGCAAAGTGTGCGTAGATTGGATAGCTTAATCAGAGAGAGGGTGGCAATGCTGCTCAAGCGATTCAGCGAATTTAAAGACAATGGGAATGTGATGATGATGAGCTGGGCTTTTGCGGCATTCACAAATGGTACGAGCATTTGCCGCCGTCTTGCCTCAATTATACATGCAAGTTGCTGAATTTTATTTGTGGGCAGATGTTGTTATGACTTATTCCTTCGCGCGCTGCGATCACCGTCTGGAGGCGCCCGATTTTGATCCCTCCTATCGCGACGCGTCGTTCTTTGGATCAACTGCTGAGAACTTCCTGAAGCATGCCCCATGGCTCAACAACTTTATGCAGTCAATCCCCGACTCGGTGTCTCACGTCGCTCACCCGGCCATGGCATCATTCATTGAGCAGAAAAGGGTACGATTGCTCGATATGCCTCCTTTGCGGACCATACTAATATTCTTATAAATAGAATACGCTAAAACAGATAGCGGCAATCCACGATGGGCAGAAAAGCAACCTTTCTCACCCTACTATATTCCACTCCATCTTGGACAGCAAACTGCCGCTAGAAGAGAAATCTGTCTCCCGGCTCTCCGACGATGCTCAGGTACTTATGATGGCCGGTACCCTTACAACAGCTTGGACCCTCGAGGTCATCATGTTTTGGCTAATCATGAAACCGGAAATCCTCTGCAAGCTTAAAGACGAGCTGAAAGCCGCAATGCCGGATAAGAACGCAGTTGTGCCTCTTCCAACGCTGGAGGGTCTTCCGTACTTAAATGCGGTGATGAAGGAAGGAATCCGGTTGAGTTACGGTGTGAGCTGTCGACTAGCACGAATAGATCCTGAGAATGAGATGATATACACCGATCCTGCTACTGGGAAAGACTGGATCATCCCACCAAACACTCCTATCGGAATGACCAGTGTGCAGATCCATCATATAGAGTCGCTATTCCCTGACTCCAAAAGATTTTACCCAGAGCGCTGGCTTACACCAGAAGCTAAGAGCTTGGAAAAGTACATAGTTTCGTTCACTGCGGGCAGTAGGCAGTGTTTGGGGGTCAACTTGGCCTATGCGGAACTATACCTTGTGCTATCGGCCATTTGGAGAAGGTGGGGAAGTACGGCGTGTAGGGACGAAGGCGATGAAGGTGTCTTTGAGCTTTACGAGACCGGGTTGAGAGACGTGGAGATTGAAGCTGATGCATTTCTGCCTTTGCAACAGAAGGGCACGCAAGGGATTAGAGTGAGAGCCTTCAAGTGATAGCGCGCATCCATGGGGTGATTCTGAATGTGAGGTGAGGACCAGCCTTAGCTTCCTACAAGCTAACTTGGGCGATGATAGATGATAAGCAGCAGTGTTGTCGATCTGGTGCAGATCCAGAGAAGATGAGGAAGACTCTGTCTATTCAAACTATGAAGAAAAGAAGCTATATATACACGAGAAAGATGTAAGCAACAAGAAGGGGGTACAAGGGGGGTACAGGCAACAGAAACAGTGTGAGTCATAGGGTAATAGGTAGTAGGGTGGTGAGTCATAAGGTAATAGGCAACTAGAACAGGAACAGGGTAATCGGCAAAATCTGACCTGGATCGACGATGAGTGTACAATAATGGGAGTTTGGATGGGAATGTGATTTTAGGACGGCAGACTTTTCCAGCGTGAGGGCTTTCCATTTCCAACCCCCACGTCTGGTCTACGGTCGTTCTGAAAATATTGGTAAAAACCGCGCAGCGACAGAAAACGCACCCCCCACCCCCAACAACTATATACAACTCTACAAGTAAAGCTAGACATCAAAATAGGAAGCTTTGGAATAATATCTTTTAAGTAAAAAGGCTTTTAGCTATTAATTATAGGGTAACGGTAAAGGGACACCCTCCAATTGATATACGGACACCCCTCACTGATTAAGTTGGAATATTACGTGAATTTAAGTTGTTTGTATCTGCATCGCGAAAATTAAATTGTTAAAATATAACTCTTATAAATGTAAAACCTCAATTAAGTCTTAATTTCAACTATAGTATAAGTAGTAGAGTTTAAATTAAAGTCCGAATACACTAGAGGAGCCCTTAGTAAAGCCCTCATGAAAGGGCAGAGCTCCTAGGCCTCTAAAACTCTATCAAATATCACCGCTAATATTGGGTAAGGCACCTCCAATACTACTATTCGCACTACCTGTAACCCCCCTACCTATTCCTAAGTCGATTAACTGGATACGTAGTACCCTGTGAGGCGCCACGTGAATTTATTTAGGTGCTGCTACCTCTGCTTGATGTTTACGAACTGCCTCTGCGAGCACGCCCGCGCCCACGCGTAGTATACCCAGGATTCTGTTTAAATGGCTCGCGATGAGTTAATATATTAACGCGAACAGAGCCAGCCGGGCGGCCGCGGCGGCGCTTAACAATTAGAGGCTGGGGTGGGGATGGTAAGGCAAATGCTAGGCGCATACTGATGCAGATGCAAACAACTTAAATTTATGTGATATTCTAATTTGATTAGGAAGGAACTAAACTTAATTAGTGGGGGGTGTCCGCGTATTAATTGGGGGGTTCCGTATATTAATCAGGGGGTGTCCGTGTATCAATTAGGGAGTGTCTCTTTACCGTTACCCTAATTATAATAGACGTCTCCCTTAACCCGCCGACGTCCACTAGATATATGGTCCGTGCGGAATACCGGAATCAGAAGTATGCGTATAGCCTAAGTAGATTTAATCAATACAATACTATCAAATATGCCTTCCAATAGTACTTCCAAAGATATAGACCCTGTTCAGCCGACTTAATATAACGTTCAACCAAATCGGGTCGCTAAAAGTCCACCACCAGAGCCGTGGCCGCTACCCGGCTTCATATTTCTAACCACGACGATTTAATTGTGTTGGTAGGGGGGGTGTGTGGACATCCAGGAGCTTCCTGCGATCACGTGATAGCTTCGCTTGTTGTATATATTCTCACCTTATGGAGTCCTCATACACCATACACCTGCGTCCCCGTGTGACAGATTGCATTGATCCTACCGGTTGGTTCTTATCGATACAGATGGACGAATTTTGGCGAGTTAAGGGATAAACTCTTAAACGCTCCGTTATTAAAATATAGAGTAGATACAAGTAATTTTCTGACGTGCCTACTCCGCAGCCAAGTACGTACTAATCTAACTAAGTTGGGTTAAAATTCTACTACGGAGCGTCTAATTTATTTACCATGGCGGATATCGCTAACCTTTTTAATTCAAAAATTGATTTTATAGTGTAAGGGACTTTCGTAGATTATATAAAGCGCATTATCTAAATTTGCATAGGGCTGTGTATAATCTTTAATAAAGCCGCCTACGTAAGGTCTAGCTTGTAAGGGTCCCTGTAAAGGAATTGGGCTTAAATTAATATCGCTATCGTACCAGAAGGATTTGTTAAGGAAAGAAGAGTTTGGAGTTCACCTGAGTCGTACAAGTGTTCCTCTCCTGCCAAGACCCCTCGGTTAAATGTCGTACGCTAGTTAGAATGGGTAAACTCAGGCAGGCTAGCTGCCAAGTAGTTCTTCTGGGGTATCCCTTAGCACATGAAATGAGCCCTACGGTTATCGATAAAAGCCAGCCAATAGAATCAATAGGATCAACCATACGCGTACTTTTGTTCTGGTGTTCGCGCACAGACCACCTTATCGTAGGGTCCCATCGTGCTCAGGGATACCTAGGCCTCATAGCGTCAATCAAAGATTTGCTTCTCTCGAGCTCGCTATAGTTGGATTACTCTGCATCATTCAGGCAGGCGTTAGATGCAGCTACGGCTTGGCCCTACGCGCTACACCCATACTTCGCCGTTCGCTGCTCGCCGTTTCCAGCGTCATGGAGTCTCTGAGAGAAGCTTTCAAATCCCTGCGGCTAATTGAGGACGGGGATCTGGTTGAAGTCGTGCATGCATGCTAACGCGAAGCATGCTGCCATTTCCGACGGCTTATCAGAGATCACATTACGTTGCTCGTGGAACAGATCAACAGCTTGCGACATTTCCTCGACGAAACGTCCCGTCTCTCAAGATAAACCAAATACGACCGCGACCTCGAGCTTAAGAATTGTTTTCCGTTGTCTTGCTCCACCTCCTGACGCCTCGCAAGCAAGCTGCGTACACTATTGGCAATGAACGCTATCGAATATAAGAACCCGTACGACATTGCAGCCCAGGATGCCTCTAGGGACGAAAGAGCTGCATCCTTTAGTGAAGCGGAGGAGTCTGCTTGGGGTGATACGCGTCAGGATACCATTGACATGAGAAGGTTAGGAAAAAAGCAAGAGTTCAACGTATGACAATATCCACGCAAGCTGAAAGAGGCAATCGAGTTGATAATCTTCTAGAGAAACTTCAACTTTCTGTCCACCTTGGGATTTGTCTCAATTTACATGGCCACCTGGGAGTACGTCTTGGTGTACGTGGGACATCTCTAACCGCACGTCATTTTTGCTGCAACTATTAACGGACTTATAATCAGGTCATTGAGCGTTGGTCTGATTAACGGCGGATTTGCCGGACTATTTTGGATGTTCATCGTTACGGTCGTCTGCTATGCTACAATTGTGGCCTCTTTAGCCGAGATGGAGTCAATGTAAGTATCTTAATTTCTCTCGGAATGACTTTTGTATGCGATATGGATGCTATAGTATTTTCGAGAAGTTCATTTCCAGCAGCAAATCGTTCACTGAAAGGCTTGCTAACGTTTATAGGGCCCCAACTTCTGGAGGTTAGCTACGAATTTCCCGGGTTACGTAGTCGAAGATACATGCTAACGTTACATTTCGGGGCAATATCATTGGGTCAGCGAATTTGCACCTCCGAAATACCAGAAATGGTTAAGCTACGCATCTGGTATGTGCCCTCTGCTCGGGTCTCGGCTTAAGCTCAAGTTTTGTAGGGTGGATGTCTACTCTAGGTTGGCTAGCTAGTGTGTCAAGCAGTACTTTTATCGTCACTACTCTTATTGAAGCGATGATTGATATAACTCAGGCGGACTTCGGTTTCCCTAATTGGCAGTATACCCTCATCATGCTCGTTTTCTTACTTATCACAATCTTCATGAATACCTGGGGAGCAAAAGTTTTGCCAATGCTTGAAACCGTGTCCTTGATTGGTCACATTGCGGGTTTCGTTGTGACCTTCATTGCGCTTTGGGTGCTTTGCCCAAGAAACTCTGCAGAGGACGTATTCGTGAAGGTAGTCAATAACGGAGGCTGGAGCAATGTTGGTACTTCATGTCTAATTAGTCAGGCTACGGTTAGTCGGTTACGTACTGCAATCTTGGTAAGTGCTCACCCATAGCCTGCTCCAACCCTTCCGAGTTCGAAGCCGTTGACTAATTCTGTTCGCGGGCTCCGACTCCGTTGTTCACATTTGTAAGGCTTTTCTTCATCAAGGCCCCACCTTGCCATTTCTTTGCCCTTCGCTTACTGTGCAACAGCAGAAGAAGTTGAAGACGCATCACTCGTTGTTCCCCGCTGCATGTGGTGGAGTTACGTTATCAACGTGATACTGGGTATTCTAATGCTCATAGTCATGCTTTTCGGAATTGGTAATCTCGATGATGCGCTGAATTCTACTGCACCATATTTGAATCTTTTCCAAAACACCGGCTCTACTGGCATGGCCTTGGCATTATCCGTTGTTTTGTTTCTACTTATACTGTCTGGAAATATTACCGCTCTGGCAACAGCTTCCCGTGAGCTTTGGGCTTCTTCAAGAGACAGAGGATTTCCGTTCTCTCGGTGGATTTCTCGCGTAAGATATTCAATTCTTCGCTTAACTCATTTCACAGCCTCTCTCCTAGATGGCTCGGTGGAATCTAAATTGACATTGATTCAAGATGAACCATAAGCAAAATATCCCGTTCAACTCCGTCTACCTCACTTCCGTAGCTTCAGGCGTGCTCTGCCTTATCAACCTTGGCTCCACCCTCGGCTTCAACATCATTGTCTCTCTTAACCTTCTTGGCCTTCTTTCTACCTACATGCTGTCTATTGGCTGTGTGCTTCTCAAGCGCATAAAGGGAGAGCCATTGCCGCACGCTCGCTGGAGCCTTGGCAGACTCGGGCTCCCAGTCAACGCTTTTGCATTCTTTTATTCAGGGTTTGTGCTTGTATTCTCATGCTTCCCAGCTGTAGTGCCGGTTACATTGCAGACGGCGAATTGGGCTCCCGTGGTGTGGGCCGGAATGATTGCCCTTGCGTTTGCGGTATATGCAATTCATGGGAAAAAGCATTACACGGCGCCGGTGACCTTTGTGAAGGGCAGGAGGGAGGCGGGGACGGAGTTACGGTCAACTTAGCGGAGTTGGTGTAAATGGGTTTGGGTGGAGCCACGAATTGGGAGTAAGAGAAGGGCGCGACTTCGAGTTGACACTAAGATCTATTGGCTCCTCTAAGGGTTAAGAGAGTACATTTGGTTACTTCGGGATACGATGGCGATTCCTCAAGAGTCGGGAGCGATATGCTTGAGCCTTTCTCAGAATGGTGCTTCTATGCTGTGATTCCTGTCTATGGTCTTATAATTATAGCTTCGCTGGTATCACTCCTCGGTTGGCCGATGCACCCCAACATTGCACCTCCGGACACGGCTTGTAATCCGGAGGGAAGAACTAAGGACCAAGAACCTTTTTCTGTACTTTACCTGTCGCCGCCTTTGGAAACTCACTATTAATAACCCGCGGCAGCGTAGGTAGTCTGTATCCAGCCAGCCATTCTCGTAAGTCTCGTCGCAAGTCGTTTATGGTCAGAATATGCGTCACATCACCATGAAGTTTTAGGAAACGTTCATTCAGCTCTTGATCTCGCAAGGAGATTAGCGCAGAAACTCGTTGACCAAACTCCTCATCGGCGACTCCGATATACGGCATCGCATGGATCTCTTGTTCAATATCTAACGCGGATATTTTGTGGCCACCTGCAGACTTGCTATTAAGCAAGCAAGCCAAGCCGGAAAGCCTCAGCTTGCTGGCTTGAAACTTTTCGCACCTGAAGCTGGCTTGCTTGGCTTGCTTGAAGGCTTGCTTAATTTTGTAGGTGTTTTGGAGTAATATACAAAATTAAGCCCCCCAGCCACCGATTTGGCCAAAAAGCTCCTCTGCAGCCCTGATTTACAGTCATTAAAATATAAGATAGCATAGAGATAACGTAATGAGGAAGTTCGCGTGGCTGAGGATGTCTATCGCAAGGCTTGGCATGGTGGTGAGGAAGGTTTCGTTAGGAAGGCTTTGGTAGGAAGATCCTGCTGTTAACTCCAACGGTTAGCTACTAATTATACTAATCCCGGTGAACTTATTACCTTATCTACTAGATCCTTGAAGCCTATTCTTAAATAGCTGCGATTATACTGCAAAGCAGCAAT
>Ga0307515_10017058_pt1 | contig 13258 bp, 1 predicted proteins | sample 17_EM_MG_FD_194513 | JGI IMG/M metagenome (GOLD analysis project Ga0307515, IMG submission 194513) | Populus trichocarpa ectomycorrhiza microbial communities from riparian zone in the Pacific Northwest, United States - 17_EM | ecosystem: Host-associated > Plants > Roots > Unclassified | place...
TAACTACCTTAATAACTTCTATATAGTATACCTAGATAATATTATAATCTACTCTAAAAACAAACTAGAATATAAAGAGCATGTCTATAAAGTCCTATAATGGCTTTAAAAAGCTAGCCTCTAAGCCGATATTAAAAAGTTAGAATTTAGTGTTAAGCATATAAAGTACCTAAGGTTTATTATTAGTATAAACGGGATTAAGGTAGACCTAGAAAAGATGGCTATAATTAACTAATAGGTACCCCTAAGGACCATAAAGGGGGTATAGTTATTCTTAGGGTTCTATAACTTCTACTAACGCTTTATTAAGAACTATAGCAGGATTACCCAGCTACTAAGCCTACTTACCCATAAGGACCAGCCCTTTCACTTTAACACCGCATATAGGCAGGCCTTTAACGAGCTTAAGAAACGACTAGTCTCTACTTCCTTACTCGCCTACTTTAACCCAGAACGGCCCTTAATACTAAAAACTAATACCTTAGATAGTATTATAGCTAGCGTTTACTCCCAAAAGTAGACAAATAGAGAATAGCACCCTATTGCTTACTATTTAAAGACTATAGTAGATACTAAGCTAAACTACCCAATTTACGACAAAGAAATACTGGCTATTATCTCTAGCTTTTAGCACTAGCGAGCCTAACTAGAAGGCACCCCTAAGTCTATCTAGGTAGTTTCCGATTATAAGGCCTTAGAATATTTTATAATAATAAAGGCCCTTACAGCCCAATAGGCGCGCTAGGCGGACACCCTATCTTAGTTTAACTTCCTAATTATATATAGGCTAGGCGCCACTAACCGTGCAGACGCTCTTATAAGGTGTAAATAGGATATAAATAACCAGATAGCCGCAAAGATCTTATTATAGACCTAAGCGCTACTATAACTAGAGCACCTTAACTCCTAAATATGGGCAGAACTAAATACAGACTCTTTAGATGCTAAGATATGCCCTATTAACTCCATGGAACTAGACCTTATTAATAAACTACTACAGGTAAACCATACGGCCCCTTCTCTATAGGAGTACCGCAAAAAGGCAAAGAACGTTTCTAGCCTATAGTCCCTTAAAAGTAGACTACTTAAGCACCATAAACGGCTAGTAGTAGTAGAGGAACAGAACTTACGGACTTGGCTTATTACCGAAGCACATGCCTAGGTCTCTACGGCCTACCCAAAAAAAAAAAACCTGTAGGATTATTGGTAACCGCTACTACTAGCCCGGAATAATTATAGATATTAACCGCTATATACGGAACTGCAATAACTACTATAGGTCTATAATTCCACGAGATAAGACCCTAGGACTATTAAAAACCCTCCTAATACCTAACCGCCCCTAGCAATATATCTCTATAGACTTTTATAAGCTACCTCCAGACCGTAACGGATATAATATAGTTATAATCCTAGTTAATCGCTTTGGCAAGCACCTATTCTTAATTCCCTATTATAAAAATATTAATGCTAAAGAGGTAGCCTAGCTATATATCTACTACGTCTACCAAATTTACGGACTACTAAATACTATTATATCCAACCGCGGGCCGTAGTTTATATCAGCCTTTTGGAATAAGTTTACCCAAATTTTAGGCATTAAGCTAAAGCTTTTTATAGTATATTACCCCTAGACAGACGGTTAAACAGAGATTATAAATTAATACTTAGACTAGAGACTCCGGCCTTTTATTAACTACTTCTAGAATAACTGGGCCGAACTATTGCCCTTAATAGACTATACCTAAGTAACCTTACCCCACAACTCTACCGGATTTGCCCCTATTTAACTAGAAATAGGTTACCTACCCCATATAAGCTTTAACTAGGAAAGACTAGAAGGGCCCTAAACCGTACGCGAAAAACTATCTTATAAGGAAGCCTAGCAGTACGCTAAGCGCTTAGAAGAAGCCTAAAAAGTAGCCTATATAAACCTAGAAAAGGCCCAAAAGTTAATAAAATAATAGGCGAATAAGTATAGGCGCAAGCCTAACTTTACTATAGGCGATATAGTCTAGGTTATAACAAAGAACTAAAAAACAGAACAACTTAGCCGTAGGCTAGACTATAAGATAGTAGGATTATATAAAAATTTTAATAAAGTAGGCAACTTGTACAAGGTTAAGCTCCCAAACTTAATTAAAGTTTACCTTATCTTCTTACTAGATAAGCTACGGAAAGCTATAAATAACCTATTGCCTAAATAAAAGAATAAACCTCCCCTACCAATTTAAGTTAATGGCGATAATAAATAGGAAATTAAAGAAGTGCTAGCCTATAAACTTATAAAGGGAACATTAAAGTATTGTATTAGTTAAAAAGGATATAACTTAGACCCCACTTAGTACCCTATATAGAACTTTATAGGTAGTCCCTATAAGCTCTAAGAGTTTTACAGCTATTACCCTAATAAACCCGGACCGCTAAAGTACCTAGATAAGTAGATAGAATACTAGCATAATAAAAATAATAAGCTACTAAAAGAATATAAGAACAAGAACGTCCTAAAAATTTCTTAGTTACGTAAGGTGTTAAAATATCCAGGAACTTTAACTAGCGATTAAAGTTGTCTAATTAGTCAGATTCTCTTACCAAGACTTTTAGCGACAAAGCCTAAGGGCAGGCTTTTTTAGAGGGGGGGGGTAATATTACGGCACTAGTAGAACTGGTAGAACTTAGTAGAACTTAGCAGAACTTCATACCGGCAAGTTGCTACAGATTACCGCATATTACAATCACGTGACGTAAAGATCTTATAAAATACCAAACGGCGCTACTTTTCTTCTCCTTTCCTTTCCCTAGCTTTAGATTCTTATTTATAGACAATCCAATCGTACAGGCTTGCGCAACCCTTTTGCTATGCTTATATCTCAATTAACTGAGTCGCTAATACTTGCTATAGTAAGGGTAAAGGGCTTTAACTAAAGTAGAGAGGGTATAGACGGCACTAAAGTTTAAAAGCGTTTTAAGCTAAAGATAGAGAAAGCTTATCTTAAAAAGGTAAAGCTGTGGTACTAGTAAGTTATAATTAGTATACTATAGTAGTTAGATTTTATCCCGCTTTAACCCTTTACTAAATAAATTTACTAAAGAAAATCCTAGTTCTTTTCTATATAACCTAGTATTCTTAAAAGATTTCGTTAAGAATATAGTATATAGTATTAATGGCATTAAGGATAATCTAACGGCAGCCTTAGATACCGTTAGCTAGTACTAGAAAGATTTTATAGCTAGCTAGCATTATATTAATACCGCAATACCTATAAATATAACCCTCTCTATTACAAATATATATTCCGTCTATATTTCCCTATTTTCTCTTTATTAGAGTTCTAATCTTATTTAGTTTATTAAAGGCCCGCTAGCTAATAAACTAAAAATACCTAAGAAAAAAGGCTAAAAAGGTTTGTAATAAGAACCACTTTATTTATTTAGGAAGGCAGCTATAAATAGCAGATTAGGTTACGTATAAATAACCAGTAATAAGAGTAAACGATTAAGTGGACCTTATAGCCATTATTAATTTTTTTACATAAGTTGGTAAGTATATTAAGTCTAGCTATTAAGCGGGTTCCGGCCAGGGTTTACACTATAAGGTAAACCCCCCCCCTCTCCCTAATATATATATATATATAGCGTAGTAGGCAAATAAATTAACTTAGTTATAATATAGGATATAACTTTTATAGTATTTCGCAATAAGTACAGAAATATAGAGTTTGCTATTTAAATTATTTAAGATACTAAGAATATAACCATAATATTAGATAAGAGGTAAGCGCTAGGTTGCTTAGCCTATTAAATTAAGCAGCAGTTCTAATTCTTATATTAGTAGGCTAGAATACTCTCTATACAAGGGTATAGTAGTAATACCTCTTATTTATAGCCCTATGCTCCTAATACTGGCCATACTTATTACAGTAAAGGCGTTTAAGGACTATAATACTATTAAAGAGCTCCTTAATATAGTACCGCCGGAGGGGGAGATGCTTTATTTATAATAGAAAGAAAGTATACTTAATATACCTTTCTTTAAGAGTATATCCGTAAGATAAAAAATTAAGAAGGCAAACGCATTTAGCTTCCGCCTTAGAGCGCTAGGCATCCATATAGGATACCCTTAGCCACCTATAATTTACGACTTTAGGGCGGAGGGCTTATACTAGATTAGTATATATATAGTTATTCCTTCTATCTTTACGCTACTTACTAATTAATTTCTGGTAAAGATAAGCTATATTTAGCTGCTTAAAGAATAAAGTATACTAGGTAAAGAGATTTAAATACGTTTAACAATTACTATATACCTAATAATAGTGGCATAAATAGCTAGGCGAGCTACTTCAGCACTAAGCTACGCAGCATTATTAATAACCTCTTCTACGGTTTATCTCTCCCTTATAACCTAAAACTATGGTAATATCTCCTAGTAGAGAAGCAGTATAAATTTAAGAATAGCTTAAAATATATTAATATAGAAGAGGAGATTGCCGCTCTAAAAGGGAAGAAGGACGCAAACTTTATAACCTATTAAAAGGAGCTTTATACGCAGAAACGCAAGCTAACTATTAAAGAACTTTATAAGTAGTAAAAGGTGCAGCCGTATAGACCATATATTGGCGATAAGGATAATACCTTACTATACTATTACTAGACTATATTTAATTAAACTTAATTTCTTATACCTAAACGGGACTACCTTATATCTATACTTTTTAAGGTCACTGCCTTACGGAGCCCTATAGGTCTTAATACTCTCCGCGATATAGTTACGCTATATTAAAAGGATACTAAAGTAGAGTTTTGACCAGGCTTAGAGCTAGAAAAGTGCCGTTACTCTAACTTAGTAGGCCAGTAGAAGATAGCTTAATCTCCGCTTAATAATATAAAGACGAAGACGACTTATAATTAGAGGTATATATACAACTACTATAAGAAGAGTTATAACGGCTTTTCTAAGCTATACTTCTAATATAGCTAGTAGATTTTTAGGGAGGTATAATAGAGCGGCCACTGCTAAGCGTATCTAGACGACTATAAGACACTTCCTATTTAATGCGACCCTCTTATATATAATAGGGTGCTACTGCCAGCTACTATCCTTTTTGCCTTAGTAATACTGCGCCAGCTATAGTATAGATGTATTAATTCCTAAAACAGGCTATATAGAAAGAGTATATTTATAGGTATATAGAAACTCTAGACAAGAGCAAATTACTAAATTACCCTTACCTAGGTTTATAATGCAGGGCGATATTTAATTTAGTTAGGAAGCTAAAATTCTATCTTTAGGATATTTATTACCTTAACTTTATTAAGAAACTAAAATTACTAAAAAGATTAAAAGAAGACTATAAGGTGGAAATATAGCCGGCTAAAGCTAAGAGGCAGAGGTCCGGCTATAAGAAGGAATTAAGTATAGGTAATAAAGCTCTAGCTAAAGTGGGATACGGTTTTATTAATAAGATAATAGAAAGTATTAGCTAATACCCGTCTAACAGATCTATAACACCCTTAAGCCGTTTAATATTAGATTTCGGCAGTTATATAAGTAGTGGCTAGACTAAAAACAGAAGCTTTCCTAGTACTAACACCTCACCGCTATCTATATGTAGTAGGATACTTAAGATATACCCTAGACTTCTCCCTTAAGTAGCCACCTAGAGTAGTATAATATCTAAGTATAATGCAATTAATATAGTGGACTTTATAAACCTTAATAAAGATAAAACGCTTGCTTTAAATTAAAAAGATTTTAATATAACTTTAACTTCGCGTATATATTAATAACTAACGGCTAAGATTATCGCGTTTAACTAGGGTATAGATTATTTTATATATATAAGAGATATAGAGGACTATTCAACTATTAAAGTCTTATTTTGCGGCGTAAAACTAGAGAACTTAACTAATACTACTCTAAGCTTAGAATGTATAGAGATTAAAAAGCAGGAGTATAGCGCTCTAGACGCTCTAGTTATTCTTAATAGCGCTAATTTACTTAGCCCTAGGTATATTAATTCTAGTATAACCCCTTATAACGTATACTTAGGATATACCTCTACTTCTAATCTATAAATTAACAGCCTACTATTACTAGCTAAATACACTAAGGGTAATATTAGAGAATTAACCTCTATATAAGCTATTTAAGATATTAGCCTACTTACTCCTATAAACATAGAGGATAACTAGTTTACCGTTAAACGGCTAGTTAAAAAGCGCCTCCGCTAAGTTAGCAGATGCAGAAAAGTCTAATATCTAGTTAAGTAAAAAGGGTATCCTAACAGTAAAAACACTTAGAAAGATAAAATAGATATATATAATAATCTAATTAAGGCCTTTAAAGCCTGGAAGCGTCTTAGTGTTTTAAAATAACCATAGCCGGGGTCTAAGAGATTATCGTTTAATTACTACTCTTATTCCCTGCTAGGTTTAAGGTTAAGCCTATAACTCTATAATTAGATAGATATATTAAGCACTATTTTCTATTATAATTTTTTTCCCTTTTTCTTTAACTTTTAACTTTATTAAGAATACTTTAAGAATGCCCTTAATAGTTATAGTTATAGTTTACTAATAGAGATTTACGCCCCTAACTATATCCCTACTATATAGACTAGAGTTTTTAAATTCTAAGTAATAAGAATTAATACAGTAATATAGACCTACGTTAATTTTGGTATTGCTACTACTTACCTCTTAAAAATATTATGCCATTATCTTTCCTATAGTATATCTTGGTTATACTATAAATAAAAGGTTCCTAAAAAAGGTACTCTACTTAAAATAGGTATCCTAGGACTATTTCTAGGGCCCTAAATTACATCCTATTAAAACCTATATTGTTTTTATACTAAGCTAAGCAGCCTTATATTACTTAGTTTAAATAAATAAATAAATCTTTTATTTATTTTTTTGCGGATTATAAAGGTATAAACTAAAATAGCTTTAATATAATTAAGTAACATTAAACGCGGAAAGTAGAGGAATAAGTACTAGGTGCAATTATTAAAATATATAGGTAAGACCGAGTAAGCTCTATTTAATTATAATTAACGCTTCTATAGGGAGTAAGTTAGAAATTATAATAGAGCCGTTATAAGTCCATCTTATTCCTAGCCTAGATAATCCTTATATTTAGAGAGTACTGCTAGAAAAGGAGAAACTATTTTTAAGAATTTTTAAAAAAAATATAAGCGATTATTCTATTAGTGTTTATAAGGAATTATATAAAGGAGTTAGTATAACGTTTAAGGCCGTATAGGTTACAGCTATTATAAAGATAAACTCTATAAAAGTATAAGGCGTTATAATATCGGTAGGTATATATAAGATATCTTAAATTATTAAGTTTCCTAACTTTTTATAAACGCTAAACTACCTAAAGGTTAGCTTTAGTATAAAAATTAATAAGCTATAAATGGAAAATGCTAGGTTAGTTTAAGAGTTAAGTAAATTAAGAGATATGATATCTATAGAGATAGAGCTTAGGTAGCAGGTAGAAGAAGAAGTAAATTAGCTTAGAAATACTAACTAGTAACTTTAATAGGAGGCTTAGGATAGCGCAATAAAGTATATTTAAGGGCTTAATTTAATCGGGCTTTTGTTAGAGAAGTTAAAGACCTAAGCGCCTTTAGGAGGTTATAAGGTCTTTTATTAAGTTAAATCCCCAATCTAAGCTAGTAATTTAGATAGTTAAAAAATTTAAGTATATAAAATTCGCTATAAGAATAAAAGATATCTAAAAGGTTATAAAAGTAAGCGAGTGGGTGGGTATATAAAGTAGAAATAAAAGAGTATAGAATAAAAAGCGTTCTTTTCTCCGTCCTAGTTACACTAAGTATAGAAACTGCTTTAAAAATATAATAAATAATTAGGCATTAGGCTTCGCACTCTAACTTAAGAAAAAGATATATTCTTAATTTTAGACTAGTAAGTAGTTATAATTTATAAAAATTTCTAGCTATTAACGCTTTACTCAAGTAAGTACTTCCTAAGGCTTAACAACTTAAGTAAAACTCTCTCCTTAGAACTGCCGTTATTATACGGTAACGCTAATAACTTGCTACCTAAATTAATATCATTATATAGACGTATAGTAATGTTTAGGAATACGCTATCTATATCATTCCTACTATTAAGCATTAAGTATTGCGGTAGGAGTTCTTAAGTTAAGGCACTTAATTTTATTAGTTGTTATTTATAGGCCTAATTAAAAACCTAATAAAAAAACGATAGATATAGGGTTTTAAACAGTTTTAGAGCACAGGTTAAGACCTAGTAAAGGCTATAACCCATAGTGGGCGTTTAATAATAATAAAAATGCACATACTAATAATTAGAGATGTTATTAGTTAATAAGGAGATATATAATATAATATATATATATATTTCTAGCATGGATTTTATAAAATAATCTAATAATGTTAATTTATAAAAAAAATAGAAAGGGCCTAATTCTAGGCCCCCGTTATATCGCTATAGGTTAGCTATTTTTATATTACTTAGGACTATTTTTAGAACTAGAAGTTCTTATATAAGTATTAGAAGAATTTATATAGGAACTAGCCTATTCCTATTTTAATATAACTAGTTTTAAAGCATTTTCTTAAAGTCTATTATCCTCTTATTATAGTAAAGGGAGGAATATAGCTAAAGCAAGGTGTCTTAGTTACCTTTATACTTGCTGCTATCTATTATATAGTTCTAGCGCTGTAGGTATTATATAAAAAAAGCAATATAAAGGTGGGTATTACAACCTTAAGCGTAAAATATTACTCTCTATTTAGATTTTTACAAGTGGCTTTAACTAATAGGTTCTTAAATTTAGTTTAATTTTACTATTAAACCTCTAGATAATCCCTTTATTATACTATACACCTTTTTAAAGCAAGATATCCTTTAATCTTTTCAGACCGAAGTTATAAGTATTACTAATAGCGTTGCAACGGCTATCCCTAGTGCTATTAGCTAAGTGCAAAGCGCCGTAAATACTGCCGCTATAACTATTTCTAAAGCTATTAGGGAATTAATTCCTAAAAATTACCTATTAGGCACGAAACAATTTTATATTAGATTTACTTATAATATAACATGCGATAACTTACTATTAACTCTCTTTAATATAGTACTAAAAGAGGTTAAAAGCTTTCTCAGAGACCAACTTAATGACCTTTAATCTCTAAAAGGGATTTTAATAAAAGTCACTTCTATATATATTTAGAACTGCTTAATGCAAATCTAAAGACTACCTATTAGCTAGGTACCAATCTCTATAAAATAAGGCCCTAAAACTAGTATTAGGATTGTTTAGAGGATCCCCTAGCCAGGCTATAGAGATCGAAGCCTCTATTCCTCCTCCTAGAATTAGATTTAAAAAGCTTTGCAATAGCTACGCACTAAGAATCCTAAAATTTAAAGAAAACTACGCAATTAAGAAGGTCTATATAGAAGAGATTAACAAAGATAGGGACGAACTAGCAGCTAGCTCGAGCTCTAATTCTAGCCCTAGAAACTCTACTATAAAGCACCTCTTACAGCTAAAAACACAACTGCTATCTCTAACTTCTAGAGTTCAGCAGCTAATTTAAAATTGGAAAATAGAGAGAATCTCTCTATATTGGCAAAAACTGTAGTCTCCTCCTATTTCTGCATTCTTTTCTATCTTGAGAGGTAGTAAGGAAGAAGCTGCATAAGAACATCTAAGGCTAGTAGAAAATCTATAAGATTCCCTAAAGTGGGATCTAGTAGATATATACTATATAGATGGCTCTAAAGATAGCAAATTAAGTGCAGCAGCCGTATATAAAATAGGAGAGAGAAATAGGATTAAATATGCTACAAATTGGAACCTAGGACCCTATATGGAAATTATAAACACAGAGATTTATGCAGTCTATAGGGCCCTAGAACACCTAAATCAATAAAGACTAGAAGAGAAAAAGGTTTATATCTTTATAGATAGCCAAGCAGCTATTAAAAGATTACAACTAAATTCTTTTACGGGAGGGTAAGAACTAGTCTTTAAAATTACGCAAAGCTGTTCCTATTTAGCTAGTAAGGGTATCTCTATTAATTTCTATTGGGTTCCTAGTTACTTAGAAATCTATAGAAATAAAATAGTAGATAAACTAGCTAAAAAGGACCTCCTAAATAGAGGGGAAAGATAGTTATAGCCGATAAGTGCTATAAAATAATATAGCGAACTATTTAGAGAACCTAAGCTGGGTTATCTAGCCTTTCTCTAAACAAAATTATAGATAGCATCTATACCCGCCTACTTTTTCCTTTTATAGATATCTTCTGCTTTTTTTTATACTAATCTTAGTTTTTTTAGACAGATTGCCCGCTATATTGCTACGTAATTAGAGAAAGGCCACTTATTGACCCTTCTAAAGAGTACATACCCAAGGGTGGTAATTGTAACCAAGAAGATACCTTTAGGAGCAGAAAGTGAGGCTAAAGAGGCCTTTCTATAGTTGTTAAGAGAGGAAATAATAAAGGATCTGTCTAAGCTAATATTGGCAATTAATATAGTTGCTCTTTTTCTAAATGGTATAGTATCTATTAATGCTTGCTATAGACACCTAAAAGAGCGTCTAATAGATAATTTAGATTAAGTGTAAAAGAGTAAAGAAGATATATAAACTTTATTCTCTATAACTTATTTCGCCGCCTTTCTTAAGTACGCTTATAGGCACTTTTTAGAAACTGTTAATAAACCCTTTAATTTTATTAGAGCGTTAAGGATTTATAACCCCGTTGCTCCTAACCTAGTAGAATATTTATTAAATTTCCTAAAATATGTTAAGTTAACTAATAAGCTAACGGAGTTTATAGTTCTAATAACTGCTTCTAGTCTCTTTTTAGATAGTTACCCGCCTAAAGTATATAGTAAGTATTACCCCACTAGAAAATTAAGTTATACTAACTTTAATATAGCGTTTAAACCTAAAACTGTATTTAATATAATTTACAAGGACGTCTTCTACTAAGTAAGTAAGGCTCAAGTTATAGCCTTTAAGTAGTCTAACTATATCATTCTATAAAGTGGCTTTATTAATATAGTTGAAAACCAATTTATCTACTACTTTTAACAATTTACTTATAATAATATAACTACTATAGAAATTTATAAGAGTAACCTTATATAATTCTAAGATAGATGGCGCCATATATAGAGCAGTAATATATATCTGTCTTATTTACGTAGAAGACCGCAATATTACTTACTCTACGGGCACTATATTTATAAAAATTGTATAATAGTGTTTAGGGATCGCTATAAGGACAACCTCTAGATCTTTAAAGTGCGCTACTACTTTCTCTATAAAGAAGAGATGCCGAACAATATAATTATAAAAGTATACCCTCCGACTATAGAAGTAGAAGTTTTGTGTATTAATAGAGAAGATATATAGGGTATTATACTATTAATACTAATAAAACAAATATAAGATCGTATCAGTCTACTAATTCCCTTTTAGCGGTTTATTAAAATTGCTTTTGGGGTTAGTATAGGTAAGAGCTCTATATACTTTAAAGAAAAGAAATTAATACTTATAACTTAAGAAGCGGTAATCATTACATTAAGGGATGGCCCCTTAAAGAGTTCATCTAGATATTCCCAGAGATTGTAAAACGTGTCTTTAAACGGCGAAAGGCTTTTAATATCCTATTTATTTCCTATATATTTAAGTTAATAGTGTTATATTTTATTAACGGTTTATACTTAGCCTAAAATATTAAGTTTGTCCTAAAAGAAGTCTTTAATATAGATAAAAGCATTTTAGACTACTTTTATGTAACGTTTATAGGAACAAAGATTGGCTTGCCAGTTGCTATAGTTAGCAGTTATCTATTATATTGTATATTTACTAACTATAATAGGGTGGGCATACGGGACAAAGATTAAGGTGAGCTCCCTATATGTGACTTAGTATAAAAGTTATCTAATAAACCTAAAGATAATGCCGTTATAAGGCTAAAGGATAGCTATAGAAGAGTACCGCTTTGGGAAATATAAGATTAGGTAAACCCTACTGTTAGATAAGACTAATATAAAATTTAGCGCATAATCCGTATCTATAGCGCCTAGGTATACTTTAGCTTACCTCTTTTATACCTAAAACTAACTATACCTTATAGTTTCTTTCCGCCAAAATATATTAATAAGGTTAGCACATTTTAAGATATAGGACTTCTTAAGAATAACCCCCTACTCTAGGCGCTTTTAGAGGTATTAGTAATATTTCCGCTTGTTAAAGAACCTGACTTTATTATATCTCTAGGTACTAGTAAGCCAGGGCTAAAAAATTACGAGGTATCTACGGATAACCACCGTAGTATTCAAAAAAACAGAATATTCCCTAGAATACGTGATCTAATCTTGGAGAAAATACGCGATAAAACGGTAAGATGGGCCTATAAAACTGTTAGACTAGCGGTCTAAATTCTTAATAGAATTTACCGCCTTAGTACTGATTTTGATGCCATTAAACCAAGACTTAATAATATAAGAAGTATACCTAAACTTAAATCAAAAGTCGAAATGGACTACTCCCTATCGGCCCAGATCGATACTATAGCACGCTATATAATTGCATCTCTATTCTATTTTAAATTGGACTCTCTTTTAAAGAGATATAATGGGAAGTATATAGTTACTAGATATATTCTATGCTTAATAATACATAGTAATCTAGCCTTTAGAGCCCTGTTAAGTAAATTAGCGAATAACTCTGCCGGGTTTTTAATAAATAATTAGCCGATTCCCGGAATATTTAATAATACTTCCTTTATAGATAAAGACGGGAACTTTTAGAAACGAGTTAACCTAGATACTTTTAAGAAATTTACAATATCTCTAAAGGAAGGTGATGCCGAGCCTTATAATATTAGTAGGTTGCCTTTCTTAATAGAGAACCTAATAGCCGCTTAAGGTCTAGATGCTCCCTTTAGTAGGGCAGACTACGGTAAGTAGAAGAGGTTATTTATATATAATACTCTTCTAAGGAAGCGGTAACGTATTTAAATAATAATAACTGCTTCTGGTAAACTTATATAAAGATTTAATTTAAAGAATATGCTATATAAGAGGCAGGTATAGAGGGGCGGGACGAAGTAAAAGTAGTTAGGATTGCATTATCTTTACCCACCCCTAGCTAGAATATTCTATATACTCTCCTTATAAATAACTTTAAGACAATACCTAGCAATTTAATTAGAAGACCTATGTTTATTTATTATATAGTAG
>Ga0307515_10017059_pt1 | contig 13257 bp, 13 predicted proteins | sample 17_EM_MG_FD_194513 | JGI IMG/M metagenome (GOLD analysis project Ga0307515, IMG submission 194513) | Populus trichocarpa ectomycorrhiza microbial communities from riparian zone in the Pacific Northwest, United States - 17_EM | ecosystem: Host-associated > Plants > Roots > Unclassified | place...
CAACGCTTTATCAATTCATGATATCTACAAAAGCAAGTTCCCTTTATTTCTGTTAATAACAAATCACACCAAATGAAGTACAAAAGAATTTTACTGAAGCTTTCGGGCGAATCGCTTATGGGTACCAGGCAATATGGCATTGATAATGCACAAGTTTTGCAATACGCCCAGGATATTAAAAGTGTTTACGACACAGGAATGGAAATTGCGATAGTAGTTGGCGGCGGTAATATTTTCAGGGGCCTGAGCGCCGAAAAATCGGGCATGGAACGCGCGCAGGCCGATTATATGGGCATGCTGGCCACCGTTATCAACTGTATGGCACTGCAAAATGCTTTAGAAAGTATTGGTGTTGAAACCCGCCTGCAATCGGCTATTAAAATGGAGCAGATTTGCGAACCATACATCCGTAGGCGCGCTATGCACCATCTGGAGGTTGGTAAAATTGTGATTTTTGGCGCGGGTACCGGTAACCCATATTTTACTACCGATACAGCTGCATCGTTACGCGCTATCGAAATTAAAGCCGATGTTGTATTAAAAGGCACCCGTGTTGATGGCATTTACACCGCCGACCCGGAGAAGGACCCTACAGCAACCCGTTACGACGAGATCAGTTTCCAGGAGGTGTATGATAAAGGCTTAAACGTAATGGACATGACAGCCATTACCCTTTGCCAGGAAAACAAGCTGCCTATCATTGTATTTGATATGAACAAAGAAGGCAACTTCATGAAAATAGCCAACGGGGAAGCCATTGGAACGTTGGTGAGGTAAGCCTGTATTCCCTTTATCTGTCATCCTGACGAAGGAAGGATCTGTTAACCGATATGCATCACCGCCTGAAAAGGTTGTGAATAGATGCTTCGTTCTATCCATGGAATATCCAATTTCCTGTCATCCTGAGGTACGAAGGATCTATCAGTTGTGCATAACCGATAGAAAAGTTCGCGAATAGATGCTTCGTACCTCAGCATGACAGTCTTTTATTGTTAAATGCTATTTCCCCTTTAGGGTTTCGCGACATTTTTCTACTCAGCATGATAGTAGTATAAAAGAGCTCCAGAACCTCCCGCTATACACTATTCAAAAATAAAGCCCCATTATTCCGAAATTTGGAATAAACGGGGCTTTTTATTTTGATGATATTATGGCAGCGTAGATAATAGTAAACATGGCAGCCCCAAACCACAGCACAAACACCACGGCGTGAATTGCTACAGCTACCCGAAAGGTTTTGCCTTGTTTTATCAGTTTAAATACCGATCTGAAAAGCAGGAATATATTACCTACGACGACAATCATGGCGAACAATAACCCCAGCCCCGCCCCTGCTAAATTGGTTGGTGAAAGGCCGGCAGTTATGATAATAAGTAAAAGGGCAAATCCATAAAACATAACAATTGGCTGCCATTTAGTCTCAAGTTTATCTGTTGGATTTATCATTGTTCAGCGTATCTTCTTAACAAAACTGTTCCGACTGAACAGTCTTGCTTCCTTTTTGCAAAATGTACACAGATGTAATGTTTTCAGTCCTGATTTATTTCAATGTTGCCAAGTATCGTCTCTACAACGGATAGCTCTTTGTCATGGGCATCAGTTCCAAGAAACTCTATATTAACTGAAAACGAGCATATAAATATATAGTTTTGGGTTCCGGTCGTCCAGAAGTAGTTGAGTGTCTCATCACTGCCTTTTTGGCTAAAAAAGGCAGCATCCCATTTTCCTATTTTCGTAGCGACGGCTTTCGGATTATTTTTCAATTCACCCGCGATAATGGAACTCGCTATATCAGGACTATTTTCCCACTTATTTGGCGTTATACGTAAATTGCCGCTCCATTTATCAGTATTGAAGAAAGCATACGTACCTTCGTCATCGTCATATTCCGACCAGTTGTCGGGCAATAGGGTCGAAAACCAACCGGCTGCAGATGTAAATTTCCAGTAATTCATAATCTCCTCCATGTGATTTTAGGTTTCAGGTTTACAATTAAAAGTAGTTTTAATCTTAAAATCGAGTAGGAAGTAAGGAATTTCCCTTACTATCCTCTAACACCACCGTACATACCGTTCGGCATACGGTGGTTCATTAAACATTACCGGTTTTCAGCGGGGTTGGACTTATTGGGTTTTCGTCCTTTGCAGTGTATTAACCCCTGCAGGCACATCATTTACCAAAGTAAGTGATGTTTTTATCAATCATCGCCGCTCTAACAACCTGTTCCAATGCTGTTTTATTAACGGGTTTAATAATAAAGCCAGAAATCATCTCAAGCGCCGATGCCCGGTGATGATCATGAGGGTCCAGAGATGCGCTTACTAAATAAATTACAACTTTCCGGGACAGGTCTGGGGCCAGCCGGGCAAAACGTTCAATAAACTTCCATCCGTTAAGTACAGGCATATTAATATCCAGCAGGATAAATTCCGGTAACATATCGGGTTTGTCTTTAAATAGTTTAAAGTAATCAAGCGCGGCTTTGCCGTTTTCGAAGGTGACTGTCTTCTTCGCGATCTTATAATTAAAGATCATAATCTCCGACATCAGGCGGGCGATGCTGTCGTCATCAATTACACAAGCCAGGTTAAAATCATACATATGAATGTACAATTCAAAAAACGAACCAGTTTAAACAGGCATGTTTTTAAGCTGAATTTTGTTGACAGCGCATTTTCATATCGGGAAAAGCTTCATTATTGGGTAAATATTTTCCCGGTGATTGCAACCTGATTAGTTAATTAAGTTTAAGTTCCGCGCAGCATCTTTGAAAACGATGCTACGGCAGCAAGAGGCATCAAAGCTTAATATCAACCTTTTTTCCTGTTTTAGCCGCCAGGTATATCGCGTCAATTATTTTCAGGTCTTTTACTGCTTCCTCGCCATCTACGGGTACAACAGGTTGCTTGTTTTGGAAGATGACTGCTGCCATTTCATCCATCTGCACCGTTTGATGAACGGTAACGGGCTGGGTTAATTCGCCTTTGTTGGTACGGCCCATGATAGGCCCGTAGCCTGTGGACGGTTGCAACTCTGCAAATCCTTTTTCTCCGTTCAGGAAAAAACGGTCAAGGTTATTCATTTTATAAGTTGATAAGCAGGATGCCGCAGCTCCGCCAGGAAAACCAAACTGAAATTGTATGGTTTCGTCAACGCCCTCCTTAAATTTTACATGGTCTGTTTTGGTTTCTTGGGCAGTAACCCAAATAGGTTCTTCGCCGGTCATATAGCGGGCGCCGTTGATAGCGTAAATACCAATGTCCATTATAGAGCCGCCGCCGGCCAGTTGTTTATTTAAACGCCATTGCGACGGATCGCCAATTGTAAACCCGCATAATCCCTGGAAGAATAATATTTTTCCAAAATCACCGGCTTTTCGCATCCTGATCACCTCGAGGGTTTTGGGTTCAAAATGCATCCGGTAACCCACCAATAACTTTACGTTTGCTTTTTTACAGGCGTCAACCATCTCCTGCCCTTCACGGGCATTCACGGCCATTGGCTTTTCGCAAATTGCATGTTTGCCCGCTTTTGCCACTCTTATTACCTGATTGTGGTGCAATCCGTTTGGTGTTATTACATAAACCGCGTCTATGTCGGGATTATTTTTTATGTTATCAAAGTTTTCGTAGTTATAACAATTCCTCGCGGGTATGCCGTACTTAGTTTGCCAGTCTTTAACTTTTGAGGGCGTACCGCTAATTACGCCAACCAGCTTGGCTTTTGTGCAGGCTTGCATGGCTTCGGCAACGCGGGTACCATAGCTTCCAAGGCCCATTATGGCCACACGCAGCACCGGTCCGTCATACGCTTCGTTATGATGGTCCATGCTACTTGCCCATCCCGAAACCTGTGTCAGTTGCAAGGCTAAGGCGGATATACCTAATTTTTGTAAAAAATCGCGACGTGAATTCATAATCGGTTGTTTGGTTTGTTTGGAGATCACAAATTACTCATTTCTTCAACTACATCAACAGCCTGGCCGTTTTTATGTTTCCAATGCCATTATCTTTTTACAATACCAATGAATTATATGTCGCTTTGGCCTACTTAATTTCTACCACACCAGCGGCGACTATCGGGAATTTAGAAAACACCTGTGCGTCATGTCCTGGAATGATGTACTTAACATTGCTCACCATAGTTTTCATCCTTTGCATGGCTTTTACATAACCTGCCGGATCAAGCGTGCCGCCGTCAGCTGGAGGCACCATATGGTCGAGGCTGTAGTATATCCAGATGTTGTCCGATGCCAGTACAACATTGTTAGTCCCCGTATTCACCAGCACATATTCTGAATTGAACGTGTGCCGGGACCCGGTGAATACCTTGATACCCGGAATAATCTCTTTATTGTCGCCATCAACCAGTGTTACTTTTCCGGCTAAATTTAAATCAACCATCATCCGCACATCCCTTTTGTTAAACCCGCCGATGCCTTCTCCTTTTTGCCAGGCCGCACCTACAAAATAATTAAAATCGTCTTTTTGGATCCACACGTGGGCGTTGGGGAACAGCCCCACACCATCTATATGGTCCCAATGCGGATGCGATAAGATAATGTCTGTAACATCGCCGGCCTTTAACCCCAGTTTGGATAACGCACTATCCGGGCGGATGTAATCAATCACCTTAAATTCTTTAGCATCATCAATATCATTTAAAAAGCCTGCGTCAACCAGGATGTTGCGGCCATTCCCCTTGATGAGCCAAACCATAAAATTAAACTTAATGCTATCAGTTTGAGGTGCCCCCTTTGCCCAATCGGCAGCCGAAAAAGGCAAGGCCGAACCAGCGAATTTAAGAGCATAAACTTTATAAGCCGTGGTTTGTGCCCGTACATACAGTACGCCGGACAATATCATTACTGAGAGCAGGAAAAGCTTTTTCATCCCGTAAAGATAATCCCCGGAACAAGAAATTAAAAGAGGGGTTGACAATAAAGCATGTAAAAAAGCGCCTGGCCGATACAGCATGAATTGCACGTGATTCCAACCGCCAATTACGTTGATTGACTCTATGCGAATAAGCGGCACGTTTGGACCAGTCAAATTTTTTTTCATTTAATATTTGCATTTGCCATATTAATCGTAATATTGCAATATAAATTATGGGCTTAACAAAAACCGAAATATTTACCGACGAGCAAAACAAGCTGGCTGTTATGCTAAAAGCAATGGCGCATCCGGCACGTATAGCTATTTTACAACAAATCATCAAAACGAATGCCTGTATCTGTGGCGACCTGGCCGACGAACTGGGCCTGGCCCAGCCCACCATCTCGCAGCATTTAAAGGAATTAAAAACAGCGGGGCTCATACAGGGTACCATTGAAGGTGTAAGCGTTTGCTATTGCATTAATCCGGTAGTGTGGGATATGTTAAGTAAGGAATTAAGCGGCTTTTTTGCAGCTTACGAAGCGCCTAAGTGCTGTTAAAAAAATTTGATTAAATCAATCGCAATATTGCAATAATAAAATTAAAAATCATGAATAAGACAGAAGCAATTACCTGGAAAACATTTAAAGATACATTGGAACAAAACCCCGGTTTAACGCTGCAGTTTCAATACGCAGAAAACCAATGGGTAGATGCAGCCTACCATATTACCGAAATAAAACAGGCGCCCATTACATCAGTAGATTGTGGCGGTGTAATGAATGCCTGGACGGAAGTTATTGTACAACTATGGGAACCCGAAGGCCAGCAGCAGGACAGGGCCATGAAAGTTGGCAAAGCGCTTTCAATTGTTAACCTGGTTGAAAAAGCGCTACCTTTAAACCCCAACGGAACGGTGAAAATTGAATTTGGCAATTCGGAATTTGATACCCGCCAAATGCTGCCAAAAGAGTTATTGATAGACGGCGATAACCTGGTTGTTGACTTAAGGCCCGATGCGGTACAATGCAAAGCGATAGAAAGAGGCGGCAGCTGCGGCACCAATGATAAAGGCGAAGAGTGCTGCGCACCAGTTGTTGCGGTAAAACCAAAAATTCAATTGAAAAACCTTGCTGCTGATGCTTCATGCTGTACACCGGGCTCGGGCTGTTGCTGATTGAGCAAAAAGCCGAAGGCATAAAGCGCAAAGCAAAGCCAGTGTTTAGGATATATTTACGTATTTAATAAGTCATGCTAATAGAGAAAGCAGAAAACTACAGGGCAAAAGTGATTGACCTGCTGGCAACTGAAAAGCTCCCCACTGATGATTTGCCGCAAACACTTGGAAATTTTGTGGTAGCCAAACAGGGTGAAGATGTAATAGGCGTAGCGGGCATCGAAATTTATGATGGCTATGGTTTGCTGCGTTCGGTAGCTGTATCTGCGGCTTATCGCGGTAAGGGCATAGCAAACCAGCTACTTGATAATATAGAACGGCTCGCCGCCGCCAAACTGCTCCGGGAAATTTATTTACTTACAGAAACAGCACCGGAATATTTCAGTAAAAAAGGATATCAAAAAATTACCCGCGCCCAGGTTCCGGCCGAAGTTCAGCAATCAACAGAGTTTAGCCATGTGTGCCCTCAATCGGCCATTGTTATGAAGAAAATATTGTAAAAAAAATGAAAAACATTTTAGTACTATGTACCGGCAACAGCTGCCGCAGCCAGCTGGCCGAAGGTTACCTGCGCTTCTTCGCGGGCGATAAAGCCAACATTTACAGCGCCGGGATAGAAACCCACGGCGTTAACCCCAAAGCCATCCAGGTAATGGCCGAAGATCATATCGACATTTCAAAACACACATCAAACCATGTGGACGAGTATATCAACATTCCGTTTGATTATGTAATAACCGTTTGTGATAACGCCAATGAGGCCTGCCCGTTTTTCCCGGGTAATGTGCAGCGCTTTCACCACAACTTTCCCGATCCGGCAAAAGCCAAAGGCACACCCGAAGAGGTGTTAAATGAGTTTAGAAACGTAAGGGATATTATCAAAGCTTACGCGGCCAATTTTGTAAACACGCACCTATAAACCAATGAACTAAACAGCCGCCTATTGATTGTCTGGTTCATATTGATAAACTACCTGGTAGGGCGTGTTTTTCAATTTGGCCGATACCTGGCCGATTTTAAGGTCATTTGATTGGGGCGTTGGCTCGCATGTTGAGTAGCTTTTCCCTTTATAAATAATGGGGACACCAACAGGCTTGCTAAATTGTACGGCTATATTGATATGGGTGGGATATAGCAAGGCGATCATTGGCAGATTGTATACTTCTTTAACCAAATAAAAGAATAAAGCGGCACGGTCGTCACAATCACTATGTCCCGAAAACAATGTTTCTTCGGGCGCCATTCGTTTTTCTTTTCCGAAGTTTTGCTCGTCATCTTCATACAGAAAAGCATAACGTGTAAAACGCATTAAATAATCTACCCCCTTTTTTTGACTCATACCTTTGACATTTTTTTTAAGAAAGGGGATAAGCGAGCTATAAGTTTCTTTACTGAGTGGTATATTAAAATAAGATTCAAAATCCATCACCGGGTAATTGGCGAATATCTTTTCCACATCGGCATTCAATTTAATTTCAAAATAGTATTCCTTATTGTGATAATTAAAATTCAATTCTTTGGTAAAATAGTTTTCGGGTTTAAAGTCGGGCATTCTTGTCACTTTATATGAAAATGACTTTGACGCCCCGGGAACAAGTATGTCAATTGGAACAGGCTGGTTTTGATGCAGGTCGAGCTTTACGAAATCATGGTAGTTTAAAGTCATATATTTTTTACTATCAATCATAAAAAACGGGATATCGGAAATATCCTCATCGTTTAAAATATAAAATATAATTTTATCACCGGCCAGCGCAAGCCTTGCATCATAACCAGATTTTGCCATCAAAAACCATTTGTAAAGCGTGTACCTGTTGTAATTTTCTGCTTTCGGACTTACCTGTTGTGCAACCTTACGTACAAGCTGATAATAAAGCCAATCGTTCAGTTGGCGCTTTTCTTTGTAAGCGATGAGGGAATCAACAACGTTCCGGTAACTCCCGGCATCAATATCTTTATAAAATTGCTTAATAGACGTATCCGACAGCGTTGAGGGTGCATCAATAATAATCGATTGATCAAACTCGACATTAAAAATATTATCATAAAACTCAAAACAAAACCTCTTGCCCATATCCTGGCCATATGAGGGTACACAAACCATCAGCAGCAGTGTTATTCCGAACGCGAGAAAGGAGCGGATCATAATAATAATTGGTATATTAAATATAAATAATATTTCGCTCTATGCAAAATTCATTTTAGCGGCCAAAAACAAATGTGTTCGGTTAAAAAGTAGGCCGAGGCGCTTTCAAGATTAATATCAACATGACAACCTTATGTTTGCCTTAAAAAATATAAAGTAAACACCAAGCACAAAAAGGTGCTATTTAAGTGACGCGTTCGATATAAAATATTGATTTATTTTTAACGTATCAAAAGCAACTTTAGTTTCGGTGCGGCCCAATATTATGGTGGCGTTTACAAGCCACCTATCGGCATTAACTTTTTTTCCTTTAATCTTACGTCCGATAGGTTTCAGGCAAACATGCTTCGGATAGTTGAGCTTTGTTTGGCAAACTCATCCACATGAAACTGCCGCGTCCGGGACTTCCACCTATAGTTTGCGCCCTTGCCGGACGCACCAAAAAAAAAGGCCCGTTCCAAATTTGAAACGGGCCTTTCATAATATCGTAAGAAATAGTTAGTTTACAGCACCTGGCGTAGTGTAAGGCATAACCTGTGGATTGTAATTAGCCCAACCAAGGCTCCAATCTGTGGTTCCAAATGCTCCGCGATAATCTACTTTGTCGAAAAATGTATCAGCACTGATCTTAGCGTTTGTAAATGCGGCGCCGGTTGCAGCGGCAGAACCAGCCTTAACAGTAAAGTTAGGCGTGCCCGCGTTAGCAAAATCAGATGAATATTTAAACGGATCGGTAATTACCGCTCCAGCATATAATAAAGCATCAAATGTGTTTTCCGCGCGAAGTTTAGTTTCAAACAATGCTTTATTTTCACCTTTAACTTCATTCAATTTAAGGTTACTACCGTAAATCAAATTGTTTTGAAATACTAAACGGCCCGCAGTATAATTTGTAGAAGTTGAGGCAGCAGTAGTAACTTTTGAATCATCAATATAAACCCCTTCAACATAACCAGCAAACACAGAGTTAAATATGCTTTCGGCAGAATTACGACGAATTTGAGCAGCATGCTGATAATTGGCATTGATGTTTTTGGCGCCTAAAGCAGAAATAGGGCCTAACATGGTCATGTTTGAAAAAATAGCAGATGTTTGAGGCGTTTTGTCTGATCCGTTTGCATCGTTGTCAGACTCAAAGCCGTTTGAGCCGGAGATATCTGCAATTGTTGGATAACGCTGGCCTAAACCAAACTGAACTTTGCCGGAAAAGCCAAAATCAGTATCAAAATCATCATCCAAACCGCCAATTGCTAAAAGGTGTTTGGCATTAACTGTACCACCAAACCACTCGTATGAATCATCGCCTGAACGATATACTTCAATATAATCAAGCGTAGTACCAGAACCCACGCCACCCATTGTAAGGCCATTAATCTCATTATCCGGCGAAAAAGGAATTCCGCCGTATTCAATGCGAACGTATTTTAACGATCCTGAATTATCATTAGCCACAGTACCACCATATTGGATGTATTTTGCCGGGTTACCTTTATCATCAAGGCCGCCTTCAATACCCACGTTGTCGCCTTGATTAACAGGGGCCTTTCCTAACAGGATAATACCACCCCAATCGCCTGCGCTACGTGTACCGGCTGGAAACGATGAAGTAAATACAATTGGTTTTGTGGCTGTACCTTCAGCCATTAATTTAGCCCCACGCGTTACTATCAAAGTCCCTTTTGTTACTTTTTCGCCTTTTACAATAGTCCCTGGCTCAATAGTTAAAGTGGCTCCATTTGTTACATACACAAAGCCTTTTAAAAGATAAATCTTATCGGCTTTCCAAGTGGTGTTTACAGCAATATCACCTGATACATTTACGGTAGTACTCGCGATTGTATCTTTGGGCGGTACAACCGGATCGATGGTGGTACCTTTTTTGCTACAGGCAGTAGCGAATAAAGCTACAACAAGCGCTAAAAATAATCCTTGTTTTTTCATGCTAATTTTGTGTTCGATTAAACTGTTAGTTATTGTTAATTTGTTTTATTAAAAAGTATAGTTAAAAGATAGGGAGTATGTTGCTCCAGGGGTAAACCTTTTGAAGGTATTGCCAGTTCCCCCTTTTGGATTTTTATCTTTATCAAAATAGAAGGTATCTTTTTGGTTAAAAAGGTCGGTACCGTTTAATTTGATTTCCCCTTTGTTTTTAAACACCTTGTAGCCCAACTGAAAATCGATCACATCTCTGGGCGCCTCGTAAATACTCGGGAAATTTTGACCACCGGCATAAAATATTCTTTTACCAAGGCGGTTATACAATATGTTGACTGATAATTTATTGTCAAAGGCATTGTGTAAAAAACCAGCGTTAATAACATACGGCGACTGCCCTACCAGTGACCTATTTGGTTCAAGCAGGTTTGGATTAGCCGAGTTTTGAATTTTCGATTTTGTTACCGCCAGGTTAGCATACACAGAACTGTTTTTGAAAAAACCGCTTTCATTAATAAAATCAAGCGACTTCCTGGCTTCCAGTTCGGCCCCATAAACATAGGCCGACTTAGAGTTGAAATATGATATAGTTGTTGATGAATTTACATCATCGATACTTGGCTCAATTGCATTAGTGAATTTTTTATAGAAAGCAGAAATTGAAAATATTTGCCCGGCAGAAGGATACAACTCATAACGCAAATCAAAATTATCAATCTGTGTACGTTTTAGATTAGGGTTACCCTGCTGTGTTGCCAGTAATTCATAGTCATAATAAGCAAATGGTGCCAATTCCCTAAATTCCGGCCGTGCAAGCGTACGGTAATAAGAAGCCCTGAAGTTTGCTTTTGCCGTTAAGCTATAAGTAAAATTTACTGATGGTAAGAAATCCGTATTGTTCAATTCGGCCTGGGGCTGTGTCTTATTGGGATCCTTTGTACTTAAACTAAGGTCAAATTTTTCAACTCTCACTCCATAAACAACCCTTATTTTTTCGTTTAGCTTATTATCAAGCATAGCGTAAGCAGCGTTGGTGTAGCTGTGAGCGCTATATCTGTCATTATAGTTGGCAATCTCGTCTAGTTTAAACGCGCCGGAATTAATGGCATTTTGCCCAAATAGTGTTTCAATCGGACGCAAACGTATGTCGCTTGAACCATCAATGATGTCTACCCCTAAAAAACGCGCGTCGAATGTACGGTCGCGGTACTGTGATGAAATACCTAATTTAAAATTACTGGTTTGGTTAAATAACTTTACCGGTAATTTAATATCAACCTTACCTGAGTATATGTTTTCATCAAGTTTGGAGAAAAAACGCGCATTTTCTTTACCCAAGCTACTTATACTGGCAATGTAAGGGTCACCAGGCTGATTTTGGACATAGTTTACTTTACGTTGATCCGGCTGATCATTTAAAACCTTGCTATATCCAAGGTTCCAATTTAATTTGGCATTTCCTTCACCTATTTTATGATCACCATCAAGCGTCGATTTAAGCAACGATTTCTGAGTTAAATCATAAGTGTAATAACGGTTATCCGAACTACTGGTAGCTGTATTTGAACCTGTGCGATAAGTAAATATATCGTCAAAAACCCGATTGTATAAGTTTTTAAACGTTATTTTGCTTTTACCAAAACTGTAAGCAAAATTAGCCAATACACCAACATTGGTCGAAAATTTATACTGATCCTCTGAAAAATCAAAGTTGTTATATTGCCTTATCAGGCCAGGTGTGGTGGTTTCGGCATTACGATAGGTTAACGCGATTGTTGTACCAAAACGGTTTTTATTTTCACCAATCTCTTTTACATTGCCCAAAGTAAACTGGTAGTTTTGTCCTAAAAAAGCTTTCTTGTTATAAATAGCAAAATCGTTATTTAAAGAACTTATTGACTGTAGGTTTTGCCTGGCCGTTAAACCCGGGGGGGTTACTACCTGATCTGTTGTTGGAAATGTTTTAACTAAAGACCGTGCGCCACCATCAAAAGCAAAATAGTCGCTTACGTTACGGTAACCACTTTTAAAATCCTTAAATGTGCTTTGTGTATTATAGCTATACCCAAGGCCTAAACTTATAAAGTTTTGATCAGGAATGTCTTTAGTGATAATTTGGATGTTGCCGCCGGCAAAGTCAGCTGGGATGTCCGGCGTAGCCGTTTTACTTATGATAATATTTTCTACTAACGATGCAGGAACAATATCAAACGAAAATGCTTTACGGTTAGGCTCGGTACTGGGCAGTGGTGTTCCATCCAAAGATGCAGTATTATACCTGTCGCTTAGCCCTCTGACAATGACAAATTTATTATCCTGTATCGTTGTACCGCTTACACGTTTTAAAACATCACCTGTGCTTCTATCAGGCGATTTTTTTATAATTTCTGATGAAATACCATCAGAAATCGATGCACTATTTTTTTGAACGGCATAAAGTGCCGCCGCCGAAGCTTTACGGAAGGTTGCAGTTACAACAACCTCTTTTAAAGCGTTGGTAGCCGCATTCTGCATTACCACATCCAGGTTGGTAACAACGCCATCTTTAACTTCTACATCCGAGATTGACTTGCTCTGATAACCAATGTACCTAATGATTATAGTGTATTTACCCGATTGCAACCCCGATAACACATAGCGACCATCAACATTAGTAGATGCCCCTTTGGTTGATCCTTCAATACCAACTGAAGCGCCAATAAGTGTTTCGCTTGTTTTTTGGTCAATTACCTTGCCGGCAATTTTACCCGAGGTTTGGGCGGTTACATCGTTGCCGATAAACAATACAATGATTAATAAGACTTGGTAAAATTTCACTTTTAACATACGATTTAATTACATGCAAAGCTATCCAGGTAATATTAAGACAATGTTATACAAGTGTTATCAAATCGAATATCTTGAATATTAAATTTAACGTACAATTAAAGTACATCGTGAAGTTTTGATGAATTAGTTTTCTCTTTGGCTGCCAGCGGCATTTTTTTTTATCACATATAAATTTCCATTAGTGTCCATTAAAAGATAAAAATTGTTCTTTGAAATCATTGATTGTCTATTAGTTAAGAGCTTATTTAGCGCGTGACGATTTGAATTGATTACGTTAGTCGGTCAACCGGCAA
>Ga0307515_10017061_pt1 | contig 13255 bp, 4 predicted proteins | sample 17_EM_MG_FD_194513 | JGI IMG/M metagenome (GOLD analysis project Ga0307515, IMG submission 194513) | Populus trichocarpa ectomycorrhiza microbial communities from riparian zone in the Pacific Northwest, United States - 17_EM | ecosystem: Host-associated > Plants > Roots > Unclassified | place...
CTCTAAATATATATACCTTACTAAGCTGTTTTTAAAGTGGTGGACAAGGAGGTCCATTTGAAAAAGTATATCTAAGATTATTGCATTATGCCCTTAAGTTATAAGAGTTGCTTTCTTAAAGATAAGAAGAAAGCCTATTATCGTACAAAGCTGTTTCCAGTCTGTAGGATTCAGAAAATCATTATCTAAGCCATACTTCTTTGTATATTGATCTATTGTAGGCTCGTATTAAATAGCAACCTGCAATATCTCACACTAGCTGTTCTATTTTGTACGATTATTAAGTGGAATTCGTCTTTCTGCTAGCTCTTTAATAGCCCTTATACGGCCAGGAGAGCTTTATGTATGTATAATAATATTATAAAGCTTTCTAAGGGCGCCCATATCTTAAAAATTTTTATCTTTATCTTCAGTTTCGTATAAATTAATCTGCTTAACTTCAACCTTAAAAAGAAAGGCTTAAACAGTAAGATTAATAATATAGCCATTGCAACGGATTCGTTTGTATGAAGATTTCCATATAATAGCCTCCTCCTCTTTTATATACTTTTCAATCGTACGATAAAGAGTATTATTTGTTTCCGTATTATCTAAGACAACTACACCAAGCTTTTATATAATCCCGTAGTCCTTTAGTATAGGAAGCAGAGTTAAGAACTAATCCTCTCTACTATAAGATTATACCGTATGAAGAGCAAGGAGAGCTCTAGAGAGTTCTTTTAAGTTTTGCTTAACAAAGTAGGCGTAAACTCTAAGGAGAAGATGCCGGTTAGGAGAGGTCCAAATATTAACTAAAAGATAAATACTTAATATTGCTAACTAAAGCTTCTTTTATACGATGTCTTTTATTAATTTCCATAATTCTTTAATCCTCTTTTTTACTTATGTATGAGCTGTTATAATAAAACCCTCTACCTCTAGATTAAGGACCTGGCAAAATGCATGGAACTCTGGCCATTTAATAAGTCGAAGTGGAAGATTTTGTACGGTAATAAGGGAAATAAGGGCAGCCGTAATAGCCTCCTTATTAAGAGCGTTTTTAAGTACAAGAGAATTAACCTCTGTATAATTATGTTTTGTATAAAGCTGCGTGTATAGATCTTAAAGCTTTTCTTTAGTACCTTAACAAACAACACCTAAAGTTTTAAAAATAGTAATCTTATACTTCTTTATAAGATGATTCCGGAAATTAGTAACGTACTTTGCGCCGTATAGTTCTTCTATACAGTATTTATAATATAAAATATATTGCTTATCCCGGTATTTTTTTGGTTCGTTGTTATATAGATCTCATATATAGCACCAGATTTTAGGGTTCCTTTTGTCTTTTAATCTCTCCGTACTAGCAGATAGTATAGAATTTAATATTTTATCATCGGAAGCCATTTTATTGTATATATAATCAATATTGTAAAAGAAATTTAGGGTTGTGGGGAATGCCAAGAACTATTGGCCAATATTGGGTAATTTGGCGATATTGGCCAATACTAAATATTGGCCAATAATATTGACCGTCGGATTATTTAAATCTCCGCTGCTCTATAGTACTATATTGGGCAATCCTTACCAAAATATTGGTAAGAAGGAGCCTGTCACAACCCATTTAGTACAAAAGCCGCCACCTCTCCTACTCTATTGATTTAGTAAAGCGGCACGCACTAGAGCCCAAAGGATCTATACTTAATTAGCTTGTAGTAATTTTATATTAATCTTAAGTGATATTAATAAGGGTCCTACTAAACTAAAAAAGACTATCATTCTATTAAAATCAAAGCGACTATAACAGGGAGCTTCTGCAGACATATATAAGGCTCATAAAGCTAGTACACTTGCTATTAGGTCCCCTCAAGCTAAGTGTACGCGTGGTAATAAAAAGGGAAAAGACCCTGTTAAAATAGACGGCTAAATATTGGAGTATTACACATGTAAATAGTGTTTTGTTATTCAAATCAAGTTGGCGATAATGGCCTGTACGGGCTTACTAATTGCTAAGTAATCACGGTTGTGTGGGATGATTGTGCCCAAAGACTCTCCGGGGCCATCCGATGAGATTTCCCAGAAATGGGCCACCCCATGAGATGTCCCAGAACTAGGCAATTTATGCAAGATAGCCCCAGAATCCAGCTCTAGTGTTGAATGTCGAACGCTGTAAGGTAACGCCGCCCTGCCGCCTTATCCATCTCCTATATCCCATCTTCTCTCTACTTTCTGTGTCTATTATTTCTCTACCCCTATTCATTCGTAATAGCAAAACCTAAGAAAGATTTTATCCAGCAAGCGAAGGAGAAACGAGGCACCGACCTGCCTCCCTCAGTAAGCTTCTTGAAAAGATATCTTCGATAATATCTGTATCACTCTCGGATATGAAAACCGAGCGCTCAGTTACGGATAACCGGATTAATTCGCTGGTCGCAATAGAAGTTCGGAACTGGATGCGTCAATAGCTGGGAAGCAGCTTGAAAATCTTCGAGATTCTCGGATCGACATCAATCATAAATCTTGGACAACTCGCTGCACAGTCATCTCGAAGGACTAAATGTCTATGACTCGTCTGTTACAGCCATGGATGATCATCATAGGCCTATTCCAGCCATTAGCGTAGATACTGACCCGAACTCCAACAATGGAATCGCCAATTGCTCGTTCAATCTTCATCATCATCATCATCATCTTCTCTCTCACGAAACTTGCCAAGGAGGTCCGTATCCGAAAACCCCATCACAACGACCCTCCCCGAACCACTTCCAAGGGCCATCATGACGGTTGCTGATGCCATTGACGGCGATTTGAAAGACGAAATGGCAGAGGTGGAAGGCCGATAGTTAGGTGGAAGCCATAGGACGTTATAATCGTTCCATGTGATCCAGGATTTGTCATGGCTGAGGCCGTAGCCATGGCACTTTGCTTCCTCAGCTTGATCCGAATCCGGAGCTCGAGGCAAAGCTTCGATCTTCATTAGCGCTTTAGTCTTATCAGCGAGTTCGACATAGTCGGTCTCAGCCTTTAGGTACGAGCCGGTGTCTTCGAACGATGACTCTCGGAGTGTAGCGCTAATGTGAAGAGTTTGTCGAAGGGTCCCTGTCTCCGCGTCCCAAATCTTAACAGAGCGATCATCTAACGCTGATGCCAAAAACTTCGAATTGTGCGAGAAACCAACCGACCAAATACCCCACCCTTGGCCCTCGAGCGATTGTTGAAGGGTCCCCGCCGCCATATCCCAAATCTTAATAGATCCGTTAGACGACACCGATGCTAGAAGCTCTGAGTTATGTGAGAAAGCAACCGACCAGACCGAAGATCTATGGCAATCAAGTGTTCGCCGAACAGCCCATGTTGCCACATCCCATATCTTGATGGACCCATCGTCTGACGCTGATGCTAAAAGCTGGGAGTTGTGTGAGAAAGCAGTCGCCCGGGATGGAGATCTATGACCTTTAAGTGGTTGCTTAAAGGCCCCTGTTGCTATATTCCAAATCCTAATCGAACCATCCTTAGATGCTAAGGCTAATAGCTTCGAATCATATGAGAAAGCAACAGAATGAACTAAAGACCCACAGTCCTCAAGCGTTTGTTGAAGTGTCCCTAATTCTGTATCCCAGATTTTGATAGAGCCATTAGACGATGCCGACGCTAAAAGCCTTAAGCTGTGCGAGAAAGCAACCGACCAGACCGGAGATCCATGGACCCCAAGCGTTCGTTGAAGGATTCCTGTCGCCAAATCCCAAATGTTGATGAGCCCATCATCAGACGCAGAGGCTAAAAGCTGGGAGTCGTGTGAGAAAGCGACCGACCAGACTAAAAATCTATGGCCTTTAAGCGTTAGTTGGAGGTCCCCCGTCGCTGCGTCCCAAATCTTTACAGAGTTGTTTTCAGATGCTGAAGCTAAAAGCTTTGAATCGTGCGACAAAGTAACTGAGTTGATCCAAGATCTGTTGCTCTCGAGCGTCTGCTGAAGAGTCCCTGTCGTCAAATTCCAAATCTTAACAGAGCCATCGGAAGATCCCAAGGCTAAAAGCATTGAATCGCGTAAGAAAGCAATTAACCTAACTTCTAAGTTGTGGTCTTCGAGTGTCTGTTGAAGGGCTCCTGTTGCTGTATCCCAAATCTTAATTAAGCCATCGAATGATACTGAAGCTAAGAGCTTGGAGTCATCTGAGAAAGCAACAGACCTGATCTCCAAATCATGAACGTCAAGCTTTTGTTGAAGGGCGTTTTTGGATACCTCCCAAATCTTAATAGAGCCATCCTTAGCTGCTGAGGCTAAAAGACTGGAGTTTCCATATGAAAAAGCGACTGAGTTGACCGAAGACCCATGGCCTTCGAGGGTTTGTTGAAGGGTCAGCTGTGCGGTATCCCAAATTTTAATAGAGCCATCATCAGAGGCTGATCCTAAGAGGTTTAAATCATACAAGAAATTAATGGAGTTGATTGGAGCCTTATGACCCTCGAGTGTTTGTTGAACAATCCCTGTTGCGATATCCCAGACCTTAATAGTCCCATCGTCATAGGCCGAAGCTAAAAGCTTGTTAGATAGGAAGGCAACATTATTGACTGATGACTTGTGCTCAAGCGAAATTTGAACTGCTCCTGTTGCTATATCCCAAACTTTGACGGAGTTGTCAGAAGATGCTGAGGCCAAAAGCTTTGAGTTACGTGAGAGAGAAATTCCCCAGATTGAGGCTCCATGGCCAACGAGCGTTCGTTGAAGGGCTCCCGTTGCCACGCCCCAAATCTTGATCAGCCCATCGTCGTCTGCCGAGGCCAAAAACTTGGAATTATGTGAGAAGGAAGCAAACCAGACTGAAGACCCATGGTCAAGAGTTTGTTGAAGGACCCCCGTTGCCACGTCCCAAATCTTACAGGTGCCATCCATAGACGCCGAAGCCAATAGCTGTGAGTTGTGTGAAAAGGTGACCCCCCACACCGACGACTCATGCCCCTCGAGAATTTGTTGAAAGGCACCCGTCGCCGCATCCCAAATCTTAATTGAGCGATCGTCTGATCCCGAGGCCAAGAGCTTCGAATTGTGTGAAAAAGCAACTGACCTGGCCGCCCACCCGTGACCCTCGAGCGTTTGTAAGCAAAGACTCCAGGAGCTTTCTACCATGGGCTTTGACTCTATCCACTCCGGCTCATCTTTCTCAAAAGTCTTTCGTACTACGCTATCGAGTGGGCTGAATACAAGGGCTGACTCATATGTCTGGAGCGGAGCGTTTTCCATGACCCATCTGTTTTGAAGAATGAACCGGCGTAGATCTTGGACAAAATCTAGCAGATCGCAATATAATAATTGTTCCTATCCTGGTCAGATTCATAATTATCAAAACGTTAAACGGAAACTGACTCTTAGCAAGTTCTCAAGTCTTGTTATTGAGAGAACGCCATCTCCCATTTGTTTTATGAGACCCAATGCCTCCAGCCAGCGGAGGGTAAAGCTTCGAAAGAACGAACCGACCGTCTCACTGTCATTAACGTCAATTTCATCCTTAGAGCAGCTGTATATATCGCAAAAGTGGCCGATCCAGTGGACGCAAGAGTATCTTATAGCTACTAACGGATCTGGGTCCGGTGTCTCGATTTTGCTAATCACAACTCCAGGATGGTGAAGCCCATAGATATTCCGCCGTAACGTCATCGACATAGCTTCTTGTGACCGTGAGAAGATCGTGCGATGAACATCTGTGGCGCCGGAAGGGAATATTGTGGCGGCTGCCCTGCCGCTTAAGTAGTCCTTGGCGGATTGATGCACGAAATAGATCGTTCCATCACGAATTGCCAGAAATGAACCGCACTCTCCAATGATCTCTTCCAAAAATTCGAGATCTTCAGAAACCTCTTCCGGAAGCTCTGTTATCGAAGCTAGTTCAGCTAACGTAACAGGTTGGTACACAGTTGTTGTGGTAGCAAGGACCTGCTTGTACAGCTCGACATTCTCCGAGGAACATATCTGATTGATCATTCTATCGTACAGAGGCTCGAGTCCAGGGGGAAACTCCTTGAGCTTAGCCAATGTATTCCAGCGGTTGATTTTCCGAAGATTCCCGCATACCAAAGAGACCCATAGGAAGGTATCGTCGGAATGTTTGCGTAGATGCTCTCTGACAGCATTTTCTATCTTCAGGTTGTAGCCTTTCTGCAGCGATAGCTGAGACACGGTGTGATTGATATATATATCAACAGCAGCAGAAACGGCCTCTCTATTCAGTTCCAGCGACAGCCTTACTTGATGTCCTGAAAGAATCAACCCCCTCTCAATTTCGCTTATGTTGCGGCTAGATACGATCCATTTCACGCGAGGCGATTCAGACGTGCTGTGAACAATAAATTTCAAGAGCCTTTGCAAATCAGTCCCACATTCGTCGAGCGCGTCGATCAAAATGTACGCTCTAGAGAAGCTTGCGTCGCGCAGCATATCTTCCAATACTTCCGATAAAGCGAAGAAGGCGTTCACGTCCTTGAAGAGCTTGGACCCGGCATTGTCGTATTTCTTATGTAGATGCGAGAGGAGCGGTGGATATTTATCTCCAAGGAGGTAAACGAGCCCCCTTAAAACAGCCGTGGCATTATTGAGGTCTGAGCTGGTGCCCTGGCAGAAGAAATAGGACAAGACTATGTCGTCGGGAGACGACTCTTTGTGTGATTGTTTAATCTGTCGCTCCAATTCATCGATAATGCCAATCAAGAGCATTGTTTTTCCCTTTCCTGGGTCGCCTTTGATCCACAGCAGCCTGGCTTCGTCGGTATTGCACAGTCTGTGGAAATCGGAATGATTAAGGATCCAGTTAGAACCGTCTTGGACAAAGCCGCCTTTTGTGTCCTCGATGCGCATTTTGTCGTGGCGGGGGTCAGTCACACGCAAGTCAGTAAGGCAGCGATTGTCTTTGCCATCTGGATCAGAGTCAGTCAACCTAAGCTTTAAAGAGACAGATGGTTGCTATATAGTACAACAGGTGCAGCTCAGCAGCTCTTGCATACTGAGAGCTACTGGGATATGCGCAGTAACATGGCTCGAGTTCAGGAGCACCGCTGCGATTGCGATGTTCTGAGCCATGCATGGCCTCCATATATACCCCAAAAGAAGTCTACTTACCTAAGATATCGCCTGAACGTCTGTCAATCTCATCTTGGAGCCGACGAAAAGCATGTTCCTTTCCTTCACCGTAGATTAGCGGCAAATAGACGTTGAAGATGCCTAAGAGACAATAGACTTGGTCTTCTTCAATTGTCGTCTGTCGATTTGCAGCCCAATTTCTTCGCTCATCGTTGCTAAATTGAGATAGGTGTCCTTGAAGTGCCTCAACCGCAATCCCTGTGATCTTATGGATTTGATCTTCTAACGAGTCTTTATTACCAAGTCGCGTGCCGTCCTGAGAGAAAAACTCGACTGAATGCGGAGCCAGAAGTTCCTGAAGTGTCCAGCCTCGCGTAAACCAACGGCTTTTGCTGAAAGCTGATTCCCATAGAATGTCATCAGAGAACTGAGAGGTATTGTTTGTTGAGACATCTGAAAGATAGACATAGCACTTTGCTGCATTCTTGTACCAGCGAAACATTGAATTGATAGCGGTTTGAAGCTCAGCGCTGCTGGATTTATCAATACAGCAACTATCAACCCAAAAGTATCGCAGACCATCTCTCTTTGCTCGTTCACCACAAAACTGGACCTTCTTGTAGCCCTTTTTGACGCTGCCAAGGTTATTGATCAAATCATCATATACAACTTCCTGGTTGTCAGCCTCCCAGGTGTGTGAAAGTATCGCGTAACTAGGAATGTCGTTGCCTATGAAGCCGGTCAGGCTGAAGCTACCGTCGGCGTTACTGCTGAGTAGACGCATATCGATGTCGAATTTGGAGAGATGAAAGGTGAATCGCCTGGCAAACTCCAGGTTTTGAAGAATTCATTCAGAGGAAGGCTGTACCGACGATGTGTGAGGTACTGGGTTCATGGGAAAGAAGCTCTCTTAGCTGTGTTGGCATCATGCAGGCAAGGTAAGGCAAGGCAAGGACCGGTCAGTAGCCTCGCCGCACGAAGCGGAGCACGGCACGGCGGACCAGGAGCGTGTGAGGGTCAAACGTCATCTGCCCCAAAGCCGCCCAAATTCTGCTGCTCGACCAATCCCGAATTCAGCCAGCTTTCGCCTTGTATTTTCGAATTAAAACTTCGTAATTGACCGTCAGAACGTTTACAAGGCTAGGCAGGACTGTCAGTAAGCCGTCTGCAGAGATGCACATAACTATTAGATTAGTTACATAAGTTATGATTATGATATAATCTAACTAATCATAATCGTAATTAACCCTCGTGATTATAATAATCAATATAATCACCCGCGGGAAGAACGCGTAGGAACAGAATGTGGTAATAAAGCTTTGGTGTTAAGAGAGCTGCTTCTTAATTTTCCTTATAATAATCGGCGCTTACTAGAAAGCGCCGAGCCCGTACTTTTATATACAAAAAACGTCCGTACGGGCTTTTGGAAAAAGTTGGTGTATACGCGCCGACGCGTATCTCATCCAGAGCTCCTTTTTAATCACCATCTACCTATATTTTTATACCCATATACCACTATGTCTTCCTTATAACGCATATCTGCGTAAGCCTCCACCTAAAAGCGACCACGAGAAGAAGAAATCGAGACTATTTCCCTTCTTAGCGATTACGATTCGCGTGAGTTTAATAATGTAACGCTTGCCCGCGAGGATCCTTACTACTAGATTAATACACTTAAAGCTAAAAGGAAGAAGCTACAAGAGGACGAGGAGCTCTAGTCTTACGCCCTACGAAAGCCTCTACCTAGTAAACCTAACCGGGGCAATTCTAGTTAAGAGATCTTCTACTGTAAGCGGTGCTTAAAGGATAATACTAGCGCTACTACTTTCCGGCGTTACCTAAAAAATAAGCACGGAGTCCTCTATAATCTAAGGAAGGCTAAAGCTAACGTTAATACTAAAGCTATATTAGCTGCCTTATTTGCAAAACAATAGGAACTAGATAATAATGGAAAGGATCTAAAGGTTATAAAGATCCTTAAGGAAGCCGTAAGCGAGAAGGACTTCCTAGATTCTCTCCACTACTATTACGGGACGGAGGTAGTGGCTACAGAACGTATATATTCAAGGAGTCTACAAGACGTTACGCGATCAATCGTAAGGGTCGAGGGCGTAAGGAGGTAATATACCTACGCGTAGCTGACGTAAGCTGTACGCGAGGTATACGCAAGAGCACGGGGCTCTCCTATAGAGGCCCCTACGGTAGGGTTCCGTGACACTACTCCCCCTCCTATAGAGGCGGAGCTCCGGCGACGCTGTGGTTACTACTATATACATATAAAAGGGACACTTAAGGTATAAAGAAGAAAATGAAATATTGCTAAAGGCTTATAACAATGTTACGTAATAAGGCTTGGCACCTAAGAATCCGACTAATTAGATAACTTTAATTGCCGGTTAAAGTTCCTAGATATCTCGACGATTTTCCGGTTACGTAATTACACTTTGCTATTACGTAATGGTAATTTACGGCAATCTACGGCAATCTAATGGCAATCTAACGGCAATCTAACGGCAATTTACCCTTACGTGGCAATATACAACGGTTTAACTTTATAAGGGCTCCCATAGAGGATTAGGTACGAAATCTCTGCTTAGGCCCGGTTTCTATAGGTTCGCGTAGTAAAAATCGCTAATTAGATCCTTTGCGTTTTTAAAGTCTTCCTATAGTTGCTATTTTAGCTAATCTATGTCGAATCCTGTGTAGGTAGCTCTATAGCGGAGCCACCGTCCTTTGCCTTTGCTAAAGTATTTAGAGTTAATAATTCGTTTAACGGTCCACTCCTTATAGTTCTCATCTTCGTTTTTATCTTAGATTAGTACTAGTAGGGGTTTAGGGTATATCTATCTTGGTAAGGGGTTAGGCTAGTAAAGGTATAGTAGCTATAGGTAAAATATAGGCTATATCCCACAGGTGGCTAGGGTAGGTAGAAGCTCTAGCTTATATACGGCTCCCTTATTAATAACTTGTTTAATCTAATAGGGGCCGAGATTCTTATAATTAAGTAACTTTATAGGCCTCTGTATAGAGATATTGCGTGCATTTAGCTATACCTAGTTGCCAACACGCATCTCTGGTAGTGGCGTTTTATAACGGTTAATAAAGTAGGCCTGCTTTGCTTAAGCCTAGGCCATTTCTTCCTTATAGTAGTTAAGTAGATTTTTTATACGGTCTGCATACTGGTTGGTAAGTAGCATCTTAAGGCGTTTTCTATATAGTAGTTTCTTATTAATAGGTTCTAGTGGCTCTATGCTAGATTGGGGGTAATAACCCTTATTTACAAAGAACGGAGTAAGTCCTATAGTGGCTAAGACGTAGTTATTAGCTGCAAACTTACCTAGTAGGAGGTGATCTACCTAGTTGCCCTAGCTATAGGCAATGACCTATTATAAGTACGCCTTTATACTGGCGTTAGCGTTTTCTAGCTATCCCGCAGTCTTATAGTAAAAGAATGTAGATATCTTAACGGAGATACTAAGACGTTAACAGATCCGTCTCTATAGGTTAGAGTCAAATTACGTGCCCTAGTTAAACGTAATGGAGTTGGGTATCCTATATAGTTAGTAGACTTCGCGAAGAAAAGCATCTGCGACGTTATTAACGGCTATACCTTCGGTTGGGATATAGTGACGTTCCTTTATAAGTTGGCATATTATTATTAGGATGTTCTTATAGGTACAACTATGCCGTTTATAGGGTGGTAGATTAGTAATAAAGTCTATAGCTATATCTGCCTACCGCCGTATAGGGATTAGTAGCGGGTATAGTAGTCCTTAGTACTTAGTATAAAAGGCCTTGGCGCGCTTGCAGCTATAGTAAGTGCTTATAAAGCGTTTAACTAAGTCTATTATCTTAGGCCAGAAGTAGTATTAGCTAAGGAGTTTGTAAGTTCCTTCTTTGCCTAGGTAACCGCTTAACTAGAGGTTGTAGGCTATCTAGATTAGTTGCCGTTATAGGTCTTTTAAATTGGGGATAAATAGACGGCCTCTATAGTAGAGTCTGTTCTCCTTTACTTCTAAGGCTGCTATATTGATTTGGCCTAAGTTTTGGAGGCTAGTAGATGGCTTACGGACGCTAGCAGTTTTCGCGGCAATAAGTTGGTATAGTAACGGGTTAATAAAGATATTATATACAGCAGTAATAAGCTTATTAATTTTAGGGGGTGGTTTTAAGTCTATAGCGTAAAGCTAAGGTATAGATAGTTTTATTATAGGTAGTATACCGGGGGCCAGGTTCCTTGCTTTTAGGATTATTTACTATTAGAACTAATTATAGGGGTTATCCTCTAATTAAGGAAGATCTTGCGAGCGGCGTATTAGGCTATTAGGCTTAGTGCCTTATACTTTTGGCCTATATACGATTTTAAAGTTAAAACCGGAGAGGAACTCGTTTTAACGTGCTTAGCGTTGGTTTAGCTACTTTATGGTTATAAAGTACTTAAGGTTGTAATAATTTATAAGGACTTTAGTTAGCTAGTTAGGTTCTACTAAGGAAGGTTCCGGTTAGAATTCTTTAAACGCTTATATAATTGTAAGGAGTTCTTTATTATAGATTTTATAGTTACACTCTTATAGTATAAGCTTAGACGAGTAGAATATAACTAGGTAGAGGAGACCGTTATCACCTATTTAGGAAAGGATGCCTGCGTTAACGTAGTCTAAGGAGTCGGTTTTAAGATAAAGTTATTATCCTGGTATAAAGTAAGCTAGGATAGGTGCTTTAGTAAAGGCATTTTTAAGGTCTTAGAACGCCTTTTTGCAGTTAGGCGTCTAGGTAAAGTGTAGGTACATTTTTCTTCCTTTTACAGAAAGGCCCTTTGTTCGCATTATTACTATAAGTGGTGCTACTACGCCTAAGAAGTTGTATATAAATTTCCGATAAAAGTTGGCGAAACTAAGGAAGGCTTATACGTCCTTAATACAGTTAGGGGCTTGCTATTTGGTAATTATACGTACCTTCTTAGGGTCCATATAGATACCCTTAGTAGTAATAATTAGTCTAAGGTATTTTACTTCTATAACTAAGAATTCGCACTTCTTTAAATTAATATAGAGTCCTGCTTCCCTAAGGCGCTATAAAACCTTTTAAACGTGCTTAGTATGCTTAGAAGGGTTATTGCTATAAATAAGTATATCGTCTAGGTACGCCGAGCAGAAGTTATTAAAGTAGTCCTATAAGGCATTATTAATATAGCTTTGGAAGGTACCTGGGCCGTTATATACGCTAAAGGGCATAACGGTATATTTAAATTGTCTAAAGCGCGATGTAAATGCGGTTTTCTATTCGTTACCTTTCTGTATTTAGAGATAGTTAAAGGCAGCAATAATATCGAGCTTAGTATAGATTTTGGCTTAACTAAGCCGCTTAAGGGTCTTACGTATAAGCGGTACTAGGTATTAGTTCTTAATTATAATAGCGTTAAATCCTCTATAGTTAATACAGAATTAGATACCTCCTCCTAGTTTCTTAGTAAGAAGGATAGGGGCGGCTGCTAGTAATATACTAGGGCGAATAAACCCTTTATTAAGGTGTTTGTTGATATACTTTTTTATAACTAGAAGTTCGTCTTTTAATATTAGGTAGGATCTCTTATAAGGTAGTATTTTTCCTTATTTAATATTAATAGCATAGTCGTTAGGTTAATGTAAAGGGAGTATATCTACGCCCTTTTATAAGCACATGTTAATAAAGTCATGGTACCTTTTAGGGAGGAGCTCGCGGAGTTTTTTATTAGTAAGTCCCTTTTTAAGCTTTATAAACTTCTTAAAGTCCGAGGTTAAGAGTTTATTAAGTTCTATAGGCGTGTTATCCTTTAGGAGGTCTACTAGATCTATCTTATTACTATAGAAAATATAATCCTATTCTTTATTAAGTTTATATAGCCGTAAGCGGGAGGCTACTATGACGACCCAGCTCTTCCTTTATGCTATACAATAGAAGGCTGCGGCACTAACGTGGTAACAGTTAGTTGTGGGTGGTGTAATTAGAGGTTCTTTAGGTTAATATCCTAAGAAGTAAGTAGAGGCGGCTAGGCTATACCCTAAGCAGGTTTCTCTATAGTAGTTGGAGTTAAAAGTTACTTCTCTTTTCTTCTAGTTAATAATGGGGTTATGCTACTTAAGCCAGTTTATTTTAAGGATAATAGGGTAATTAGTAAATGGTGTAATATAGGCCTAGAGCTCTTCTACTTAGATAATATTCTTA
>Ga0307515_10017062_pt1 | contig 13255 bp, 11 predicted proteins | sample 17_EM_MG_FD_194513 | JGI IMG/M metagenome (GOLD analysis project Ga0307515, IMG submission 194513) | Populus trichocarpa ectomycorrhiza microbial communities from riparian zone in the Pacific Northwest, United States - 17_EM | ecosystem: Host-associated > Plants > Roots > Unclassified | place...
TGGTGGCTTAAAAACTACAATACTATATGGCTGCTCAGAAGTGCAAGGAAAACAACATACAAATCAGGTTTTGAATTTATGTTCTTGGCTGCTCAATTCAAACTATACAAGATGCAAGCATTTGTTTTAGATCTCTTTTTTCATTTGGATTATTGTCTTTTAACATGATAGATGTTAGAAACTCCAAATCAATGCAAACAAAACACAAACAGTAAATCAATCATGTGCCTAAGCTCCACGGACACCTTACTGTGGCAATTCCGAGACTAGATAGTAGGCACTCATTCTTGTGAAATAGATAGCATCTAGCGAACGAGATTTTATTCATTTTTTTGTTGAAATGACATGTTAATTAACTTGTTTACCAAACGGGATGCGTTCATTTTGAATCGCACTACACTAATTGCTGCCAAATTCAGTGTTGAACGGGAAGGAACCTTTCTCTTTGCTGGTTTTGAACGAATTCGTTGAAAATTTCTCCAACATGTCAGCTTTTCTTACTCAAGGTGTAAATTTGAACTGGAGCTAAATGATTGCACTGTACATATCAATTCAAATGACAAAGCGATCTGCGATCTGCGATCTGAGAGAATGAAGTGTCTGTAAAACAAAATAAGGACAACAAAGAAAATATAATTTGTTTAGTCACCAAGTCTCAAACTTCACAAGTACTAAGAAGTCTAAAGGAGGAGCAGAATCCCACATCGACAAAAACCAACTTTCTCTTGTTTTAGTATAATAGACACGCAAAGCAAAGAACTGCTCCGAGCTCGGTCCCGTGGGCTTGTAATCCAATTGGAGTGGGACATTGATCCAGTCGTCGATTTGCCAATTTTCTGGCCTGCCCGTTCCAAGCCTAGAGCTGAGCTATGTGATCCTAATGAAGGCCTGGATTACAAGCTTCCTCACTTTTTTAACTCGTCAAATATAGGGTAAATCCAACTGGACCGTCACCTGCCCATATTGGTTACTTGGGATCTAAGAAACGAAGAGGAATAAGAAGTGGTTGGGGGGAGACCTTGTTGAAAGATGTTCCATACAGTCTCAACTCTTTGCAATTGTAATTTCAAACCGCACACAAGTATACTAGGTCTCTAGGAGTGGCGCTTTTTTTTTTTGGCAGATACCTCCTGAAGCACAAAATTCTTTTACAGGCAGAATTTCAACATCCCAATCAAGACTCATTCTTAGATAATAATCCACAAAAGAACAAAGAGTTCTGTGGGAGTCGTACAAACATCTTTTCAATTTTTATGTTTTCAGTCTCTTGAGTGCTTGAAGTTTTGCGTCTTTAAAACTACGCTAACTTTTATTTCCATGCATAAGCCCTGACCTGGCCTTTAACCATCAAACAAAACCCACCAAGTGAAGCCGAAGTTGTTAGAAATTATGCTCGTAGAAGCTCTAGAACACAACACCCTTCCCTATTCATTTCTTAGACCTCTATCAGTCTTCATGGTCCTATGAGATCATTTCCGTTTCGAAAGCTTGAATTTCATCCCCTCCAAGTTTGCAAAGAAACAAGAGTGGACATATTTACTAATCCTCCACGTCTTCCCTCTCCCTAGGTACAGCTCCAAAATGTTTAACTAAAATGTCCACAACCAAAGGCACCAAGTCCTTGCAGGGAACGTACACTTTTCTTATAAAGCTCTCCCAAAAGCGAGTCACTCCCAACTCTTGCTCCTACATACACATCTGCTCCTTCACAAACTTTCCCATTTTCATCTCTTGCCATGCAGCCCATGAACCCAATATCGGCAACTTGCACCTGCCCACAGGTATTAGGACAGCCTGTCCAATGCATTCTCACTGGTCGAGGCACTGACACTAACCTCTGCACCTCCTCGGTTACCTCCAAGGCCCTGGCCTTTGTTTCAATTATTGCTTGCCCGCAAAACTGGTTGCCAGTGCATGCTTACCAACACTTTCATGAGAAGAGGTGGTTCGGGTGAGAAACTGTCTTTCAATAGAAGATCTTTAAGTAAGGCTTCAATCTTTGAGTTCTCGATATTGGGAATTATGATGTTCTGCTCTGCAGTGAGTCTGAGTTCGCCGGGGCCATAAATGTCAGCTAGATGAGCTAGCCCATCCATGTCATCTGCTTGGACACGACCAACAGGAATGTGAAGACCTACGTAGCTAAAAGCCTAAAACCCTCCTGCTTCTGTGAATGAACACCGAAATAACCCCTCCTTTCCCATTGCTTTTGAATCAAATCTTCAGAAGATTCTCTAGCCATTGATGGGGCATTCTTTTCACTACTTCTGATCTGAATCCTTCAATGCCCTGCATTTATACAGAATTCGTTTGATGAGGGAAATACTAAGTGAAGATAAGGGGAACAAATGACGTGTCAAAAGATGAACGATGACTCACAAGCTCGTCAATCAACCACCACATCATTCTTGTTTTTTGCCTGTTCCTTCTGAAGCCAAGATCTATGCAGGCCTCTAAAACTGCTCTGCAAACTGGGACCCAGGCATCAAGAGGAACTGCCTCAGCACGTCGCTTGGGACTAAAGAGCCCACCCACAAGAAAATTGAATCCAAACCGCAAGTCCTTCAAAGGAGGCACGTAAGCAAGATCATTGATGTGAGGATGCTCGTAAAGATCATGAGAACCCACAACACATACATTCCACTTCCTTGGCCTAGAAAGACAGAGAGAGGGGTTAAGGTCACTGAAAATAACTCCGCATTTATCACATTAATATAGAAGTGAGGAAACTTCCAAGTTAGTGAAAGCAGGATTGCCACGAGAATTGGACGTGATAAATTGAGACAGCAAGTTGGTATAAGGCCCGGTATCAACAATCTCATCTGGATCAATCCCAGCAAGAGGATTCCCCACAGGGTTTCTAACGTTGTCCATGCCACTCTGCAGACCTGTCAAGCCAACTTCTGCAAGACTCTTTAGTATTTCTGGCACATCAGGCAACACGCACCACGGATTTGCCAGTTTTGTCTAGTTGTCACATCTGCCCAACCATCTTTCCCATATTTCCTTATCACACTCGCCAGGTATCTTGTTTGTGCACTTGTTGTTACCCCATTTGGTAACTTCAATCTGATCATAAATCTACAATCTGATCATTAAAAACAATTTACAGCAAGGAACTGATCTAGTAATCTTCAAAGCATTTAGATACAAAATGGATTATGGACAGTTAAATCAAATATACTTTCAAAGAATCTACTAAAACTTGACAAGTTAATGCTTACGTCGATGCTTCCTTCTGTGAAGGAGACCAAGCCACTTGAGTCTAACATCAATATCATCTTTACTGCTCTTCTCTTTGTCAATCTCTTCCATCGACAACTTAGCTAGCTCCTCAATCCCATTTTCCATGAAAAGCTTCATTGGCTCTGTCTTTATCTTCACTTTCTCTTGAGGATTAATCCCTTGTCTAAACTTCTCTTTCAACACATAGTATCCATCCCTCTCATCCACTCTTGGTTCCAACCTCCCTGCATCCACTGGCTGAGCCACTGTGAGGGGTCCAGCGAAGAGTCTTTGTCTTGCAGAGGAGCTTGGAGTTGCGTGTGACAAAGGTGGTGTAAGAAAACGAACTGAAAGCGATGACATGATGATGGTAGATAGTTACTAGTGAAGTGTGGATATTTGTTAGAGTTGTTGGTTTTTTCTTGGGACAGTTGCAAACAAAAAACAAATTAAGGATCTAGTCGCGCGGGCTTGCTAGGGCCATGTATTTCCTCTTGACTGGATATTTTAGAACTGGCTGCTGCTGTGTCTGAAAAGCATCCGTCCAATTGTCAACCCTTAATATCTAGCGACCTAGCCCAACAATACTGGAAACTTATCATTTGATCTGCATGTAAGCCACCGTATTAGTAGTAAAAGTACCACTAGTTGGAGTTTGCTCCAACAGGTAGTGCTAAAGCACTGTTACTCCGGTGGCTTAACAGCTAGCCACAATATTAAATGCCACCAATAAGCTCTTGGAAACTAATGAGTTACTCAGAAGTGCAAGGAAAACAACATAAAGAACTGGTTTTGAATTTATGTCTTTGGCTGCTTAATTCAACTATACAAGATGCTAGCATTTGCATAACACTCATGATCAATGCAAACACAACAGCCAACCAATCATGTGCCTGAGCTCCACCGACACCTTCGCATCTAGAGATCTGGACTTTATTCCTTATTTAATAAAATGACATGCTAATTAACTTGTTTACCAAACGGGAAGCATTCATCTTGATTTGCATTACACTAATTGCTGCCGAGTTCAGTCTTACCTTTCACTTTCTTGGTTTTTAATGAATTCATTGAAAAAATTTCCTAGCATCTCAACTTCTCTTACTCGGGGTGTAAATTTGAACAAGATCTGGATGTATCCTGCCATGTATACACATATCCATTCAAATGACAAAGCGATCTGCAATCTGAGAGAAGAAGTGTCCATGTCTATGGAAAATAAAACAAGAACAACAAAGAAAAAGACAACTTGTTTAGTCACCGAGTTTCAAGCTGCACAAGTAGTAGGGAGGAGCACAATCCCACATCGACTAAAACTTACTTTGTGTACTTCGTTATAATGGACACGCCAAACAAGGTGAAACGCCGAGCCTGGTAGCGTGGGCTTGTGATCCAAGTGGAGGCATTAAGGTGATGGAACGTTGATCATGTCCAGATGGCTGAGTCTAGTGTGATGAATTTCTGGCCCGCCCATTCCAAGCCGAGAGCTGAGCTATGTGACCCCAGCGAAGGCTTGGGCTACATGTCTCCTAAAGTGGGGGGCAATGCGTGAGGCTGGTTTCACAGAGCAGCGACAACCTCCCGCTCCTGGCGGTGGAAGGATAACAGGCTGTAATCACCTAGGTTCATATGGTCTGATGGGCTGATAAAACTGGACCATTACTTTTAGTCTTTTTACCTGCATTTAAATCATTTTTGTACTGTGGATTGTAATATTATTAATCTCGGCCTGGGTTTTGAATTCTAGCTGTTCTTTTCGCGTGTTATTTAGCTTGCAGTGTGTCATTAGCAGCTCACTCTGGGTTCAATCACTTCCTCTATGTTGTCTCTTCCTTTTGGCGTGCGCTGATTAAGTATTCTAGGGAAGGAGGGACTCATACGAGTATTTTGGTGATGTCTTCTTCTGTGATTGACTGATTACTTTTCGAGAATCATTAATATTTTATTTGCAAAATAATTTAGTTTGATTTCTGAGTTACATCAATCTTCCTGATTTCTGTTTTTGTTCGATAAGCTTACTCGATCCAATAGATTCATGATCTAAATCTCAACCTCTTACTTTTTAAAAAACATGTTTTGTGGTCTTTTTATGTTTTTTTTTTATTGCTAGGATTTTTTTTTCCAGTCTGCCGCATAGTGCAGGTCATAGACTAGTCATAGCTATTAACAAAACCTGTTCGATGTGGGAAAATTATTGTGTAAATGCCTTGATTTACTGTAGATTGTAATAGTAAATTTACATTTAAAAAAAAAAATTAAGACTGTCTTTTAAAGGTAAAATTGTCTTTTCGCTATGTTCAATTGTCATTTTAGATTCGTTGGAAGGTATCTTAATTTTTTATTTTTTTTTTGCAACGATGCAATTACTTGGTTACCTTTAAAATAAAAAAACTTTGTTCTAAGGGCTTTATATGAATTTTCACTAACCATGCATAGTATTCCTATTCTAATGCCATTGCAATAAAAAAAAAATATCTTAGGCTTTACTTTGGAGGCATGTTTGAGATTTCACATTTTTTATTTTTCCAATACTCATGTGGAAAAGGGTGATTTGATAATTTAATTAATAAAAGGTTAATTTTATGTTCGTGGAACATGCCAACAAATGAGCCTCCTTATCGTCTTTGAATGGCGCGTGTAGTGACTCACATAAGTGAAAAATTGGTTTTCTTGGTGTGTTTTAATTCACAACAATAGTTAATTACGAGTGGTTTGACGATGATTGAATTTTTTTTTTCTTCTTCTCTCTTTCTTCATTGTTTTTTGTGCCTTCCCTTGCAACATTTCACAACCACCCTTCAATTTTGTTTTTTTATGATCCGGTCCTTGTTCTTTTAATCGATTTTTTTTAATTTGAATTAATTTATAGAATTGAATTTTTCTTTTCGATTTCATCCTCCGTCATTTTTTTTATTTTAGATTTGGTCCTTGTTCTTTTAATAGCTATTTATTTTATTTTATGATTTATTAAAAAAATTACAATTTCATCCATGTTATCTTGATTGTTATTTTTTAACCTTGGCAAGTTTTAAAGATTTTTTTTTATTTCACCCTTCAATATTAAATTGAGTTTCTTGATTAATTTCAAGTCTAGAATTTAACGAATTTAAAAGATTAACCTAGATTTAAGAGATTTGTTCAAGTTCATTTGTTGTTTTTCTTCTTTTTAAAACTCATATTTTTTTAGTTTCATCACTTTGCATTTTATTTAATTGGATATTGAGCTTCATTTTTTTTTCTTTATATAGTATTTCTCATTGCTTTTAAAAATTACTTGGGTTATCTTGAGTCTCTTTATATAATTTTTTTTATTTTCTAGATTTAGATTTTTTAAAAAGATTTTTTTAATTAAATTAACTGCTCATTATTTATTTTTAAAAATATATCGTTCAGTATGTCATAATTTCTATTTATTTTAACATTTGTTTAAGGTTAAAAAAATATTTAGCCCGTGGCGCAACATGATGTAAAAGAACATTTGTTTTTTTTTCCTTCTTTTTTTAAGATCATGTTTTTTTGGACTTATCTTTCAACATTTAATTTATTTGGATATTGAGCTCTTTTTTTTGTTTTGTTTTTATATGATTTTTCACTAATTTTGAAAATGACATAGGTTATCTTGGATTTTTTTTTTATTGTTCATTGTTATTTTTTTAATCATATTATTAAATTAATATGGTTTAATAGATCTAGTCAAGTCAATTACCTAAGTCTTAATTTTTTTTATTTAAAAAAATTGGTCCAAGTCACGTTGTAGTGTAAGCCACCGTTCTAGGTATGCTTGAGCACCTTGTTTGGATTTTTTTATTGAATGTTTTTACCATTTCAGGCCTTCAATTCAATATTTGATTAATTTGAATTGAAGTTTTTAATTTGTTTCAATTTAAATTTAAATTTCATGATGTAGTCACGTGCTCATGCTTCAAAATGAGAATACGAGGGGTTAGGGGTTAAACATGATTGGTCTTAATTAATCTAATAAGTTAGCATTTTTTTGTTAAAAAAAAATTCATTCAATATATCAACACCTCAACATTTTAAAAATTATTTATCCATTATATATTGAACTTTTGGATTCCTAGCATTTTTATATATTTTTTTATAAGGTTATAAAAAAATAATCTGATCCCAGTCAAATTCAAATTCCGATATCTAATAATATTCTCTTAAATTCCCGAAAAAGTCTTCTACCAAATCATCACGGGAACTTCTCTAGGACCTAGGCTTTTCAAGTGGATTCCTAAGAATATTCTTTTCGACATCAGCCGGATTCGTAACATTAATTAAAATGTGTTTGTTTTTTTCATTCAAATATTTAAAAAAATACCACGCTCGCAATTTCAAACAATACTAAGTCATCCTCACCCTCACACGGTAGAGTAACAGTTTGTGTTCTTTTTTTAAAAAAAATCTTGGACTTATTCCCTGGAACCTATTACTAGACACGACCCTGAAAATGATGGTTTGTGGAGAGGTAGAATGAGATGATACTGTCTATTAGATGGAGAATCTTGAAAAAGTATAAGGGGATGTTCTTGATATATCAGCAATCTAAAATCTGACGAGAAATTCTCACAACAGTGCATTGCTAAGAACACTATCGAAAACAGCGTTTACAAATAGATTTCTGGGAGTTGAGATTGCTATGCCTCACCAAAGACACCTTCGACAAGGTCGAGTTAAGGCTATGTCAAACCAGAAGAATATCTCAAATGATTCACCATGCATCACCAAGGTCAGTGAAGGGTTTACCCCAAATAACCCAACTTCCCAGCAAGCTATAGCACTTCATTGCTCATGTAAAACAACAGATACAAGGAGGCCAACGGAAAAGGATGGAAGCAACCCTCCAAACAAATCACCTTGACTTCCTTGCACACATTTTAACACAAGAAGCTCAAAATTAGCAATCGTGGTCGTCAGAATTCAGAAATCGTCCTAGACAAATATCACCTCAAACTTTGCACATGGGTTGACTTCCAAGTGATTCTTGAAATCATCATCAGTGTTGAATTTGTAAGAGTACAGAGCTTGCCTCTGTGTCATGCCTACAGGGTATACTCTGTAAACTTTAAAATCTTCTCCTCCCCTTATGCTTTCAGGTCTTTCCTGCTTCCAGATGGGCACATGCTTCAAAGACTTAAACTTCTTGAGCACTGCAGCCTCTAGAGCATTTACAGTTAGATTGCCAGACCTGCATAACATGGTTTTGTCAATGTTTTATAAAATGCAGACTCGTTAATTTTTCTAAAATATTAAACAGAAAGAGAAGGAAAATTTGAATATCTGGCCTCTGCATCCAGATTAAATCATTGACCATGTTGCCACAAATATGCTAAACCAAGCAGGAGGCCAAAAAGGAGGGGGAAAGGGGGGGAACACACAAAATAAATCAAACATGAATCACACTTTCACTTCTCACTGGGTTTCAATTCCCAAATTCATACAACAAGACAGATGCAATGGTGACTCAACTAGTGATGCGGATTTGTGTGCCTTTGTTTAACTTGCATACACAGGTTCACGGATAGATACACTGATATGCAATAAAGACAACAATACTCATCAGATTGATGACCTTACCTCAAGAAAATGGACTCCATCTGAAATCTTCCTCTCTCTCTTACATATAAATGATACACGGTCTCTAAGTCTTTGGTGCATCTGCAGGGACGCCTCTTAAACCCTGGGCTATTTTCCTCTTTCTCCCGAATCATAGTAGCAAGGTGAATGCAAAGACGGCATGATGAGTGTACTGCTGCCATATCTACCAGTGCCTTGAAAGAATCAGATGGGCCCTCGTATTTCCACCTAATTGATGGACAGCTCTCAATGAGGAACTATGGGGAAATAACAAGAAATATCTCTAGAAAACATTCCAGTCACCCAATATCAACTGAAAATTAACAAATCATTATTGTACTGGATAAGATTAAGTTGTACCTTAATGATTGATTGTAGGCATCAGGATTTTCTCCAAGGTATTTCATAGTCTTCGCAATTGAATCAACATCTTCTAGCTCCTTGATATGTAAAATTGAGTTAGGTGCAGGAGCAAAATCTTGAATATTTGGAGCACCAACTACCACAGGTATGGTTCCTAAAAAAATTGGTTTCAGTATCCATTATCACTATACAAATCCCAATAAAAAATTTCTAAAACATTTGCAAACTCAAAAGCAAAGACACATGATAGTATTTGGCAACAACAGTTGTAACACCCACACTTATTGAGAGAGAGCAAGCTCACATACCAGCAACAAGAGATTGGAAGAATTTTTCTGTGACATAATCCTCCTCATTGGAATTCTCAAAAGCCAAGCTAAATTTGTAACGCTTCAGAGTCTTTACTTTATCCACTGCATAACATATATTACAACAATAATAAATGATAATGCTTAGCTAAACAAATACGGGAATATACGTGATCATGTATCATATCACAATGCAGCCATCACTTAACAGACTTAATTTGACTTGAAAGAGGCACGTGAAAATTTAAAAGAGGAAACACATCATCTAAAACAAGAATCATACATGACTTACCAAAGATGAAAGTCAATTGCATCATGAAATGAATCTATAAAATTACCAACAAACAACGAAGTTGTGTATCGGATATGAACAAAATTGTAGTTCCAATGGCCAAATAAACAGGCCAAAAATCTAATTCAAGAGCAAAAACTAGGAAATCCCACTATTTCCAAGCAAAAGTTGTGATAGAAACATAATGGCATCTCAAGGGGAATGTGACAGTGATCTCAATAGTTCAATGGAAAACATAAAACCTGTGGAAAATACCACATATTGAAAGGATTTTGGCATGCTCACCTCTTCCGTCATGGTTCCGATGGCAGTTACCATAGGAATCTATGTTGATGTTCGACCTTTCAAGTCCATCAAGTGCTTGCAAGCGGAAGTTGCGAGCACCACAATTGGAAATGAAAGCAGCAGCAAGTGCTTTCTCAGTCTTTGGCTGCACTGGTGCCATGATATCATACTCAGCCCAGGAAAAATATCCAACTGGCACATCTGAGGAGAGACTCGTTGTCATTACAACATCATATCCCCTTCTAATTCATAAGAAAACCAAAGCATCAGTTTAATCATCTGAAAAAATAAATTATAGATCTGAATAATTGAATATCAAAAGAAATGCACTTGAGAAGAATGGCAGGCAGTTATTTTCAACTTCAGCATAAAAATTGCAGATAGCATGCTCTATTGTAGAAAGTGTTCACATATTATCAATTCATTTCTAGAATACTAACATGCACCACACCATGAATCTCAACATCACGTGCCAAAGTAGGACCAATATCCAATGATGCAGAAAAAGTGAATATCTTGCATAACCAACTATTTGAGCATCACCAAAAACATCTCTGGAAATTTTTAATGTACCCTCTAGTCCTACTATATATCATCAAGAGAAGAACGAAACTCTACAAAAAGGAAAAGCTCAAATTCTGAACATTCATTGCATTCTGAAAACCATTTTGGTCCCTAATGGATCAAAATTTTGAAATCAATCTCTGTATTTAAGAGGAGTTGTTTAAAAATAATTGACTCAACATTTGGTATTCAAACATCTCTATATCTTGTGCTTCAAGTGACCGAGTTTATAGCAAATCATAATTGGAGAGCTTCACATCTAAATTTGAATGGTAGACTTGAGCTATTCAAATCCAAACAACAAGAAGAGGCCATAATTTAGGAACTACAAGAGGCCATTTAGGAACTACAAACACAGCCACGATAATTTATACTCGCTAGAGTTTCTTATAGCTCAAAGCAAAATGTTTTTTCAAAATTCAATCAAGTCAATTTGGATAGTGCTTACCCACCGTCGTGCGTGAGCAATATTGTTCTCTGCATAGTAGGAAGCTGATTCCATCGACCTTAACACACTAGCTGTTCCACCTTGTTGAGGTAAGCCAAATCCAGCATCTGGCTTCTTACTGGGGTTAAATCCAAACTGACATTCCACCCCACATGTGTTCCACTCCTAAATAAAAATGCATAGATCCAAGTTACAAAACCACTGTACCACATAATGACAAAAAAAAAACAAACTTAATTTTTAAAACCTACGACAATTGAGTTGTTGAAATCAATAAAGCTGAAAAGGGGAAAGAAACTGTACATGAGCTACTTCAATGTCAAGTTTCTTCAGCTTGTTTTCCATCTCATATATAATCAATTAACTCAGCTAAACTAAATCAAAACCATAATTCAAAGCAGCTAATTAAAGTCAACTACACGAATCATCTTCTTCTATTCCCCATGTCTTAAACAAACCACTTAAACATAAGAACTCTATTACTTGTGGGTTCTCCTCTAAAAACCAATCCTCCATGGAATCATCGGGAAATGGTCCAAATTCCTAACCTTCATTGCTCTATACATATACCATTACTAGCCCCCTGAACATAATTAGTAAATTCTTAACTATATCACACTCAAAATTCATAAAAAAATTGTATAATCACAAAATTCACCAAGTAGCAAAAAAGAACAACAACAATAATAAAAAATCATATCCCATAAATCTTGAAAAAGGAAAGTTCAAATCCAACAAACCTTTTCCGCTCCAGCGACCAAAACGGGGTCTTTATCAAAATCTCTTGAATAAACCACAGCATCCTCCTTTTCTAACCACTCCTCACAGCTATCTGACTCCGAAGTTCCATTAGTTTTATCCATATTCACTGTTTCCAATCCAAAATCATCACTTTCCACCATATCAGCAGATATAGTTGACCTGTAGAAAAAACTATCAGCCCAAGAATCAACTAAATCGGCATTTTTAGCCATATCAAGACGACCCAGAAAGGCGATCTCTGCTATCACCACAAGAGCAACAAAAATTGGCAAAAAATTTGACCACTTCATTTTAAAGATTGAAACTTGAGTAGAATTTGATGGTGACCCATCTGATACAGGCAACCCTTCTTGTGATGCTGTTGCAGCTCTTGATCCTCTTAGATTTGTCAAAACACCCATCAAGCAAAAATCCCTCTTTATAACAAATGTAGAAACGAAGAATAAGTATTAAAAAGGGAAGTTTGTTTTTTTCTTTCTTTGTTTGATGATTTTAGGTGGTGAAGCTGTTATTTGTGTGTCTCACCCCAAAAAAAATAAAGAACAGAGAAACATCATTAAATGAGGCTTTGGTTTTTTAAGGTTTTTGTTTCATGCGTTTCTTCGGCTTGAAAGGAGGATAAAGTTTTCAGGTAATAAGACTTTGTGGGCTATTAGGGTATTTTGGTCCCCTTCTCCTTGTTCAAAGTCACCGGAGTGAGTTGAAATCTTTGGATATTTTATTTATTAGCATTTGATGGCGTGTGGACCGGAGAGAAAGAGAGAGAGAGACCACAGGGGTAAATCTTGATTAGAAGGAGATTGCTTTGTGAATGAACAAATTACTAGGAGTTAAGGTGTACCTCTGCACACACAAGCATAATATAGCGAAAAACTATGTTGAGTATAATGACCGAGTTACTGGTGTCAACAACCAATTAGAGGTTGGGAAGTGGGATTGTTTTAGGATACGAGTCCCACGTGTAATCTCACTTCCAGTCAATTTCTTTACTGTTTTGTGTTTTAACAGCGCTGGCCAGAAAAATGTTTTGGGAATCTAGAGCAACATAATAAATATTTCAAAAAACAGCTTAGATTTATACAATTGCATTTGTTATCAATAGCATAATTCTTTTTTAAAAAAATATATACATTAGTTGCGTTACAATATACCCCGATATAATCTTTCCAGATATTTTGAATTACATAATCAATTAATTTTCATTGATTTTTTCCGTTTTTCTATTTGGAACAACATAGCCTCAAAAAAATATAAAATTTCATTGTTTCCAACAATGCAATACTATTTTTTCAAATATCTCTTGAATTAGTGCTATTTTTTTAAAAAAAATACTCCAACTTGTTGAGATGATTCTAAAGGCCCATTTCAACTACTAATCCATTATTAGGTTCGATGGGCATTCTCCATCGGTAATGGATTAACTGATTT
>Ga0307515_10017063_pt1 | contig 13255 bp, 13 predicted proteins | sample 17_EM_MG_FD_194513 | JGI IMG/M metagenome (GOLD analysis project Ga0307515, IMG submission 194513) | Populus trichocarpa ectomycorrhiza microbial communities from riparian zone in the Pacific Northwest, United States - 17_EM | ecosystem: Host-associated > Plants > Roots > Unclassified | place...
CTCCGGTTCGGCTCCGGCCGTCTTTATCTCCTCTTCTCGACTCTCGTATTCCCGGCACGCGTTCTGGTGTGGACAGTCGATAGCTGTCCGCCGGATTCGCCTTTTCGTTTATCTCCTCGGTACGTCCAGATCCGGTCGGATCCGAACGTAACAGAAAGGTCAAATCCATTCTCTCCTGTTGAGCAGAGTTTATATGCCTAATAGATATAGTTAAGAAAGGTGACTTAAGTCACTTAAATCAATAGAGCTTACCTTTTCTATAAGTTCATGCTTATTGATAGTCTCATATGCATTGACAAGCCAACCAACAGAGCGATTCCGAACTACACCCAACTTCTTCTCAAACACAACATTGTCAGGCTTTACACCACCCTTCAGCTGTTGCATAGTATCATCTACAATATCCTTGAGTGCACTCCATCTAATAGCAAGTTTCAGAACCTGCTGAATTCCAACATCACATGGCTGGAAGAGGCCAGTGCAATTGGCAGGAATGTAGTGGATTTGGATCCATGGATAAAATTTCCACATCCAGCTACGGAACTCTAATGATCTATGAACAGACCAAGCATCAATCTGCCAAACACATAGCTGCTCAGGTAACCCAAGCCGTTGGCGGTGTGATTCAAAATATGGTGCTAGGATATTGGTGACATAACTCTGCATGGTTCCAATGGTTGACCAGTAGGTATCATTTCCAGAATGCTCAAGTCGAAACTTCAGCTCTTTTGTTGCCTTGGTGTAGTTGGGAGCACTACTGGTAGGGAGTGAGGCTGATGTCTTTCCAGTATAGATCACTTGAAATGGTAATGCCTCTCCACTCATGGAGATGCCCACCACAAGTGTAAATGACCTTTTCTCATCTTTGCCAATCACCTCAACCTGTTTACTCCCAACTGGAGCCCAGGTTGCAATACCACCAGCTGAGTACTGAACTCCAGTCTGATCAGTGTTGACCAAGAAAAACTTTAGGACACCATGTTCAGATATAGTCCAAACAAGACGAAGAGTAGCATCGGTGAGGATCTGCATGATATTTTCTGGAGTTTTCTTGCCAGAGCGTGTTGCACGGCGAAGTGACCACTTCATTTCCTCCCTGAGGAACTTCTTTACAAAAGATTCCCGACATTGAAAGTAATCCCAGATGTAGTTGCCATGGACTTTCCGGCTGACAGTGATTTTGAAGATGTCAGGGGCCTTTGCCATGATAATTTCAATCATGACACCACGGATGGAGGAGAGATCCAAATGGACAGAAGTAGTGCGGAGTGAGGTCAGAGTAGTCTTGATTTGTGTTAATACACCAGGATGGTTATGCTATATTATTTCTCCATTAGCCATTGCACATTAGGTTGCTTATGAAATACTCACAAACACATTGTAGCATGTTACCTTGCCACCAGGTAGGAACTCCTTCTTGACAGTAGCAATAGTCTCCTTTGACCATTCAATTCTATCCTTGACTGATTTATCCCTCCACTCTCCAATCCGCCTGTAACTGAGATGTTGAAAACGGGGATCTTGTTTTTGTAGTTGGGTAACAAATGCAGAGTGGTTGGGTTTCCCAACTTGTTGCCGAGCTGCCATGTCAATCATTGGCCAGAACATTGGAGATTTCCAGTTGATTGCCTGATGGGAAGCTGCATCACGCTTTGAAGGTGTATACTTTTTGCCAGTCTTCTCTTGTTCTCCCTTCTTCATCTCTGCTATGATAGCCTTCTTGGGACGTGAAGCAGCTGCAGTCTCAGATTGAGTTGGAACTTGGATCTCTTCATTTGGCTGAGTGACAATCTTGAAACTTATGAGCTGGCTGTCTTTGAAGCAAGAATCTTACTTACTGGAGGCTGTTCCTGACCTTCATTCTCCATACTTGCATTTTCCTCCTGGTTCCTAACCCTCTTGTGATGCTCCTGCTGATTGAGGCGCTTATGATCACGTAGCTTCTGACGTTTTGACTCTCTCCACTCCTCTTCCTGGTGCATAACTTTAGCACGCTCTTCTTCATCTTTCCCTCGATTATCTCTCTTTCTCTTAGCCCATACAGTATAGGCTTCATCTCCAGGAACAACAGAGAAGAAGTTGAGGAGACCAGTTTGTTTGTTTGGTAGGGGGGGGAGATCTGAATCTGAGGTCACTGCTGAGCTGACCTCAGTTGGAATATTGGAGGATGGAGGGAGGTGTGCAGATGTGTCAGAGCCAGAATAACCAGGGTGATCAGGGGTAGGAGGATCTTCAGCTATGATCATATCTAGGTCATTATCTGAAGGTTGCTGGTGGGTAAAGGAGTGGGTGGCAAGATCATTGTCTGGAGCATGAGGAGAGGTATCATCATGTAAGACAATGGTTGGAAGGGTCATTGGAAGGGAATCTTGATGTGTGGAGAATGATGGGAACAAATCTTGGTGTGGAGGGGATATTGGGAGGGGGTTTGGTGATAATACCAGAGGAGGGTCTGGTAATGGTTGGATAGGGACTGGGGGGGATAGGAATGAAAAATCAGATGGGATTTTTGGGTCACCATTCAGAGTCTGTAGCGCATGTTAAGCCATAGCCTTATATCATATAAAATAAACATACCGTCATTGAACCAATAATATCTGATGCAATTTCCATTCGGCGACAAGCCAGCATGATGGGGTCAGGATATAGAAGTAGACTTTCAAGGTAGTGGTGAGCAATTGCATTGAGGGAGAAGAGGCCACATGAGGTGCTGTCATCCTGAGACCCAGTTGGTAACTGATGGAGAGTAATGTTGTCACTGGTGGGAAGTGTGGTAGACCAGCCAGACAGATGTTTAATCCAGTGTTCAAGAGCTCGATGCTCTCTCCTTGGAATTTTCTGCCCAAGGGAGTCACCATAGAGGATCTGCTGCTGCTGAAAGTTGACCACAACAGATACCCAGTGTAGTGGAAGATGCATAACATCACCTAGGCTATCAACCTCCCCCATGATGATTTTATTCTCAATCACCATTAGGGCATCCCAGAGATAGCCTTCCTTCTTTGCATGTATGTTGCCATAGAAACGGATTATAGCATTGAAATTGTTGACAGTTGCAAAGATATGGCGATTGGTAATGCTGGCTCCATAAGTTTTCCCATGCTGAGCCTTTATCTGCGCAATCACATAGTCAATATGAAAGCTGCTAAGATATGACTCCACAGGAGAGCTTGAGAGTAGTGGGGTGATGTCGCCAGTATATGCAGCACTATGTGACCAGGAAAGGGAGGAAAACCCAAGCAAGAGTTGGTAGCAGAGCCCTGTAGCCACAGGTAAAGTAGAATATCCACTGACCCAGGTGAGGGCAACCTTCCACTGCTTCCTGATGTCAGCTGCACGCCCTATCTCCACCCAGTAGTCAAAAACCCAGGCAGGCAATCTCACTGGATCACCATAATAGGGTCTAAGAGTGACAGAGTGAATGGGGTGTTGAGATCTCTTGATAGCATCTTGATATGCCTTGGAGATAGAGGGAAGAGCAGGGGGTCCAATGGTGAGGAGAGATTGGTAGTTGAATGACTGGATTCCATCTTGATGTAAGACTGACTGGAGGTTGGGGGGTAGGATGTAGTGGGATGGATGGGGAGGATACTGGTTGAACTCCTGGAAGAGGAAGAGGACAGACTCATCCTCATTGGGTAGCCATTCATCTATAATGGCCTGTGGCAAGAGATCCCTATGATCCACTGTCAGATCTATTAGATCATTAGGTGGCATGACTGCAGGGAGGTGGGTGTTGTCAAACTGGAAGGAACAAGGCAATTATATAGATAAGAAGAGAATCAGATAAAGCTTGCACTCACAAAGCAGAACTAGGGTGTAGAAACCAAAGATTATGGAGAGGGAGATGCCCTTTGGCCTGATCAGATAAGGGGATCAAGGCCAGATGAAATGCAGGACAGATGAGCCAGTGATTGTAACAAGATCCTGTGTGTGAGGTAGACAGAGGAGTAGCCTTGGTTACTGGTGACTGAGATATAAGATAGAGCCAGAAAAGCAGAGGATGCACACAATTTCTGTGATCAGAGGGTTGGGTTCAACAAGCGTGGGATCACTATTCAGAATGCATGTCCTGCACTCGAACGAAAATCAGACTAAAATATCTCCCCAAGGAAATTTGATATCATCTCTATATATCCCTGGATTTAGGTACATACTGTACATAACATAACACTGTATAATACTTATAATAATATATTGCAGTGGAACGAGGGGAGAGGTACCCTGCACAAACCAAAAAAATGACACCCGCTTCAAGGGACGCGTCACCCGTTGGCCAAAGCGCCCAAGTTCCGAAGGCTGCCGGCACCATGCACTCTGGGAAACCGGCAATTGCTCCCAGTCATCGCGCGAGAGGCCGGCACTTTTGCCGGTCACCACCAAAAGTGCCGGCACCCGTGACCAGACCCGGCAGTCACCTGTCACCACAGGGTCTGCCGGGTGCTTGTCACCACTCTTGGCAATTTCCATTGCCGGGTTGGTCGTGTCAGTACAGTAATGGTGAGGGATTTTGACGATGATGTTGATTTCGCATCGCCATTTCTTCGCGGCATACTTTCAGATCAGCAACTACTTAGTACCGGATTTCAAAGGCACCATGGCCCCCACAACCCCCACCGCAAACATTGGGATGGAACCGAAGGGTCGCAAACCATCTGGGGATGGTTGGGAAAATATGTGATGACCATGTTATATAACATATTTCTCACTGTTAGTAATGCCACGGCTGTTAGAAATTGTGTGTATATACGGTGTTAGAATTCGTGTTAGTAACCAGTTAGAATGTTTGTTAGGAATGGACTGCCTTACACAAAACTTAGCAACTGTTAGTTAAAACGTGAGTAATTTCTCACTTTACCCTAGCCTGCGCATCCAAATGATGCATTGCTGAACGGGTTCTCCCGTATATCTACGACATCCAGGATGTCTGGCCGTCTCGCTTGATCCTTATCCTTTACTCTTAAGCCCCAAGACCTCAAGTGTTGGAACCGTTTACTCATGAGTTTTGAGACGACTGGGAAGGGAATGTTCTCAGTGACGTCCTAGTACACTGTGTAGAAAATCACGAAGGTAGCCGCAATATCATGGAACTGATACAGTAGGTCGACGTGCACCGGGATTGGTACCCGTTCCCTAACTGCCCCGTTGCTGGGCCAGGCTCACAACGCTTCCGACTAAGATCCACCGGTGCCATGACTGGGGGTGTTGACGAAGACCCAGACACCTTCATTTGGAAGGATGCATTGGTGTACGCACCTGCCCTCATCCTGCATGAGTCTGATCCCAGGGAATCCCTTTCACCCCATGGCTCCCACCTGGGTAACCGAGAGGCGGGCTTGAAGGCCTAGCGGAGGTTTCTGACCGGATGAATGGAGTCAGCGTATTCAACTGTGGATGCCAAACGCACCTGGAGGGTTTATTCTCTCTCTCAGCCCATCCCCTTCGCTCCTCTTTCAGCATTGTGAGGCAGTACGACTAATCAACGCATCTCGTAATTCTCCAGGTGAACACCACAACCGAGCGCGACATATCGACCCTCTCGGAATATCGGAAGGGCCGTGAGTGCTCATATGATGCGATGCATGACTTACATGCAGTGAGATCACTCGACGCGTCAGGGGTGGAGGCTGGAGAAGTTAGGGTCGAGAGGGTTATTAACTCCGAAGGAGAAAAGTGTCGTTTGGACCGGGCGGTGTGGGAATCAGAGTGGGTTGTAAGGGGCCGTGTCTGCCTGCGAACAGTCTGGCCTTCCATCAAACCCTTTTCTCACGCCTGTAGTTGTTTCTCCGGCCCGCAAGCGGCGACCACACCACGATCCCACCACACCTCTAGTGCATGTTCCAGGCGTGGATATGAGTATATTACGAGGAAAGCCCCCCACGGAGCGTGACCCGACTTCTCACCTTCTCTCCCGCTGGCTCGAGGATCGACATGTCTGACGGAACTCAAAGCTCACAGGGTAAGTCGCACTCGAAACTGTCATCGGTATCATGGTCCATTGATGAGGAGATCCACTCATTAGACTACCCTCCTATCGCTGCGGAAGACCTTGTGAAGCTGGGGGTCGAGTCGCGGCTCATCCCCTTCATCGTGTCCACGACACTGTGGGCTGAACAATCGCTACCATCATCCGGCTCGTCCCCACTCAACCCAACAGAAGCGGAGATTCTTGTGGAGACCCTTGACAAGGTGCGCAGCCTCCATCCGTAAACTCCCCCTCTGAGCGCTAAAAGGCCTCACGATCAGGTCGTGTCATCCCCCACGGTGAATCCCAGGTTGAAAGATAGGTGTTTCAGGGTCCTGCGCAAAGTTTCACATTCACATGAGATTCTTCCTAAATCGTATTATCTGGAAGGGGTGGCGTTGAGTGAAACCATCCCTTACGCCTCGGATGGATTCGCGGACATCTGGAAAGGTCAACGGGACGGGAAGCAGGTGTGTGTGAAGGCTTTCCGAACTCAAACGACGGTGAATCTGGACAAGATAAAACGGGTGTGTGGTGTCATTCGACGACGGTGAGCTCAGCCTGACGATGACCAGCGGTTATATCGTGAGATCTTAGGGTGGAAGTACCTCTCGCATCCAAACGTACTACCCTTCCACGGGGTTTCGGAGACGTTGTTCCCGTTCTGCATCATCACCCCTTGGCTATCAAATGGGAATATCATCGAGTACACCAAAAAAAATCAGAGGGTCAATCGATTCCAACTGGTAAGCGACCTCCATGATCTTTACAGAAAACCCGTTTGAGACTTAGCCTCATAGCTTGCGCAAGCTGCCTGTGGTCTCGAATATCTACATTCACTAAGTATCGTCCACAGCGACATCAATCCGGTGAGCATGAGCGTGTCCCAAGCTCGAGTCGCGCACCGATGTTTGTTCTATCTAGGGAAACATTTTGATTACTGATGACGGTACCGCGGGTCTGCGGGACTCTGGGATCATCGGTTGCGTGACCGATCCCACAGTCGTGGAGTCAGACCCAATGGAAACGTGCTGGCCATACCCTGCCCGCTATATGGCTCCTGAACTGCTCGACCCACCTCTGTTCAGCCTCCTAAATAGTAACCCCTCAAAAGAGAGCGATGTTTACTCATTCGCAATGACCGCCTACGAGGTGCGTTCTTTCCATACCGTACATGGTCATCGCTTATACCACCAACTTTACAATAAGACTCTTACGGGTATCATACCGTATGGTGACGTTCGGGACTGGAGCATCAACTCCCGTATTGTTATTGGCGATCGACCGCCACGCCCGCCGAATGCCCGATGGCTAAAAGACCAGATATGGAATATGATTATGACATGCTGGAGCGGGAAACGGGAGCAGCGGTGGGACATACGCACCGTATACAATCAACTTTCAGTATCAAGCATCCAGGAGATCGCGGAAACTGAACGAAGTAATCGGCGTACCTTCTCGACCAACGTCATAGATTGAAAGGGTTACTCCCTGTTTTTAGACGATCAAACAAGGCCATGGGAATCGAACGCCGTCACAGATGCTCCTCCAAAAGCTCTGCCCGAGGTGCCGCAGGGCCCGGAGGTACAGGAGGAAGGTAACTGTGGTCCCTGCCAATGATCGAGCCACGCTCACCGCCACAACTCGTTCCCGATTTTCGTAGGACGAACCTCCCGGGAGCTCCCAATCCTCCCTCCACATCGATCACAATCACAACCACAACCGCAACAACCAGTCGGGAAAGGCCTGTTAAGGCACAAGAAACAGCCTCGATCACCATCGGATCCCATCCTGAATGGACAACAGAAAGAACCTAAAAGGCAATTTACGTGGCCCTCTATCAATGCTCTCACCGCTCTCCGTCGGCCTGATGGTGGGGATGACCAACAAAGGCAGATGTTCCGTGATTATGTAAAGAGGACACGGACGAACATCAAAAACCGGTCGGAGCGGAGATGTGACCGAGTTCTGGTGATGATGATAGTTCTGGCGTTTATTTCGCAATTGAAGAAACGTCGCGCGCGCAGATTGGGAATCCTAACAGAGCCTTCCGTTATCCCCACTCTCTTTCCATGGGTCGGTGAGGGAACCTACGAACTGAGGAGGCCCCGTCTGCGGAGATGTGACCGAGTTCTGGTGATGATGATGGTCCTGGTATTTATTTTACGATTGAAGGAACGTCGTAGATTGGTAATCCGAACAGGGCATCCCGCCACCCTCACTCTCTTTCAACGGGCCGGTGGGGGAACCCACGAACCAAGGGGGCTCCGTTATGTTTTGGAGAGAGCACGGAAAGTCCTTCACCGGCAGCACATCCGTGAGCTAATGGTATATCCCGGCGTTCTATGGTTGTGTGCTTATTAGCCTACAGATTATGGCTTCGCTAAGGCGGAGACGACGATCTCGATCGAGGGTACCCTTGATTCTATCTCTTCCTTGTCAAGTTTATTCATTCGTCTCCACAACCAGAATCTCTGTCTTCCTTGGCACGTGCGAACCTCGGAGACAATTCTATGTTGGGTAATGCATCACCAAGTACCGTAATCACAAATTCCGGGACGGTTGGTTTTACGGTCTCAGCCAATATGGATAGCCAACCAGATACTCAGGTCGACCTGGTCAACTCGCAAAGCAACAAAGGGCAGCTTGAAGACCCCAAAAATATCACTGAGGCGGGAAAGGAGGTCCCAAGGCCCCCGCTGGAGCTCTCCCCTTTCCCGGCCCTCCTGCAAGCCCCCACGAATTGTTTTTCCAGGGAGGAAATTGTCAACGAGATTCTGGATTTCACGGACCAAATCGCATCCACCGCTCTATATGGGTCGATCGGTGTTGGAAAATCTTTCGTGGCCCTTGCTGTCCTTCACCACAGCCGAACCAGAGCCACTTTTGGTAGAAACCGCCACTTCATGAGATGCGACGGCCTCACGAATTCACTGGGGGACTTCCTCGAGCGCCTTTCCGATGCAATCGGGACCAGTCGAATGACGGGCATAGGACAACTCCGGTCACAGCTGGAATCCTGGTCACAGCTAGAATCTTCACCCCCACGTCTATTGGTATTGGACGGCGTAGATTTTGTTCTCGACTCGCCGGCCCCTGAAGTCAAAGAGATCGCCACGGTCATCGAAGGATTGGGTAGCGATCAACGCGTCTGCTTGGTCACCACCAGCAGGATATATCCTGATATTCAAGGTTTCCAACGCATCGAGGTACCAACTCTCCCTGAGGATGGCGCACGAGAAGCCTTCTACAGCAACTGCGGCCTGGGCAGATCACCTGCGGTGGACGACCTCATCGCGGAACTGGACTTTCACCCACTTTCGATCGATTTGCTGGCCCGCTCCGTGCGCGAGAACGATTGGGACGCGACAACGCTGTTACAGGCATGGGCCGATAACCAAACAAGTACGCTAAGGGCAAACTATTTGAAGGAAGCCCTGGAAGTATCACTCCGCTCCCAAGCGGTTCAAGATTTAGGGACCACAGCTCAGGACACGCTCATTGCGATCGCAACATTCCCACTTGGCATCGAAGAGGGCAAATTGTGGAGAATTTCCCCCCAAGTAGAAGTGGCAGTAGACGTACTCTGCCGGTTCTCCCTGATTTACCGCCAAGACGGGTTTGTGAAGATGCTCTCGCCGTTCCGGAACCACTTCCTGGACTCCATTGTGACACCCGCGCAGCACGAGGAAGTTATTCGTTGGGGTCCAGATTGCAGCCCTGCGCCAGCACGTATGTCTTTTTTATTCCATCTGTTTTGTGACCACAGAGTGACGGCTTTTGAAGCGCCTCCTATCTTTGCAGTTGCATATTCAAGAATACAACCTCCCAGAACAACAAAGTCAGCCACTTCCCTACCGAATGCAGATCGGCGCCAAAATCCGCGGCCCAAGAGACGTGAGCACGGTAACCTCTGACTCTTTGAAGATTATGATTGATTGACTTAAAGGACTGCGCACCCTCTCGTGCTTTGCTGGAGGACCTATCGATCTCGACGATATACAAACGGACCCTATAAACACGAGGTCTTTTCCCCCCGTCCAACCGGGTCCGTCTGTGGTGGTGGAGGGATACGATGCATAATTGTACTCGACACAGATTTAACCATAATTTACTGAGTGACGGAGTGACCAGAGAGGCGCCGGCTGCGGTCTGCACGGACCTTTCTCGTACAATGCTGTCATCCTCCAACACCAACTCCGGCCCACGGACTTCCGAGAGGTATTCATTGTCATACTCTCGTACCAACCCAATCGTCTCCTATCCGGAGCGCCTCAATAGAGCAACACGCAGATTGAATATTGAACGATGAGAGTTTTCCAGTAGGGGAGATAAAATACTGACGATGACACGCGGAATGGTTTGGCCGTGAGGGCGATAGTCTATGAAGCGGGAAGCGGTGGCGGCCGGGTATCCAAAGCATGTTACGGTCGAGAATGTATATGTACTTACACCAGTAAGAGAAGGCGGACCCGACCAATAAGCACCACGATAACCCTTGTGAGCGTATCAGAGTGTGATTGACTAATGGGCTGTCCGGAAATTCCGCACTCATCTATCAGGCTGATGATGACCGTCGCGCTGACTTGCTCGTTCTGGTAACCATCATAAGATGCCTCACCAAGAAGGTGGCCTCGGTCGGGTGGCACGTCGTCAACCCCGTAATCCACACACATCGCATGGTCCCTATGTTTGAACACCCCCTTCCCCAGCGCAAGCCCATCGAGTCCTAGAATTGACAAGAGCTTCGCGCCCCCAAAGCTCGTCCCTCTGCCATACACATGTCCGTGAGATAGAACTCATTTTGTTCCTCGTTTACAGCATGGGTTCTTCCAGTTTGGGACACGCAACGAGGTTTGAGGGGGTTGCGCTGGGATTTAGGGCGAGGATTAAAAGTATATTACGGCATCTGGCTAGAGTGAAGACGCGAAGGTCCTTCATGGAGTTAAGAATTGGGAAGACCTGGATCTTTCAGCTCGTACTAGTGAGGTAGGTTTTCACCCCGCAATCGTCAGCAATTCGGTTGTCGAAAGGGTGGATTAGTGGAGGGAACGGAAAGTTTGGCGGTCCATTGTGTACGAAGGGGTGCTCCCGGGTGTCTGATGACCGGAACCGTAATTTTCTCCACCCGGGCCTTTCAGTTGTAGGAGCTTCTCTACCGCATAGGATGGGAGGTTGACCGTGGCAGTACGGGACAAGAAGTCCGCAGAGGGTTTCGGAACGTTATCTAGGAGTGGGGATTATTCGAACCCCAGAACGAGCAATGTGCTGGTCGGTATAGAAAGGTGATTAAGGGTGAGATGCGGTGATTGCGCAGCCTATCCAGATGAAGTAGGGACGCTTTAGTTGGAAAGAGCGTCGGAAGGGCTTGGGGGTGAACTTTCAAGTTTTATCGTGTAGAGAGGAAAATTCTCGGAAAAGTTGAGCAGTTGAGTTACGGAGACTCGATCTGCTAGGATATGGCTGAGGTGGGGCGTTGTGGGGTTTGGTGAGCTTTTCCGTAGTCGGGTTATGGTAGCTCCGGCCGGACTTAACGCGTGCAGTGACAAGAGGTCTCCATCTCAAAATGCATCACCGGGGGTGGTACCAGGGGACCCGCTGAGACTGGTCGGTATCTGGGCCGATTGATACGTGAGGTTGCGGGAAGGAACGTGTCCTCGGTATAGGGTTTGTTATGAAGGAAAATCTCCAGGGGGAAAGTTTTCGAGCGTTCGATGTGTACGCGGGTTTTGTCGCCATTCCAAGTGGGACCACAACGAGGGACGCGAGGTGAGGGCTGTCCTCTGGATACGGCACACGCGGGTCAACATGGTAAGGTCCTGATCCACGTCATCTTCGTCCCGGTGGTCAGGGGTGGGTGAAAGAGTGGATTCGGTTTGCCGACGCGAATGAGTTCATCAAGGACCGAACCCGGCCGAGCACTTCCAAACACATCCCGCCCGAGAATAGAATGTCCACCTAGAAATGACTCGTATTAGCTACCATGACATATCGATAGGTCTCTCCTTTTCGTTTCACCTCGTTCTTGTTTGCGGTCGTTGTGATTCTGTGCAGTGACGCTCAAGTCGTTTGACGTGCAATGATACGGTTCCAGATACGCCTCCCACTCCGGGTGCGGTGTCCTAGAGTTTCCTTTAGCCGCGTATAAGAGCTGAGATACAGAGGAACTGCGGTCCATCCGGGTAGGTCTCCCCATTACGGACGGGGACGGACATTGTTACTCGTAATGTCGGAGGCTTTGGAGAGAATGACGACAGCCCGGAATACCCACGATGTGCGCTCCGGACGGACCCTCACTGCAACGATCGCTTCTCCTTCACAGCATGACGCCTACCATAGCTGCAACCTAGAAGATATGGGTATGATTCCCGTCTTGAAGCTTGAGGGGTTTCCCTCATACTCAGCCAGCCCACCAGTTACCACTTCATCGGGACTCAAGTCCAGCGGTCTGGGCTAAGCGATGTCTAGCTACCGTGCATGTCCTTGAGGTATCCAGAACAAATACTCACAGGTTTTCGCCAATGGTACACCACGGCATCTAGCTGGTTGTGAACTCTCCAGCCGTGACGCGTGAAGCTTGAAGCTGCTTGGCCCCGTGACAAGCGCACTATGTTTCAAAGTTTTCTTCTTGCAATTGGAAGCACGGGCTCCTGTCCTTTCATTCTTTGCCTATGGTATCGACTGACCCTACCACCCCCTCGCTCAATCCTTATGACTTGTCAACAATGGCAAGGGCACATGGGCCAGATATGACGTTCGCGAGAGCACGGACAACTCGGTGATCGACCACAGAAGCCAAATTCGCCGGGGCCTTCAGGTTCACTAAAGGATTGTGGAGAGTCATTTATCGTTGTTGGGTCACCATCAGCAGAAGTAGGCCTCCGGACATGAAGGATGTGTTATTTTAACAAAGCCATGACACGCGGTCTTGGGACAGAAAGTGACCGAGTACCGTTGGGAGAGCCGGCTCGTTGCCACACATGCATGTGTACCGAGTCCGAGGCCTGAGGTTTGAAACTCACAGGAAAAAATGGGTGCCGCGTCATTACCTTCAGTCTCTCAGGTACAACTCACTGGCGTGGTGGGGTGATGATTTAGTACTACGTAGATACGGGACAGAGGTAAATTCACAGGAGCGATTCCAACTAGCGATCAGAAATATAAACGTCACGTTTAAATTATGTGTACATCCCACTCAAAAGGCGCGATGGACTTTGATCTGGCGAGCGCATGCTCAGCTTTTGACACACAAAACCCAAAGTGACCAGTTGACGTAAACTTACCAGGACT
>Ga0307515_10017064_pt1 | contig 13255 bp, 13 predicted proteins | sample 17_EM_MG_FD_194513 | JGI IMG/M metagenome (GOLD analysis project Ga0307515, IMG submission 194513) | Populus trichocarpa ectomycorrhiza microbial communities from riparian zone in the Pacific Northwest, United States - 17_EM | ecosystem: Host-associated > Plants > Roots > Unclassified | place...
CGAGGCAGCGCGCGATCCTTCCCTGCCATCCCTTCATGATTTCGTTCAGCACAGCACGATAATCGTCCGGCAATGCTTCGACTTCCTGGCTGAAGTTGCCGACGAGGCAGCCACGTGTGTAGCCGTATTTGGCCATGCCCGCCTTTGCGTCCTCGACGAATGCGCGTACCCGATCGGACGGGGCCAGCTTCTCGTTGGCAAGCGTTCGATCGAGCTTGCGGCAGAAGAAGGCATCGTATGCCTTCATGATTTCACGTCCGAAGTCCGCCTTGCTCTCGAAGTAGTGATAGAACGAGCCTTTCGGCACGGTAGCCCGTCGAAGCAGTGCATCCAGGCCCGTCGCCGCGAACCCCTGTTCGGTCAGCATCTCCAATCCGGAGCGGATGAGCACGTCACGTGTCGTGGCATAGCCGAGATCGCGCCGTTCGGGCCCCGCAGACTTCCGAGATGTGCCGTCGTTTCTTGCCATTGTGTCCCTATTAGACCGATCGTCTAGAAACATAGTCGGTTCTGACTGGCAATAGAAAACTCTCGTTGGTCGCATTAATTCATTCCTGCGATGCAGCATTGATCATAAAATATGCAGAATAATGCGGTATTAGGCATAGACTGCCTCGGCATCACACGTGCGCTCGGAGATCGAGCGTTGGACGCATAAGGGTCTCCTAGTTTCCCTGTTGACACAAAGTGTCATAAATTCGATTGTGCGTCGTCTTTCGAAGGGGTGATCCATGATAGAGTTTTCCAGAGGTTTGCTGCTCGCCGCAGCCGCGTTCTGCTTTGGCTTCGTCGCGGCACCATCGAAGGCGGCCGATGCCTATCCGTCAAAGCCCATCAAGCTCGTCGTTGGTTTTCCGCCGGGAGGTCCAACTGACATCGTCGGCCGTGTGATCGGTCAGCAGCTATCGAAGGAGTTGGGGCAACCCGTCATTGTCGAGAACAACGGCGGCGCCAGCGGCCTAATCGGCGCGAGCAATGTCGCAAAGGCAAAGCCCGACGGCTATACGCTTCTCGTCTCGGTCGAGTCGGCGAATACCCGGGCGCTCGCGCTCAATCCGTCGGTTCCGTATGATCAGGAGAAGAGCTTCACCTACATCCGTAAGGTCGCGAAACAGCGCATCCTCGTGGTGGTCAATCCCAAGCTGCCGGTCTCTTCCATCTCGGAGCTCATCGCGTATTTGAAAGCGCGCCCCGGCGAGGTGAACTTCGCTGGTACGTTCGGCGCCTCGGCGCACATCGGCGGAACGCTCTTTGATGCGGCCAACGGCACCAAGATGACGTTCATCAACTATTCGGGCGGCGCCCAACCAATCACCGATACGATCGCAGGTACGGTCCAGGTCGGCTTCCACACCGAGGCAACAGTCGCGCAGCACATCAAGGCCGGCACCCTCAAGGCGCTTGCGATCGCCTCAAGCGAGCGCTCGCCCGCATTTCCGGACCTTCCGACGGTGGAACAGGGTGGAGGCAAGCCGCTTGACGTTTCACCGTGGTTCGGAATCGCCGGACCGGCAAAGCTGCCCTCCGAAATAGTCGCGAGGATTGGTGCCGCTCTGGACAAGGCGGCCGAGAACAAGGAGTTCCTGACCCAGCTCGACACGCTAGGCGCCGTTCCAATCCATGGCTCCACGTCCGAGGCCTTCACCCGTGACGTCGGACAGGAGATCACGTTCTGGAACAAGTGGGCAAAGGACGTCGCCGGGACGCTCACGCGTTGATCACCCCCGATATGCCGAACGGAACGTCGATGGATTTCTTTCAACAGTACGACAAGCTTCTCTCCAATGAAGAGTTGGATCAGGTCGTGCGCACGCGCGCGTTCTGCGAGGGCGCGTTCTCCAGATCCGCTCTCGCAGCGCACCTTGCCGGACAAGCGATGCCGAGGGACTGGGCCGACAAATGGGCTGCGACGGGGATGCTGGGTCTCCAGGCCAAACGCGCGCACGGGGGCCTCGAAGCATCCTACGTCTGCAAGATTCGCGTCGCCCAAGAGATGGCGCGACACAGCTTTGCGGTCGCATTCTGCCTGAACCATCACCAAGGAGGGGTGACGCGACTCTCGCAGACTGGAACCTCCGCCCAAATCGAACATCTGCTCGCACCCGCGATGCGCGGCGAGATTTTGTTGACAACGGCCATGAGCGAAATTTCCGGCGGCAGCGACGTGTCGGCCCTGACTGCTTCCGCAACACCAGTCGCCGGCGGCTGGTCCCTGAGCGGGACCAAGGCGTGGCTGACGAACGGCATGATCGTTGGCGGACTGATCGTCCTTGCGCGTGTGCCCGATGCTGCAGGCGCGGGCGAGATTGCCAGTTTCTACGTGCCGTTGGGTGGGGCCGATACCGTCCAGCGCAAGGAGATCATGGTTCCTGGCGCGCGTTCCTTTCGCTTGGCTGAGATCAACTTCTCGGAACATTTCATACCGGAATGGGCAGAGATCGCGGCTCCGGGGGCGGCGTTGAAGGCCTCGATGGCTGCCGTCAACACCGCTCGCGTTCACGTGGCGGCGATGTGCGTCGCGACACTGCATTCCGCGCTGAGCGAGGCGATCGCCTATTGCGAAGGTCGGCAGGCGTTCGGAAAGCCTCTCGTGGCGCATCAGGGTTTGAGATGGGAGTTGGCCGAGGTTTCCGTTCGGCTCGAGGCCGCCAACGCGATTGTTTTCCGCGCAGCCGAGCAGATCCAGATGGGCGGAAACGTCGTGAGCCTCGCAGCACAAGCCAAGAAGTTCGCTGTCGATACCGCGATCTGGGGGATCGATCAGTGCATCCGGATCGTCGGCGCGACCGGTGCCAGCGCGGCTCATCGGCTGAACATGCATTATGCCGAGGTCCGTATGGCGGCTTATGCCGACGGCACGAATGAGATGTTGCTCGATCGCATCGGACGGGGACTTCCTTCCGGCTATCGAACCTGACGAAATCAACTCCAACGGATGAAAAAATGCGCAATGTGGTGGTCAAGGACGCGGAGGCAGCCGTTGAAGGCATCAAGGATGGACACACCGTTATGGTCGGTGGATTCGGCGGCGCCGGCCTTCCGACCGGCGTCATCAGGGCCGTACTCGACAAGGGCGTGCGGGATCTCGTCGTGATCTCCAACAACGCGGGCTCGTCCGGCGACGATCTTTCCCTCTGGTTTGGCGGCAGGATCGTTCGCAAGATCATCTGCTCCTATCCGCGTAACGCGCAGCAATTTGCAGAGCAGTACCGGACTGGCGCGGTCGAGCTGGAGCTCGTCCCGCAAGGGACGCTCGTTGAGCGCATCCGGGCTGGGGGCGCCGGTCTGGGCGGCTTCCTGTCGCCCGTCGGGGTTGGAACCGTCTTCGCGGATGGCAAGGAGACGGTCGCGGTGCAGGGCCGGGAATTCATCCTGGAGCTGCCGCTGCGGGCGGACTTCACCTTCGTGAAGGGCCGACTGGCCGATAGTCTCGGCAACGTCACGTACAACAAGACGGCACGCAACCACTGCGCCGTCATGGCTACTGCCGGTGAAACCGTGGCTGTCGAGGTGGACCATATCGTCGAAGTGGGCGATCTCGATCCGGAGACCATCGTCACGCCCTGCATCTTCGTCGATCGCGTCTACGCAAGAAGCCGCTGATGAGACCGCTTTCGCGCGGCGCTCTAGCCCGGATGGTAGCGCTGCATCTTCCGGAAGACGGGTTCGTCAACCTCGGTATCGGGGCGCCCACCCATGTCGCGGACTATCTGCCGGCGGATTCCGGCGTGATGCTGCACAGTGAGAATGGTGTCTTGAATGTAGGTCCCAAGCCTCAAGACGGGCAGGAAGACTGGGACCTGATCAACGCCGGCAAGGCGCCGATCTCGTTGAAGCGCGGCGGATCGTATTTCGATTCCAGTCTGTCGTTCGCGATGATGCGTGGTGGTCATCTCGACGTCGCGGTTCTCGGCGCCTTCCAGGTCTCCAAGGACGGCGACCTCGCAAACTGGACAACGGGGGACAATGGCTCGCCGCCCGGTATCGGAGGTGCGATCGACCTCGCGGTCGGAGCAAAATCGATCTGGGTGATGATGGATCATGCCACAAAGGAAGGGCGGCCGCGGATCGTCGAACGCTGCAGCTACCCACTAACCGCGCGAAAGGTCGTTACGCGCGTCTTCACGAGTCTTGCGATCCTCGATATCACCGAGAACGGCTTGGTCATCCACGCTTTGCTTGAGGGTATGTCCGTCGAGGTGCTGCAGAGTCTTACTGGGGCGCCCTTATCTACTGCCGGCGCATTGCGGACCATGAAACAGGATGGGACCGTTATAGCATGACCTATCGTGTCGCCGAGCTGATTGTGGACAGTCTCATCGCCCACAACGTCGACCGTGCGTTCGGTGTGCCGGGTGAAAGTTTTTTGCCTCTATTGGACGCTTTGCACGACCGTAACCAGATCGATCTTGTCACATGCCGTCACGAGGGCAGTGCCTGCCTGGCTGCCGTCGCCGATGCAAAGCTGACTGGGCGTGCCGGTGTCGTAATGGCCAGTCGCGGCCCGGGCGCTTTCAACGCGGCGCTCGGGATCCACGTAGCTTCGCAGGAAGCGATCCCACTCATTCTATTGGTCGGACAGGTCGACCGACCGAATCTAAACAGGGATGCGGTTCAGGAGATTGACTGTGGGCGCGCCTTCCATGGACTCCTGAAATGGTCTGTTCGATTGAGCTCTGCGGCACAGGTCCCGGAGATGATGGCTCGCGCATTCTCGTCCGCGCACACCGGTACGCCCGGTCCCGTGGCCGTCGAACTGCCGGAGGATTTGCTTGCCGAGGCCGCCGATGCTCTCGCCGTGAGAACCCACGGAGTGGCTCAACCCGAAGCGAGCATCGCCGCCGTTAGGGAAGCCGGCGCGTTGCTGGCGGCAGCGGAGCGACCGATCGTTCTGGTCGGCGGCGAATGTCGAACCGAGCAATTCCGGAGCGATTTAATAACCTTGAGCGAGCGGTGGAACGTTCCCGTCGCCGTTACGAACAAGATGCAGGACCAGTTCCCGAACCATCATGATCATTGGGTCGGGCAACTCGGGTTCTTCACGTCCCGCGCCCACATGAAGATATTCGATCGCGCCAACCTCATCGTCGCAATCGGAACGCGTCTGGGCGACCTTTCCTCGCTCGGATTCGAATTTCCGAGGCAATCGTCGCCGCGCCAGCCGCTGGTGCACGTCTATCCGGATCCCGCCGCCATCGGTACGCATTTTCATACAGATCTTCCGATGGTGTCGGGCTCGGCTTCTTTCGTCCGCAGTCTGCTCGATCAGCCCACTTCATCGCGCGAACGTCCTGACTGGATAAAATTCGCTACGATGAGTCGATTGGCGACCCATGGTTGGCCGAAATCTGGCGTGCCGTCGGCTGACGTCTACGGACACGCCGTGGCCGCGATCGCCACTCACTTCCGCCCCGACGGCATCGTGACGACGGACTCGGGCAATTTCGCCGGCTGGGTCCACCGCATATTCAGCTTCAAACCGTCTGCGAGATTGTTGGGCTCGGCCTGCGGGGCTATGGGCAGCGGCATTCCCTCAGGTCTCAGCGCCAGCCTGCGCTTCCCCGATAGACAGGTGGTCGCATTCTGCGGGGACGGCGGCTTCCTGATGACCGGAAGCGAACTGGCCGTCGCCGTGGCCAGGCGGTTGGATCTCAAAATCGTAATCTCGAACAACCAATCATACGGGACGATCCGTTCGCATCAGGAGAGGGCGTTTCCGAATCGGCCTTACGGTACCGATCTGTCAAATCCTGACTTTGCCGCGTTGGCTCGGGCATATGGAGCTGTCGGTTATTGCATTTTTGACGTGAAGCAGGTTGCGGATGTCGTCGCAGAAGCAATGTCGGCGAAGGGGCCAGTGGTCATCGAAGTGCGGTCGGATGTTCACCAATCGCTCGAAAAGTCGCTCTTAGCCGCGTCGCGCTGATTCAACGATGGAAGATTGCGAACGATGAATTATGAAGGTGACAAGATGGATGCCAAAGCAACGGAAAGACCCCGCGTCGCCACGTCGTGGGAGGGTGTAGTCCGCTTCCTCCATAAGACCCCGCGGGCCTTTCTTCCCATGCACTCGTTTCCCGAACTCCAGCTTATCGCTGGTCGGGGCATCGAAGGTGATCGATACCTGATCGGACAAGAGGCCGGTTTCTACTCGCACAAGCCTGAGGAAGGACGGCAGGTTACCTTGTTCGAGATTGAGACCCTCGAGGCGCTCCGCCGCGATCACGGCATCGAATTGCTTCCGGAGGAACATCGGCGCAACGTGACCGTCGAAGGCGTCCCCCTAAATCATCTCGTCGGGCGACGCTTTCGGCTTGGTGAGACGATCGTGGAGGCTACGCGACTTTCGGTGCCCTGCCGGCACATCGAGGAAATCCTCGGCAAGTCTGTGTTCGACCCTCTCATCAATCGCTCCGGATTGAACTGCAGGATCATCGCTGGTGGTACGCTGCGCTTGGGCGACGTCGTAAGGCCTCTGTAATGGCGAAACCGATCAAGACAGTCTCGACCATCGTCTCACGGATCGAGGATCTCGGCAACGATACGAAGCGATTTACGCTCATGGACCAGGATGATTGGGAGCTCCCACCGTTCAAGCCGGGCGGGCATATTGACGTCCATCTGGAGCCAGGGCTCGTCCGCACCTATTCACTCTGCAACGAGCCTGAGGACAATCATCGCTACGTGATCGCGGTCAAGCGCGAACACAGCGGTCGCGGCGGCTCCAATTTCCTTCACGAGCGGGTCCGTATCGGAGACAAGATCGGCGTATCCATCCCGCGTGGAGGTATTCCGGTCAATCCAAAGGGCATGAACATCTTCGTGGCGGGCGGAATTGGGGTGACGCCGTTCATTTCCGTGGTCCGGCACCTTGAACGTCGGGGGTGTACGAACTACGCGCTGCATTGGACCAGCCGCGGGCGACCGGTGCTTCCTGACATGATCGAACCCGCGATGGTGGCCGGGCGCGTCCATCTGTACGACACGACCAGCCAGACCAAGCCTGCCATTGCCGATATCGTCAAGGAATGCGCCGATTCCGGCTTCGCGGCCTGTTGCGGTCCGGTTCCAATGCTCGAAGCCTTCGAAGATGCCGTCGAGGCCTGGCCGGACGAGCGTAAGCACATCGAGATGTTCACGCCGCCGAAACGGATCGTGCAGAGCGACGTGCCGCCCTATGAAGTCGTCCTGATGGTCAGCAAGAAGTCGGCGACCGTCACAGCCGAGGTCGGCCTGCTCGGAACGCTGGAGGCGATGGGTGTCGAGGTGCCCATTTCGTGCGGAGGAGGGATCTGCGGCGCCTGCCGGACTCGGTGGATCGAGGGTCCTCCCATCCACAGGGACCGTGTGCTATCGCCCGCCGAACGGCAGAACGAACTCATCGTCTGCGTGGGCGATTGCGCCGGCCCTAGGCTGGTGCTGGACCTCTAATAGAGCCGAAGCTGGGCGCCTATCAGCACATTCGGCACGGTAGGTGTTGATCCGAATCCGAATATCTCACAGATTGACGTCGCGCGGACCGCATGCTCCATCTTGGGCGACCTCCATCGAAATGACCCTTAACCTGAAATTTCTTCGTGTCCAAAGTGGCATGACGCTCGAGCAATTGGCTACCGATTCCGGCTTGACTCGAAGCTATCTCTCCAAGCTGGAACGTGGTCTTTCGTCGCCCTCCATAGGGTCAGCACTCAAGATAGCCGAGGCCCTCGGTGCGTCGCTGGACCGATTGTACGGACAGCAGGACGATAACGATCCTGTCTCCATCGTGCGGGCGAAGAATGGAAAGCCCGGTGATGCGAGTACGCACCTTTCGCTGGTGGCCGGCCTTGCGCCGGATCGGATCATGCGCGCTTTCATCGTTCGCCCCACGCAAACCGCCAAGCGGGGCCGGATCATGAGCCATCACGAAGGCGAGGAGGTTCTTTTTATCCTCACCGGAAGGATCGAACTTCTTATCGGGAAACGAAAGGAAGTCTTGAATCCCGGAGATTGCGTTCAGTTCAATTCGACTATTCCCCACAAACTGACGGCTCTCTCATCAGAGGCTGCGTCCGCATTGGTGGTGATCGCCGCGAAAGAGACCTGACACAGGCGTACCAATTCTGATTCTGCATTTCGATCGGAAGGTGGTCCGCCGCCGGTCAGGGCTCTGCTAGTCTCATCACCAATTGGTGGAGATGTACTTCGCTTCCATGAATTCGAGAATTCCGTGGTGAGCGCCTTCCCGGCCCAAGCCGCTTTGTTTCACGCCGCCGAAGGGAGCGGCCGGATCGGACACGAGACCGCGATTCAGCGCGATCATCCCGCTTTCCACGCGCTCAGAGACTCTTAGACCACGCGCCAGATCTCTGGTGTAGATGTAGGCGACGAGCCCGTATTCGGTTGCGTTCGCCAATTTAACGGCCTGATCTTCGCTATCGAAGGCCACGATTGGTGCTACCGGACCGAAGATTTCCTCTGCCAGCAAATCGGCGTCAACCGTAACGTCGGACAAGACGGTGGGAAGGTAGAAGTAGCCACTCCGTTCGGGCGCCACGCCACCGACCAACACGCTTGCACCCTTGCTTCGTGCGTCCTCCACAAGGGCGCTTACCTTGTCGACCGCTGCCTTGTTTATGAGTGGCCCGCACTGGGTTCCGGGCTTGATGCCGTCATCGGTGACAAGGGCGCCGATGCGCTCCGCCAGGCGTTGACTAAACTTTTGCAGGATCCCACGTTGAACATAGAAGCGGTTCGCCGCTGTACAGGCCTCGCCGCCATTGCGCATCTTGGCCACCATTGCTCCTTCGATCGCCGCATCGAGGTCGGCGTCATCGAAGACGATGAATGGGGCATTTCCGCCCAACTCCATCGAGCAGTTGATCACTGAATCGGCAGCTTTGCGTAAAAGTACGCGCCCCACCTCAGTGGAGCCGGTAAACGAGAGCTTTCTGACACGCGGATCGTCGAGAATAACATTCGCAATTGCACCTGCGGTCGACGTCGTCAGCACATTGACGACACCGACGGGTACGCCGGCCTCCGCGAGCAAGCGGGCGATCGCATACGCGGTCAACGGTGTTTCTGTCGCCGGCTTCAGGATGCACGTGCAGCCTGCGGCGAGCGCCGGACCGAGCTTGCGCGTGGCCATTGCGGCAGGGAAGTTCCAAGGCGTGATTAAGAGGGCGATACCGATGGGTTGGTATTGGACGATCGTTCGCGCTGCACCAGACGGCGCGACACTTATTTCGCCGTTGATACGCACGGCTTCCTCCGCAAACCATCGAAAGAATTCAGTTGCATAGGCCACCTCGCCTTGGGCATCCGCGAGCGATTTGCCATTTTCAAGCGTGATTAGCCTGGCGAGTACCTCGGCGTCGCGAGTCATCAACTGAAAGCAACGCGTTAGAATTTCACTTCGGCGACGTGGCGGCGTAGCGGCCCAGCCAGGGGCGGCCTTCGCCGCGGCGTCTACCGCAGACTTGGCATCGTCCGGCGTTGCGTCGGCAACGCTCGCCAGTCGCTGTTCGGTGGCGGGGTCGAACACATCGATTCGCTTTCCGGACGCGGACGGACGCCAGGTGCCGCCGATGAACAAATTGGTTGGGGTGTCTTCGATAGCCGAGTTTGTCATGGACATAGTGTTCTGATGCCAAATGTTTGAGATCTAGGAAGATTCAGTGCGTGCCGTAGTACGCGGACGAGACGATGTTCTTCACATCCGCAACGGAAAGTGTTCGAGGATTGTTGTTGATCAGCCGCGCGGAGAGCATCGATTGTTCCGCCACCCAGTCCAATCTGTCCTCAGCTAACCCAAGGGCCGCGAGCGTGCGTGGGATCTCTACACTTGCGCAAAGTGCCCGCGTGCGATCAATCGCTTCCGCCGCCATTTCTTGGCGGGTGCCGTGTTGGACACCAATCGCCTCGGCAATCTCGACGAGTTCGTCGAGACATGCTGGAGCGTTGAAACTCATGACGTAAGGCAAGAGTGAAGCGACCCCCAGACCGTGCGCCGTATGTGTCAAGGCGCCGATGGGGTACTGAATTGCGTGAGCGGCTGCCGTGCCGGCTACGCCGAACGCCAAACCCGCACAAACCGACCCGTACATCAACATGTCGCGAGCCTCGGCGTCTTCTCCATTTTTGACGGCGCGTGGCAGGTACTTGAAGATCGAACGAATTGCCGACAAGGCGAAGTGATCGCTGAAGATGTTCTTGCCGACGAAAACGCGTTGTTGAGATAGACCCGGCTCGCGAGGATGTTTGATGGCGGTGAAGGCTTCGATCGCGTGCGTTAATGCATCAGCGCCAGAGAGTGCGGTCAGGCCCGGTGGGCAACTCACGGTCAGTTCCGAATCGCATATGGCGGTGTGCGGAATGAGATAGGGGCTTGAGATTCCGACCTTCAGATCGCGCGTGCTATCGCCAAGGACGGCGACAGGAGTGACCTCCGAGCCGGTGCCTGCCGTTGTCGGCACTGCGACAACCGGAATGATCGGAGCCGGAACCTTGTGCTCTCCGTAGAAGCGATTCATTGGGCCACCATGTGTCAGCAGCAGGCTAACCAGCTTGGCCATGTCCATACAGCTACCGCCTCCGAGGCCGATCAGAACCTCCGGCGAGAAGCCTTCAGAGAACTTTACGCACTCAGATATGCCTTCCGCCGGAAGCTCGGCCTGGGTTCCGTCGAATACGAGCGTCGTCACCCCGTGCGTGGCCAGGTCATCAAGAATCTCGTTCATTGGCGCGGATGCCGCGAAGCGTTGGTCGGTGCAGATGAGGGCACGCTTGCCTATTCGCGCGACAATTTGTCCGAGTGCACGACGCTGACCTGCACCAAAGACAACCGCGTGCGGCGCACGCAGGACACCAAAGAAATCATTCATGGTTGGGAATCCGCCAAAAAGTTTGGGTTAAAGGCCGTCTTGCGGCGTTGGACTGACTGCAAGCGAACAGATTTCACGCCAGATTTCGGGGGCGACCTCGATGCCTCGTTCCAAGCTCCGCGTTCGTTGTGTCTGCGCTCGATCACCCGGCACTGATACTGGCCGATTGGGCTCAGACGGCGCGGACGCGCGCAGGGCATCGAGATAGACGGACACCAAAGTCGACATCGAGCTCGAGGCAGGCTCGATTACGATAAACACGTCGCCCTTGTTGCAAGGATTGACCGCGTCGAGCGTGCCGACGACGTCCTTGCCCATCGGGGATGCCGTAAGCGCAGCCACGAGGATTTCAAATGACAGACCTAGCGCATAACCCTTGGCGCCCCCGAAAGGCGCGATAGCGCCTCCCTTTGCCGCGACCGCGTCGAGCGTCGGCTCCCCCTGCGCATCGAGGGCCCAGCCCGGCTCTAGAGGTTGACCGCGGTTGGCGTAGTCGTGAATTTGACCCATCGACACTAGCCCTGTGGCCATGTCGAGCACGAAAGGAGAGGGCGATGCCGGTACTCCGATTGCCACCGGGTTGGTTCCGACCATTGCTGCTCGGCCACCCCAAGGATGTACCAGGGCTTCACTGGTTGTCAGCGCTATCAAAATTTGTCCTTGTTCAGCGATACGCTCGGCGTAGAGGGCCAACATACCGAGGTGGTTATTGTTGTTGATTGCAGCGACGGCCACGCCCGTTGTCTTCGCGCGAGCCGCGATCTGTTCAAGCGCAGCGAAGGCCACAACCGGCCCCAGCCCTTGCCGGCCGTCCACATGTAACAGGGCGTCACCGCGCCATGTTGCGTCACCCCGTGTCGTCGGGTTTGCGACATTGTTGCGGATGCGCTGGATGATGCGGGGCAGGCGCATTAGTCCGTGCGAAGCTCGACCGCGCAGATCGGCCTCCAGCAACAGATTCACCTGGATGTGCGCATTTGCTTCTGGAACGCCTGCATTCGCGAGCGCGGTAATGCCCACCCGTTCCGCGTGCTTCCACTCTACGAGCGGCTTGTCGATCAAGTGACTTGTCAAAGGAAAGAGTCCCCGTTTGAAGCGCGCTTAAGCGCGGCGACAAAGTTTCAAAAATCGTAATGATCTAACTTCTATGGCAAATCTCCGGGCGCGGCGGCGCGGCTGCCCCCGGAGATATCTCGGCCTAGAGCACCATCTGCATTGGCTCGGGATAGTAATGGAATCCTTCACCGGCCTTGGCGACGTGGCCCAAGCCAGGCCAGGGGAAATGATAGGACATAACGGCGGTTTTGTTGGCCGCGAGCATGGTCAGCATCTTCACGCGTGACTGCGCCGACTGCTTCGGATCGGTGTCGTAGGCGAAACCCATCAACGGTTTTTCGAGCAGCAGGACCGCGTGATGGGCGAGATCGCCAAGGAAGGCGAAGGATTTGCCTGCCGACGTCACCATGAAAATGGTGTGGCCTACGGTGTGGCCGGGTGCCGCCATCGCCTGCACGCCGGGCAAGAACTCCTGGCCGTCCTTGAAGAATACCAGGCGGTCGCGCACCGGAAGCAGGTTCTTGCGGGCATGGAGCACATCATTCGTCAACGGGCTGCCAAGCTTGCCTTCATCGGTCCAGAAATCGAAATCGCTCTGGGCGATGTAGTATTGGGCGTTCGGGAACAGCGGCTTGTCGCTGGCGTCGACGATGCCGCCAATGTGGTCGACATGGGCGTGAGAGAACACCACCGCGTCGATGTCTTCCGGCTTGATGCCGGCTTCCGCCATGCTCTTCTGCTGCCGCCCGGTGGTGGGACCGAACGCCTTCGAGGTGCCCATGCCGGTGTCAAACAAGATCAGTTTGTTGCCGATGTTCACGATCGGCGAGTTCTGTTCGAGCACGACATTGTCCGTCGACAGGAAGTTGTCAGACAGCATCTTCCTCACTTCATCATCAGGCACGCCGATGAAGGTGCCCTTGGGTGGGCCGAGCGGTAGCGGTCCGTCGGATACGATGGTCACCTCGGCGTCACCGACATTGAAGCGGTGCCAATACGGCGTCGGGGTGCCGAGCTTGGGCGCGCGCGCCAGTGCGCTGTCGCCCAGCAGGGCGCCGGCACTAAGACCGGCACCGAGTGCGAGCACGGACCGTCGCGAGACATTGAACGTCATACGTCTTCTCCACGAGTTTTCACGTGATTTCGTCCAAAAAAAGAGCCCGCAAAATCGTATCCGATATTATATACGACTTGAAACACGCTAAGACTCTTCCTATGATTGGGTCAAGCGAATAATGCGGGAATCGTCAGTGGCTACCGGTCGCCTTTTTTCAATGTCACCCACCGAGACCCAGCCGGATCAGATCCATGTCGGTTCAATGGGCGATAGGGTT
>Ga0307515_10017065_pt1 | contig 13254 bp, 18 predicted proteins | sample 17_EM_MG_FD_194513 | JGI IMG/M metagenome (GOLD analysis project Ga0307515, IMG submission 194513) | Populus trichocarpa ectomycorrhiza microbial communities from riparian zone in the Pacific Northwest, United States - 17_EM | ecosystem: Host-associated > Plants > Roots > Unclassified | place...
ACCGCCGAGTCGGATCTCTCCACGCTGGGTGAAGATCACGGCTTCGACGGCATGATCGCCAAGCCGATCGTCGCGTTGGATCTCGCGCGGACGATCATGGAACACACGAACTGGACAATCCAAATCGACGCCGAGCAACCAGAAGACATCATCTATGTCTGAGCCTGTCCGAAAACGCGTCCTGGTCGTCGATGACGACAGGGCTATTCTCGACCTCATCACCACTCGGCTTGAGATCGCCGGATACCAGACCTTCTTCGCCCGCGACGGCGTCGAAGGCTTGGCGCGCCTGTATGAGCTGCGGCCCGCCGCCTTGGTGGTCGACGTCAACATGCCCAAGCTCGATGGCTTTGGATTGCTGCGAAAAATGAAGCTGGAAGGCCTCCTTGAGCGCACACCGACCATGGTGCTGACGGCGCGCAACCAACCCGATGACGTCAGACTGGCGATCGAGCTGGGCGCGCGCGACTTTTTGACCAAACCGTTTCGGGATAACCAATTGATCTCCCGTGTCGGCCGCTTGGTGCACAAGCCCCCCGCGTCGCGGCCTGGTCCGTCGCTGCCGCCCATCCTGCTTGATGATCACCCGTTCAGGTGAACTTGGACATCTGCCAGCCAAGGCGGACGCTCATATCTTGTCCACCGCCTGGTGTTACTTCGGCGACACCGCTCCCGCCGCCGGCCAGGCGCTGTCGCCGACCCGCTTGAGGTTCATTTCGAAGAACTGCGTCGGCGGGCGGCCGGGCATGACCCGTTCGCCGATCTCGCGCCAGGCGCCGTCTTTCATCACGGCGGTATAGCGGATGATCATCGGCCCGGCCGGGATCTCCCAGACATAGCCGTCGGTGGTGGGGGTCAGCTTGAAGTCACCCTCCCGGCCCATGGCGTAGGAATGCAGGTTGTAGGCGCCGGTGTCCGGCTCGAACGACACGACGCCCAGGGCGTTGAAGCCGGTCGACGCGTCGGCGTTGTAGCCCCGTCCCTCGAGCACCTTCACGGCGCCGCCCAGCAGCGGGCCGATGCGTTCGGTCTGGGTGATCTCGTGCTTGCCGGTCGGGGTCTGGGTCCAGGCCGGACCGCGCCAGACGCCGTCCATCCAGGCCAGCTTGTCCATCGCCTGCTTCTGGGCGGCCAGGCGCGGGGCGGGGTCGGGCGGCATTTGGGCGGAGGCCGGCGCGGCGGCGCTGATCAGGATTCCCGCGGCGAGGGCGGCGGCGAAGGAGGCGGCCAAAGGGGCGGCAAGCGAGCGGGACATCAGGATCTCCGGATGATGAACCCCGATACTTTGTTATTCAAAGTTCTTGTTGTCAATTCACCTTCGCCGCCGCTCGCGCCTTTCGACCGGCAAGGACGCCGCGCAGGCTGAGGCCAAGAGGAATCGCCCAATAGGCCATGCCGGGCGCCCAAGGCGCGGCCTGAATGGGCGCGAAAGTCAGCAAGGCCGACAGCAGGCCGCCGCTCGCCACGATGATCCAGATCTGGGCGACGTCAGCGGCCGTGGCCGCGTCTGCGGCGCTGACGCCCAGGCGCTGGGGCGAGCGCGCGGCGTGGGCGTAGAGCGTGACGAAGAGGCCGGCCAGCACGGCAAAACCCAGGCCATAGACCCGGAACAATAGCCGCAGATCGCCCAGGGTGTGGATGATCGCCTCGCCGGGCAGACGGCCGCGCGAGATCCAGACGAAGCCCGACTCCACCAGCATGCGCAGGGGAAACACATAGACGAGCACCACGAAGACGATGGCCAGGCCGTTCAGGCTGGAGGCGGTGTCGCGACGCGGGCGAGGCGGCCAAAATCACGATAGGCCAGCCAGAACATGGCGATCAGCACGAAGGCGCCCAGCGAGGCGGGGATGCGCCCCATGGCCTCGCCCAGCGCCGTCAGGCTGGACGGGCCTTGCGCGCCGGCGATCACCAGCAAGGTCACCGCGAAGGCGAAGGCCGCGTCGACAAAGGCGTCCAGCCGCTTGGCGGCCTCGTGCTCGCGATCGTCCGTCTCGGCCATGTGTCCCCCCATCGGCGCCCCCGCGCCGAGATCATGATGGCGCCATCCGGGCGCGTGTCCAATGATGACCCGGACGCTCAATTCGTCGCCACCGCGCGGCTGACATGCTGACGCTTCTCGCCGTGACCGCAAGGCTTGGCTAGGATCGTCCCATGCGCCGCCGTTCCTCAGCCTTGATCGCGTTCCTGTCGCTGACGGCGGCCAGCCCGGCTTTGGCCGGAGAGACCGCCTGCTGGTTCGAGAACGGGGCCATCGTCGCCCCCGCCGCCATCGCCGACATGGCCGGCGACTATGTCATCGACCTGTCGGCCCCCCGCACCCTGCTGCACGAGACCAAGGCCCAGATGTCTGGCTATGCGCAGACCGACCTGACCCTGCCCGTTCGCCTGGCTGGCCAGCGGGTGGCGGACGCGCCGGTGATGGTGAAGGACCTCGACTATCGCGGCGTCGGCTTCGTCGCGCCGATCGCCGGGGTGATCGGCGCCGACATCCTGGATCGCTATGTGGTCAGCATCGATTTCGCCCCCTGCCGCCTGCGGCTGGATCCGCTGGGCGAGCGCTTCCTGGGCCAGGGACGGCCCCTGGCCGTGACCATGATCAATGGCGTACCCACGGTGCTGGCGGCGGCCTCCAGCGGCGATCGGGGCCTGTCGGGCGCCTTCGCCCTGGACACCGCCTCGAACGGCGGCGTGCGGGCCAGGGGCGCCGCCGACGCGCCGCGCCAGAAGCCGGCGGGCGCGCTGCGGGGCCTGTCGTGGAATGGCCAGCTCCTGCAGAACCTGCCGGCGGTGGCGGCCGGCGAGCTGCCCGAGGGCGTGGTCGGGGCGCTGGGCGTCCAGGTGCTTTCGGCCTACCGCCTGCGGCTGGACCCGGCGGCGGGTGAGCTGTGGCTGACCCCCTCCCCCAAGACCCCTAAGACGCCCAACGAAAAAGGGCCCGGCGTTTCCGCCAGGCCCTGATCTTGTCGGTCGTCTACGAGGCTCAGTGCGACTCGTTCTTCCAGACCTTGCGGTAGCTGGCATAAAGCAGGCCGCTGAACATCAGCAGATAGAGGATGACCGCGAAGCCCATCTTCTTACGCTCTTCCAGCTTGGGCTCGGCGGCCCACATCAGGAAGGCCGAGACGTCGCGGGCCTGTTGGTCGAGGGTCGACTTGGTGCCGTCGTCGAAGCTGACCAGACCATCCTTGAGCGGCGGCGCCATGGCGATGAAGCCGCCCGGCGGAACGTGCTCGTGGTTGCCCGACCAAGCCGAGGCGAGGTCGCCGGCCATGTAGGGGTTGTAGTGCTGGCCCGCGCCGACCTTCAGACCCTTGGGAGCGTCCTTGTAGCCGGTGACGATGGCGTGGATGTAGTCCGGACCGCCTTCGCGGGCCTTGGCCAGCAGCGACATGTCCGGCGGCAGGGCGCCGCCGTTGCTGGCGCGGGCGGCCGGCTCGTTGGGGAACGGCGACGGGAAGCGGTCGGCGCTGGTGGCCGGACGCTTGATCGCGTCGCCGGTCTCGGAGTCGATATCGGCGACCTCGTAGTCCTTGGCGATCGCCTTGACCCACGGGTTGTCGTTCGAGTTCTTGTACTTCTCGTTATAGAACGGACCGCCCTTGTCGCCGAGGTTCCGGAACGAAACCAGGCTCATCGAGTGGCACGCCGAGCAGACCTCGCGATAGACCTTGTAGCCGCGTTGCAGCTGGGCCTGGTCGAACTTGCCGAACGGGCCGTTGAACGACCAGTTGATCTTCGGCGGCTCTTCCTTGTGACCGCTGGCGAAGGCCGGAGCGGCCAGACCAGCCGTCATCAGGCCCACGACGGCTGCGATGATGGAGAGTTTGCGCAGCATCTGGATCAGCCCTTCTCAGCAGGCGCGGCGGCCGGGTGAGCGAGCGCCGGAGAGGCGATCGAGTCCGGCACGGGCAGAGGCGTTTCCTTCAGGCCCAGGATCGGGAGGATCACCAGGAAGAAGGCGAAGTAGAACAGCGCCGCGACGCGCGACAGCCAGACGAAGCTGTTGAGGTCGGAGTCGATCAGCGTGAACGTGGTCAGGTGCGGGATGACCGGGTCGCTCGGCAGCTTGGCGCCGCAGAAGCCCAGGATGATGCACGCCACCACGAAGAAGCCGAAATAGACCTTCGCGGTCGGGCGGTAGCGCATCGAGCGCACCTTGGAAGTGTCCAGCCACGGCAGGGCGAACAGGCAGGCGATGGCGCCGAACATGGCCAGCACGCCCATCAGCTTGTCCGGAACGGCGCGCAGGATCGCGTAGAACGGCAGGAAGTACCATTCCGGAACGATGTGCGACGGCGTCACCAGCGGGTTGGCCGGGATGTAGTTGTCCGAGTGGCCAAGCGCGTTGGGCAGATAGAACACGAAGATCGCGAAGAGGATCAGGAACACGCTCATCGCGAAGCCGTCCTTCACCGTCGCGTACGGCGTGAAGGGCAAGGTGTCGGCTTTCGACTTCGGGTCCACGCCGGTCGGGTTGTTCTGGCCAACCACGTGCAGCGCCCAGATGTGCAGGATCACGACGCCCGCGATCATGAAGGGCAGCAGATAGTGCAGCGAGAAGAAGCGGTTCAGCGTGGCGTTGTCGACGGCGAAGCCGCCCCACAGCCAGGTGGTGATCGCCGGACCCACGAGCGGCAGGGCGCCGAACAGGTTGGTGATCACGACGGCGCCGTGGAAGGACATCTGACCCCAGGGCAGGACGTAGCCCATGAAGGCGGTGGCCATCATCAGCAGGTAGATCACGCAGCCCAGGATCCACAGCACTTCGCGGGGAGCCTTGTACGACCCGTAGTAGAGGCCGCGGAACATGTGGATGTAGACGGCGATGAAGAACATCGACGCCCCGTTGGCGTGCATGTAGCGGATCAGCCAGCCGTAGTTCACGTCGCGCATGATGTGCTCGACGGAGGCGAAGGCGTGATCGGCGCTCGGGGTGTAGTGCATCACCAGGATGATGCCGGTGATCAACTGCGAGGCCAGGCACAGCGACAGGATGCCGCCGAAGGTCCACCAGTAGTTCAGGTTACGCGGCGTCGGGTAATCGACGAAGCTGTCATAGCCGAGGCGCACGATCGGAAGACGGGCGTCGAGCCAGCGCTCGATACCGGTCTTGGGTTCATAGGTCGAATGTCCGCTCATCTCGCTTAACCGATCTTGACCTTGGTGTCGGTGAGGAAGGCGTACTCCGGAACCGCGAGGTTCAGGGGCGCGGGGCCCTTACGGATACGGCCGGAGGTGTCGTACACCGAGCCGTGGCACGGGCAGAACCAGCCGCCGTAGTCGCCGCCGCCGAACGTGGGCACGCAGCCCAGGTGCGTACAGCTGCCGATCAGGACCAGCCAGTTGGCCTTGCCGGGCTTCACCCGGTCAGCGTCCTTCTGGGGATCCTTCATCGACGCGCCGTCGTCCTTCACGGCCGAGGCGATTTCCGCCTTGGTGCGATTACGGACGAACAGAGGCTTGCCGCGCCATTTCAGCGTGACCTGCTGGCCCTCGACGACCTTGGTCAGGTCGAACTCGATGGAAGCCAGGGCCAGCGTATCGGCTGACGGGTTCATCTGATCGACGAACGGCCACACCAGCGACGCGCCAGCGCCGGCGGCGGCGGCGATCGTCGCGATGTAAATGAAGTCGCGCCGGCTGGGGTCAGCCCCATGCTCCGGCTCGGTCGTTGCGCCCACGGCGGTGTCGGCCACCCAAGTCACCCTTCGATTCCGCCGCGCCGAGAGACCGGCCGGCCAGGAGAAGCGCCTTGCGGCGCCGTATCTTTCTCGACCCGCGAACGGATCTCCGCCACAAGGCAGCGGTCGGATCGTCCTATCGGACGCGCGGCGCAAGTCCGCAAGCCCTTTCGATTCGCAGTAATGTCCCTGCTAGCCCTGTGGTTGGTTCGCTTAGAATGCGTGTCGCACTTTTTCAACCAGGCATTCCGCAAAACGTCGGCGCGGCGATCCGATTAGCCGCATGTTTTGGCGTTGGCCTGGACGTCATCGAGCCTTGCAGCTTTCCCTTGGACGACAAGAGCTTGAAGCGCGCGGCCCTGGATTATGGGCCTTTGGCGCACATGAAACGCCATGTTTCGTGGCAGGCCTTCCTCGACGCGCCCGAACGGGCCGAGGGGCGGCTGCTGCTGTTCACGACAAAAGGGGCCACGCCCTTTCACCATTTCGAGTTTCAGTCGGGCGACACGCTGTTGTTCGGCAACGAAAGCCGGGGCGCGACCGAGGAGGTCCACGCGGCGGCCCAGGGCCGGCTAGTGATTCCCTTGCGGCCCGAGGCGCGGTCGATGAACCTGGCGACGACGGTGTCGATGGCCTTGGGCGAGGCGCTTAGGCAGACGGGCGGGTTCTTCGAGGGTTAGCGGCCGCCGCCGGACGCCCCCTCCGTCATGTCGCGTATTCGCGCCATGCCACCTCCCCCGTTTCACGGGTGAGGAGATGTCGCTTCCTCCTCCCCTGTGAAACGGGGGAGGTGGCGCGGTGTCGATAGACGCCGTGACGGAGGGGGCGTCCCGGCGTCGGCCACTCCGCAAACGCCCCTACGCATCGCCCCGGATTTGCGCCCCGCGCGCCGAGCGCCTAATCGGCTGTCATGACCGACGCTCTCGACCTCGACGACAAGAAAGCCACGGCTCGGGCCTGGTTCGAAACCCTGCGCGACCAGATCTGCGCGGAATTCGAGCGGCTGGAGGACGAGGCCCCGGCCGATCTCTATCCGGGCGAACCCGGCCGCTTCGAGCGCAAGCCGTGGGATCGCGCGGCCGGCGGCGGCGGCGTGATGTCGATGATGCACGGGCGGCTGTTCGAAAAGGTCGGCGTCCACTGTTCGACGGTGTTCGGGGCCTTCACCCCGGAAATGGCCAAGGGCATGCCCGGCGCGGACGAGGACCCCCGGTTCTACGCTACCGGGATCAGCCTGATCGCCCACATGACCAATCCGCGCGTGCCGGCCGTGCACATGAACACCCGCTTCATCGCCACCACCAAGACCTGGTTCGGCGGCGGCGGCGACCTGACGCCCCTGCTGGGCTATCAACGCCAGCAGGACTTCCCCGACGCCATCGACTTCCACGCCGCCTATCAGCGCGCCTGCGACGCCCACCACCCCGACTGGCACGCCAAGTACAAGGCCTGGTGCGACGAGTATTTCTTCCTGCCCCACCGCAACGAGCCGCGCGGCATCGGCGGCATCTTCTACGACCACCATGACAGCGGCGACTGGTCCAAGGACTTCGCCTTCACGCAAGACGTCGGCAAGGCGTTCCTGGAGATCTATCCGCAGCTGGTGCGCCGCCGCATGGGTGAGGCCTGGACGCCTGAAGAGCGCGAGCAACAGCTGGTGCAGCGCGGGCGCTATGTGGAGTTCAACCTGCTCTACGACCGGGGCACGATGTTTGGCCTCAAGACCGGCGGCAATGTCGAATCGATCCTCAGCTCGATGCCGCCGATGGTGAAGTGGCCCTGATCGACGCGTGATCAGGGCGACGGCGGCGGCCAGGCGCGCGCGCCGCGGGTGAAGAAATACGCCGCGAACCGCGCCACGACGTCGCTGCTGGCGCTCTTTGGGCCGGCGGGGTCATCCTTGAAGTCACCGGACGGAAAATAGCTGCCGTGGCCGTATTTGGCGCTGTCGGGAAGGCGCTGGCCCTTGACGGTCTCGGTTCCGGTCCGAGGCCATCGCGCCCCGTGGCGGCCTAGAGCGCCGCGCAAGGCGCTGTCGTCATCGCCGACGAACACATCGCCCGCCCAGTCACCGATGGGATAGGCCAGCTTGAGCACCACGTCCTTCTTCGACGCCAGATAGGTCATCTGGTCACTGTTGGCGACGCTGACGTCGTAAGGATCTTCCAGGCAGTCATTATCGGTCGCCGCCGCCGTCAGGCAGACATGCGTCGCCTTGCGGTCCAGATGGGCGACCGCTTCCAGGGCCAATCGTCCGCCCAGGCTGTGCGACAGGAAACAGACGTCGGCGGCGCCGCGCATCTTGGCGTTAACGAACTGGGCCAGCAGTCGGCCGCTGTCGACCGCGTCGCGCCATTCGCCGGGATAGTTGATCGCCGGGACGATGAAGTCGCCCGGCCACAGAACACCCACCACCAGGTAGTTTCCCGGCAGGCGCCTGGCCAGCGCATCCTCCAGCCGGGCCAGGGACCGAAGCCCGCTGTCGTAGCTGACATTGAAGCCGTGGATGGTGAACACCACCGTCTTCCCCGCGACCTTACGCGCGATCTCGACGTCATCGAGGAAACGGACCCCAGGCGCCTTGAGACGACCGTCACCCTCGATCAGGCGCGCCGCCTTGGCCATGCTGCGACTGCCGCCGCCGGCCCGGGTGGTAACATACAGGGTCACGACCTAGGCCTTGCGCGCGGCTTTGACCGCGCCCGCCGCCGCCGTCAGCGCGCTGACTAGGTCCTTGGCGATCGGCGCGATCGGCACGGCCAGCAGACCCACCAGGATCCCCGCGCCCACGCCGTGCGGCTCCTTCAGGATCAGCGACGCGGCCACGGCCAGGATCACGGCGATCAAACCGGCCAGCACCCGCGACGCATTGCGATAGGACTGGTCGCCGAGATCGAAGGCCGCGTCCAGCCGGGCCTCGACCGCCGCCTCGACCCGGCCGATCAGATTGACCTCGGCCTCGGTCAGGGCCTGGCCTTTCACCAGTTTCTCCGCGGCTTTCGCGAAGGGGGCCGCCTCGACATTGCCGATCGCGACCAGCTGCTCTGAGGTTTCGGGATTGAGGCCCAGCCGCAGCAACGAGCGGATCACCCCGATCTGGTCGCCGCGCGTCCGCCCGTTGATCCAGTGGGAGAGGATGACCGTCTCCCATTCCTTGCCCGCCGCCTGGGCCAGGACCGTGTCGAAGAGCTTCAGAACCTTGCGGATGTGGCTGAAACCGATGCGCGAGACGCCGCCGCCGGGAATGGCCTTGAAGGCGTCCACCAGGCTCATCGCGGCCAGGCCAAGACCGCCGGTCGCGGCGATCAGCGCGATGACCTTGTCGAGATTTTCCATGCGCCCCTCCCCAAAGGAGGAACGATGTTATCTCAGATTACCGAAAACAACAGGGGGTTGTATTCAGACCTTCGGGCACTTGGCTCCGGTGTCGATCCACGCGCGGATCAGCTCGCCGAACTGGACTTGGGTGCCCGGCGCGGGCTTGCGGCCCTCGCCCGGGTTCCAGGCCCAGCCGACCAGGTGATCCTCGGCCATGTGGTGATGGATCTCGTCCAGCGTGCGGCCGCCGTTGCGGGCCGGGTTCTTGATCTGGGCGCAGATCGCGCCCAGCGACTTGCCCTGCCAGGCCATCTCGACGGGCGCCAAGGCCCATTTCGGATCGCCGGGGATGGACTTGATGCTGTCGCTCCAGGTCGGGACATTGGCGACGCCATGGCACGACAGGCACGGCAGGCCGGCGACGCCGTGACCGCTCTGGCCGCCCTTCACCGGCGGATTGTGCGGATGCATCGTATCGCCCTGGGTCGGGTCGCGCTGGACCGGGTGGCAGTTCATGCAGCGCGGGCTCTGGATCACCTTGCCGGCCTCGTTGAACAGCGCCACCGAGCGGGCGGCCGGATCGCTGATCGTGGTGAAGGTCGCGGCGGCTTTCAACGTCACCGGAGCCGGCGTCGCAGCTTCCGGCGCAGCGTTGACGCTGGTGATGACAGCCCCGCCCGCCAAGGCGAGACCCAGAACAACAACGACGGTGGCGGCGCGCATGTGAGATCTCCCAGAGAGTCTGGAACGCTCAAGCTAGCGGGCGGTTGCCTTGTCCAGGAAAGCGCCGATCCAGCCGCCGACGCGCGGGCTGTCATTGGGGTGATGCAGGGTGGCTATAGCGGCGTCGGCTTGCGCGTCTGTATAGCGGGTCCCGCGCCGGGCCTCGATCAGGGCGGCGGCGTAGGCCGGGTCGAACTCGGGATGGAACTGCATCGAGATCGCCGATCGGTCCCCGTAGCTGAGCATGCCGAACGGCGTGAAGGCGCTGCCGCCGACCACCGTGGCGCCGGGCGGTAGAGCCACCACCTGGTCCTGGTGCGAGGCGGGAATGGCGACGCTGGGCGCGTCGGTCCAGGTCTGCGGACGCTCGATCGCGTAGCGGTGCAAACCGACGCCCCAACCACGCTCGGACTTGACCACCTGGCCGCCGAAGGCCTGGGCCATGATCTGGTGGCCAAAGCACACGCCGACCAGCGGAACCTCGCCCTTGGCGGCGCGCAGAAAGTCCGACAGCGGCGCGATCCACGGCAGGTCGTCATAGACCCCCGCCGACGAGCCGGTGATGAGATAGGCGTCCTGCTCGCCCGGCGCGGCGGGCAGCTGGCCCGCCTGGATGTCATAGGTCGTGTAGGCGTGGGCCGGCCCCAGCAAGGCCTGGAACATGCCGCCGTAGCGTCCGAAGGTCGGCTGCAGCTCGACCGGCGGCTCGCCGGTTTCCAGCAAGCCGATACGCATCAGTAGACCATGCCTTGGGCGACGGCCTTCAGGCGCTCGATGGCGCTGAACTTGTCCTCGATGAAGTCCTGGTCGATCCACCAGATCTCAATCTCGCGCATCACCTCGCCCACCATCGGCCCCTTGGGCACTCCGGCCTTCATCACCTCTTCGCCCGACAGCGGGAACGGCGGCGGGCTCCAGGTCTCGGCCATGGCCAGCAAGGCCCGCCACTGCGGCGCCGTGACCGGACGGCCCGACCCAGCCCAGGCCAGCTTCACCCGATCGCAGAAGGCCCGCACGCCCAAGGCGTAGATCGCCCGGCGAGCCTCGCGCGGGCTCATCCAGCTGACCAGGCGCGGCGACTTGCCGACCGCGTCGACCAGCCGGTCGCGGGTGTTGTTGGCCAGGCGCAGACGCTCGGACATCTGCTCGGCGATCTTGGGATCGTCGGGGATCAGGGAGGCCAGGCGCAGCTCGGGATCGTTCTCGAACAGCTGCTCGGTCTCGATCGCCAGCAGGCTGTCGAACCTCGCCAGGGACTTCACGAACGGCAGGATCGAGCCCAGCACGCCGGTGGCCGCCATCAGCCGCAGGGCTGGGCGCGGATCGTCGGACGCCAGGAGCTTCATCACCTCTTTCTGCGTGCGCTCGGCGGCGCGGCCCGAGACCATGCCCTTCAGCGCCTTGCAGGCGGCCAGGGCCTTCTGGTCGGCCTCGCCCTTGCCGTACCAAGCGTGGAAGCGGAAAAAGCGCAGGATGCGCAGTTAGTCCTCGCGGATGCGGGTCATGGGGTCGCCCACGAACACCACCCGACCCTCACGGGCGTCGTTCACGCCTTCGCCGGTCGGATCGTACAACCGGCCCTCGGGATCGACATAGAGGGCGTTGAAGCGGAAATCGCGCCGCTCGGCGTCCTGGCCCCAGTCCTGGCTGAAGGCCACGGTGGCCCGGCGACCGTCGGTGGTGACGTCGCGGCGCAGGGTGGTGATCTCATAGGGCTGGCCGCCCGAGATGGCCGTGACCGTCCCATGGTCGACGCCGGTCGGGATGGCCCGCAGGCCGGCATGGGCCAGGGCGTCGATCACCTGGTCGGGGGTCAGGGTGGTGGCGATGTCGATATCGTCGATCGGCTTGCCCATCAGGGTGTTGCGCACGCAGCCCCCGACGAAGCGCGCGCAGCCGACAAAGCCGCGCTCTTCCAGCGCCGCGATCACCGCTCGCGTCTCCGGCAGCGCCATCCACGGCGCTATGCCTATCGATTCAGTATTCAAAACGCTGGACTCCCACCCACCGCAACGCGCCCCCCCGAGCGAGGGGCGTATCTAGGACACGAAGCCTGTCTTTCGCCAGCGGCGATACACCCTGACCTAGGGTCAGCCGTGCGGATTTTCTGGGGATTCTTCGTGTAGCCGCTCATAGAGGGCTCGCAGCATCCCAGCCGTCGCGCCCCAGATGAAGCGGTCGTTCCACGGCATGGCGTAGAAATTCCGCCGCTCGCCGCTGGGGGTCTCGCGATGCTGGCGCTGGTGGTTGCCGGGATCCATCAGGAACTCGAACGGCGTCTCGAAGACGTCGGCCACCTCTTCGGGGCTGGCCACGAACTCTGCGGCGGGATCGATGAAGCCGACCACCGGCGTGACGTGAAAGCCGGTCACCGTCTGATAGCCGTGCAGCAGGCCCGACAGGGTCACGAACTTGGGGTCCAGGCCCACCTCTTCCTGGGCCTCGCGAAGGGCGGTCTGCCAGGGCGTCTCGCCCGGATCGCAGCGGCCGCCCGGAAAGGCGATCTGGCCGGTGTGGCTGCGCATGGTGTCGGAGCGGCGGGTCAGCAGGACGGTCAGCCCCTCCTCGCGCTCGATCAGCCCCACCAGCACGGCGGCGGGCCGCAAGGCGTGCGGGCTGTCCATCCGCAGGCCGGGATTGAGATCGTAGTCCGAGCGCACGGGATCGGCCAGGCTGGGGTCGTAGAGGTGGATCGGGTCCAGCCGGCTGGTGATCCAGGCGCGGCGCTCTTCGGGCGTCATGCGACCACCGCGCCCGCCGGCGCGATCGGGAACCAGGCGCCGTTCGAGCTGACGCCGAACACGCTGCCGTCGGCGGTGTCACGCGGCTGGGCCATCTCGGCCAGCTCGTAGAACACCGGCCGGGCGATCAGGGCTTCCAGGCCGCGGCGCACGTGCAGATAGGGCCGGGGCTCGCCGGTTTCAGGATCCGTCTCGACACGGATGATGTTGTCGGGACCCGCCTCGACCACGTCGCCGACATTGGTCAGGAACTTCAGCGTCCCGCCCTCACGGTCGACGCGGACGGCGATGAACGGCGCGTCCTCGACCGTGATCCGCATCTTCTCGACGGGCGTGACCAGGTGATAGCCGTCCGGATCCAGCCGCAGCACGGTCGAGAACAGGCGGACCAGGGCCTCGCGGCCGATCGGCGTGCCTTCGTGGAACCACACCCCGTCCTTGCGGATGCGGATGTCGATCTCGCCGCAATGCTCCGGATGCCACAGGTGCACCGGCGGCAGGCCGCGCTCGCCCGCCGCTTTGGCGGCTTGGGCGACGCCTTCTAACCCGGGTTTGGGAGGATCGGCGACCATGGCTTTCAGGTAGGCCATGCCGCCGAGCCACTCAAGCGGCGCTTCGTCTCAGGCGACCGCGACGGGCCCCGAAAAGCCTTCGTCGCCGCCAGGAGCCAGCGCCTTCAGCAGCACGCGGCGCTGATCGACCGGGCCGGGCATGGTCACGCCCGCCGTGTGGGCGGCCGAAAAGCCGGCGCGGGTGAAATAGGGCGCGTCGCCGACCAGCAGCACGGC
>Ga0307515_10017066_pt1 | contig 13253 bp, 13 predicted proteins | sample 17_EM_MG_FD_194513 | JGI IMG/M metagenome (GOLD analysis project Ga0307515, IMG submission 194513) | Populus trichocarpa ectomycorrhiza microbial communities from riparian zone in the Pacific Northwest, United States - 17_EM | ecosystem: Host-associated > Plants > Roots > Unclassified | place...
CAATCACAACTTAATTCATTTTCAATGCTGCAACTCAGTGATCCTAAACGTTTTAGCCAATAAAACCAGTCAAAACTCCATATATAGACATTAGTGGCTATCTCGCGCTTTGATTAACCATCCTGCGAGGCCAAAAATTGTTGACGCTCCGTTGACGCTCATTTTCAGAATGGGGCAGCGAGCGTATTTCTGTCTGTTTTGGGTTGGAACACCGCCAATACATCTTTTATGATCGTTTGCATCCAATCGCCATCGAGATTACTCATGATGCAAGACCAAAAATCATTGACGTGCCGTTGACTATCATGTTCAGGATGGGGCATGGAGCGTGTCGCTCTTGTTTGTAGTTATAAAGGCGGCCGATTCATCCGAAAAGGTCAATGATGTGCAAAAGTTAATATTTTGCGACTAAAAGTAGGATATCTAAATGCGACCATAAATAGAAAAACCCGAAACACAGAACCGGAGATTGGAACCAACGGGTCTAGCCAAACCCGGCAAAACCCGCGGGTTGACGGGTATGGGTCAGGGTTTGGCCCGCCAAGACGCTGCGTGTCGGGTTTTTGGACGGTTCTGGAACCGAACCGAACCGTTTTTCCGGTCCGAACCCGGACCGCTGGCGGGTTACCCGGACCCGTTGCTAACACTAATCCTGGGTCATATTTCTCGTGGATTCATTGGCAGCATTGCGGTGGACTGACTGGTGTCTGCGTTCATGCTGTGTGCCAATGCGTGACATATTTGACAAAGCACCTGTCAATCGACTCAATTTGGATCCGCTGGGACCTGGCTAAGGCGGATGTGTATCCAAGATTTGCTGGTGTAGAATAGGAGAGGAAGATGATAACGAAAAGAAGTGGGAAGTCCTGAGGATTATATACTTATCTTCATGTCAGAATGGAATAATTAGCTGCCAACATGTTCGTTATACTCAAGATGATATCTGCTGCGTATGGCTGCAAGTTGCAGGGGTTTCCCAAAACCCCAGAATGTGCAATATGTCGGACTGTTGTTGTTTGTTTGATAACAGCAATACATTGTGGTGTACGACAGCCGAAATCGTATGATTGTTAGCTATAAATAAGACAATGTTGGAGGGAAGGGCCGTCTGCTGATGTTTTTCTTGAAGAATCCCCGGGATAATAGATCAAACTGATGCCAACAATCAAGTCATGTTGTACGGTTAGCCTAACTATTCGCAATTTATTGACAGTGAAACTGGAGGTTTTGCTATGTTCTAGATGAGTAAACGTACTAAGTTTGACATAAAAGATGCAGCTTTCCTCCATATTGTCGATACCATGCAACATCCAACATCTCGCTCAACAACGGAGTCAATGCAAAACCACAATGGTCAATGCTCCTGAAACGAACTGTTTGTCACTTTCAGTAGGCAGATGCAGGAAATTGACGAAATGGTCTACCTAGTGTTAGCAACGGGTCCAAATTCCCGGGCCGGTTCCGGGTACGGTTCCACCCGAACCCGGACCGTGGCAACGGGTCTTACCACATGAAAAACCCGGACCATTGGAACTGGGCCGGTTTTACCACCAAAAACCCGGCATTTCAAGTTCACATTTTTGGCTCCAATTAAGTATTTGAGTTCTGATCGTATCATGACATGATCAGTACGTAGATTGTGCAGTTTTAGCTGCTCTTTCACCTCCCACTGTCAGATTTGCAATCAGACCAATATTCATTGTGTCGCTATCGAAAACCCGCCATTTTCGCGCAAAATCTCGCGTAATTTCACAGCGATTCAACGAATATTGGTCCGATCGCAAATCTGACAGCGGGAGGTGAAGGAGGAGCCAAAAATGCACAATCTACGTACTGATCATGTCATGATACGATCAGAACTCAAATACTTAATTGGAGCGACATTTGGAGAAAATGTGGAGGAACCGTGAAATGGACCCTCGGTCCGGGTACAACCCGGCCAAAAAACCGAGGGTTTATGTCCGGTCCGGGTAACACACCCGCCAAGCCAGCGCGGGTCAGGTTTTTGGCCGGGTAACGAACCCAACCGAACCGAACCGCCAGTCAAAACCCGGACAGCTGGCAGGTTACCCGGACCCGTTGCTAACACTAGGTCTACCCAACGACTTCATCTAGCAAATCAAGGCAACAGTGGCTTGGTGGCAGAATTAGTCCGAGTCCATTGGGCATTGCGGAGCGTGAGATCCAAAGAGAAGCTTGAGGCGGAACAATGAAGAGAAACTCACTTCGTAAAGAATGAAGACAAAGACAAATGGAATGAGGATCATGTTGAGAGGGAAACCTCTGCAGCAAGAATGCGAGTTAATGATGTAGAGGTAGCGGTTCAACCCAACAAGGATGATATGCAGCATGCTAAAATCACAGGATTGACAATCAAAGAGCCCAAACAGACTTTTGAGGAGATGAATGTTGCTCTCAGAGACAGTCTGAGTGATATTGCCAGTTCCGACAATGGCCAGGATGGGGAACATGAGGATGATCAAGAGACAGAGCAGAGCAAGCTGAGCGAAGATGACGAACCTGGCTGGGTGATGGGCACAGTCACCAAAACTTCAAAGCAGTGCATGGAGAGGTTTCAGCAGAGGCAGAAGAAGCTGGACGGATTGACACAACTGTGATGGGAGGATGCAGCCGACTACTTCCGTGAAAGAGATAAGATGTACGGCGCATCAGAATTGAGGGTTCTAGCTGTCATTCAACCCTCAACTGATGAGGATGCTGCGGCACCTGCAGCGACAACGTTTAGAGAGCTCATGAAGTATATTGTCATTATCCCCAGGATGTCGCAAATGATGCAAGGGACTTCTCGACCAGGAAGGTGTCATGTCACTCTAGGTTTGGGAATGCCGCAGTCGAATCCAAGCATCACAGGTTATGAGCCCGCCGAGGGGCAAGAAACATCACCATTGCTGCAAGCGAAGCCTGTTGACCGAGTAAGCTTTTACCCCAACATATAGTCTCCAGATAATCACCATATAGATTTCGGATTGGGACAAAGACATGGTGATGGCTCCTGCCTCAGCGGAGCACCAGGAAGGCAAAATGTAATATTTGACTTCATATCTTGGTGAAAAGCAAGTTGTTTACCAATGTTGCTACGTATCAGCGGTTTCTTGATTTCAATGACCAAATTGTCAGACATGATGATTCTTCTGTGCATGTGAATGGGTCGAACGCAGCATGTGAATGTTCTATAATACAAAGAATGAGGAAAAACAGCCAAAACATTCGATTTTTAACTGCAAGTGACTATTATGCGACAATGCAACAGCTATATTACTGACGAAATGTACTAACGAAATATAAGTGAGTCATGTCATTGTGTCAAAGAAAGAGCAGTCAGTGTCCATGACGAATCTGTCTGAACGACGACCGTCAAGCTGCATTCGTCCATGGATCCAACTGCATCACTCTCCGCACGCACCTTGTGCACATGATTGGGATATTTGGTATTGCGTATTGTGCATTATAGAAATCAAAGAGAAGGAGGTAGACAAGGAAAGGTGAGAAAGTCGAGCTATATTTACGGGAGACTAGTAAAATGATCTACATGCCATACATTGCCGGCCGATAGCGCGGGAATGTGATAGGGCCATGTCATCACTCAATCAGATTGCCTGCATAGCAGTTGATAAACGAGTAAGAGGTAACAAACTTCTGGATGCGAATGATAATACATACAAATGCAATATTGGACGTCATGAATGTGTAAATGATTCATTACATACAATTATTGTGTGTACAAAGCTGTTTTGATGTGATCAATGTGATCGTCAACAGAGTCTCAACGATTTTTAGACCTACACATTCGGCAATCAATTGGCAGCATTGCCACATGCTGCCATAGGGAATGAATTGGTAGGCGTTGTAGCGAAAAAGGCAAATGACACGCTCGTTTCCAGGTGCTGAAGATGAGCGTCAATGGAACATCAACAGAGCATCAGAGACTTTTGGCAGTGCATTATCGAGAATCCAGAGGGCTGCACGGTGATAATGACTCATAATCGAACATTCGGCCGCCTTGCAATGCAAACATGGTTACTGCCCGGTGTTAGCAGCGGGTCCGGGTAACCCGGCAGTGGTTCAGGCGTGGAACAGGAAAAACGGTTCGGTTCGGTTCCAGAACAGTCCAGAAACCCAACATGCAGCTTCTTGGCGGGCCAAAACCCGGACCCGTACCCGTCAACCCGCGGGTTTTGCAGTGTTTGGATAGACCCATCGATACCATTCTCCGGTTCTAATTTTCGGATTTTTCTATTTAAGGTCGCATTCAGATATCCCACTGTCTTGTGCACAATATCAGCTTTGGTACAGCATTGTCTTTGTTCGATTTATTGGCTGCCTTTGAAATCAAAACAAGCAGAGACATGCTCGCTGTTGCATCATGAGGTTGAGTGTGAATGATTTTTCGTCTTGCATCATTAGTAAGATTTGATGTACAGAACACCCATATTGACAGCTAATGCAGTCATTAACCCGCGATTTGATCAGTGTGCAGCTGCTACTGCACAGACAACACTTGGTGAGCTGATGGAGATACACGATAGTGAAAGCAGAAAATCGCAATGCAGCATGGAACTTCACAGACAGAAAGAAGCCATCTGAGATTGTCATCCGGGGAACCACTGTCTAACATAGGCATATCGGCTCTGACGCCCGACGAGGTACACAATTCATCACGAATAAACAAATCGAAGCTTGTTAAACCCTTACGCTTTTACACCTGCAAGTAACCTCTGTAGCTGATTACCATACAGGAATTGGAATGATACGAACATATTGTAATGGCTCGTTTGTCATCGCTACATTATGTGCACATTTAGTGACTATTGACCACTTCTCTCTGCCAAAAGTAATTGGTGTACCTATTTCCCTACGTGTCAACATTTTTTTGATTTCAGTGACCGAATTGTGAGACATGATCATTTGACTGTGCATGTGCAAGTGTCATACGGCCCATATGAAAGTTCCAGACTCCAAACTGAGTTGATTGACGGTTGATCAACCAGATATCGTCCCGCCTTGTACAGATAAGTGACAATGTGCCATCTAAATTCGAGACAACATTGACTAACCAAATTCCAGTCCGTGATGGCATACCAATCATAGAAGGAGCGGTCCATGCGCAACGCGAATCTGTATGAATGACCACCATCATGTTGCATTCATCCTACATCCAACTATGTAACTCTGAGTTCAGACCTGGTGCACATAGTGAACATTTTGAAAAGTGCTTATGGTAGGTCATGAAAATCGAGGAGAAGGAACTGCATAGGGCAAAGTAAGGAAATTGCGCAATATTAATGAAAAATGAGTGTATGGATCTACATGCGGTAAATTGCCAGCTGAAAGCGCTGGAATGTGACAGCGCTACGTTATCCATCGCTCGGGGATCATGTGCATCAGTGGAGCAGATATCGAGATGCCACAAAGCTTTTGGATACAACTGAGTATTCATACAAATTATAAATTGGCTGTCAATGATGACTATATGATGATTTGTACAAAATTATTGACCATGTGTAAAGGCATACGCCCGTGTATGGCCTCGTAGGAAGGGATATCAGTAGATACGGTTGCAAACGTGGATGTCAATATTGCAGAGTAGTATAGGTAAGATTATCGCTAGAGATCTAAGGCTCATGGCGAGCCGAATATATATAGCATGTATTACCCGGCCCTGGACACGTCACGTGCAGCCGTGCCATTACATTATCCCCCTCTTTAGGTGTAGACCCCCTGGGCTGCATAAACCTGTACAAGAGTAGGAAAGGAAAGAAAACAATCAAACGAACGTTCAATGTATGCAAAGGTACGACCCATAAGTCCCACCACCGATTAGTACCACTCAGGGCAACCTTTCGGTGGATCCGGCGCACTGGGAAACTCCACCTCCACTTAACTTATCTCCGGAGGTGGTATAAACCCGTACCGACGCCATTTGTACTGGGCTGAGATCCAAAGAAGGAAAGAAGTAAAGAGAAGAGAAAGAAGGAACATCCAAAGTAACACCATCCTCCATTCTCCACTTTCGAATTGTCCGGCATCCGACTATCCAATCTCGCACTGGTAACTCGTAACCAGTGTAGGTCATTGTTGGAATTAGACAGAGTAATCTCGGTGAAATCCCCACTGATAGTATGAGCCTCGTCTTGACTCGGCGGCATCGATGGTGGCTTCCACTCGCTGCTGATTATCATTATCGCCATCGCCATCGCCATTGGCCTTTGCGTCGGTATATCTAACTTGTAAGCATTCCAGTAACCGGTCATACTCACCTTACGTTCAAGTGCGCTAGCACTCGAGCTCTCGCAATTCCTCGTGAACAACTCCGCAGGCCCAGCCCATCAGTGATCATCATTGCTGCTTTGGACGCTGCTTCAGTAGTCATTCGCGCTCAGTCAGCACGGATGAAGCGGGCTTGACATCTCGGTGTGGATCGTAGCTTCTGCTTTGGGTATCAATGCCGTCGGTGATGGTCAAAATATATGACCTCGTATATATCTCGTAAGGTTTTGTTGAAATGGTCATTCATACCATATATTTTCCGCCGCGTTTGCGCTCTCCCGAGCCCTCGTGCATGGCTTCGTCGGCCAGTCTTAATGTATCCGAGATCATCCCTTGCAGCCGGTGGCTCTCACCCGGTGCCCGTCAGTAGTTATATTCATACTCCTTCAGTATCAGCCAAGCAGGCTTATAGGCCTCCAGTATAGTCGTTCGGCTTCCGGTTCAGTAAGCAGTTTGGTAAACATCCCAGTCGGTGCCTTCGGTAGAGGGCTCCCAATAACGGTCGTATTCAATCCCAATTTGAAGTCCTTCGACCGTGATCTTGGTCGCTGCGAAATCTCAGTGATCATCCCTTGGTAGTTGTCTGAACTGTCTCTCATGATGCCATTCGGTATCTGTCTCTTGCGATGCCGTTGGGTAGACTATTCGGTACGTTCGGAGATAATTTGGGTCTCGTTCGGAACTGCTTCGGTAGACATAGATGCACTCGTTCGGCATAGATCAAACTCGGTTCATCATCTCATCATCTCTCCGGGGCTCTCGCAGTCGCACTGATCATCCTCCAAGTCGGTGCATTTGTAGGTACACTTGACATCCGCTCCGTGCTCAGTGCACTTATCATCTCCAATTGCTGCGTACGCTCGCCGGGTTTCCTCCGGGTACGCTTTCCTCTCCTTCTCCAGGTGTGCTCGCTGTCACTTGTCTGGGTATCCACTTCGTTGATCTCTGAGTTGACTTGTTGTTTTATCTGGTCGACTCTTCTCCACATGCTTGTTGACTCTGCTAGTGATCTCTTCCAAGGTACGTTCATCGACTAATCACCAGCTGCGATCCTCTGCCGGCAGGTGCGCTTTGGTGCTTCCTCGCGCCACTTCCGGTACGGTGATTGCTTGCAGGAGGGGTTGATTTTGATTCCGGTACGGTCATCCCCCTTTTGTACGTCGTAGCTCCGCCGACGACTAATCCATTGCAGCCGCGTATCTCGGGATTGCCAAGAGTGAGTCGGGATCTGATTCGGGATTGTAACTTGGGTATGTGGCTTATTGATTCATCTGTAGGTGCGTTTGCCATCACTTCCCTGGTAGCACTTTTCGCCGTTGCTAGCCTTCTCTATTGGTGAATGCATTTCACGGTGCTGCGTTCCTGCACTTCCAGTACGGGAATTGTTCGCGGTAGGGGTTCTTGCAATTCTGGCACTGTCATCCCCCTCTTCAAAGATCGTTACTCCACCGAAGATTAATCTCGTACGGCTTGTGCGGTATCGGCATTGTTCCTGTAACCCCGGATCTGATTCGGGACCGTATTCGGCATTGGAACTCGGGCATGTAGGTGCATGTTTCGGTCTCTCTGAATAGTGCTCTGAAAAGTGCTCTGAGTAGTGCTTGGCATCGTACTCGGTGGGGCCATGTCGCTGGAACACCGTATGTCTGCAAATCCGTGCTCGATTGTAACATCGTAGCTTCATATAGGAAAGGAGATTGATTGTCACCCGTCTCGCTTGATCCATCTCCCTTGATCCATCTCCTGTCATCCACCTCCGGTTATCCACCTCCGGTCATCCATCCATATCCCGTCGCGATCCATATCTGGCCGCGATCCATCCCTGACCGTGATCCATCTTCAGCTGTGATCCAGTTGGTTCCGGCCATTCGTTTCCAACCTGTGCATAATTGCGCTCGTATGGGCCGCATCCCGTGACTGCTCCTGTAGCTCTGTAAGATTTCTAAAGGTCATTGTTACAGACCTCCATAATGTCCGTCTTCCGTTGACTCTTCATCCCAGTCTCATAATCCGGTGACATATGGTCCATCATAAGAAATACCCACTCATAGATCGGTCCATATGGCATGGGATCTTTAAGTCCAAATCCAAATGCATGATCCGGCCTCTTGAGCACGTGATCTTAACCCACGCAGTTGCGTGAATACCGCTCAACTCAACTCAACTCAACTCAACTGAAAACTCCGTTCAATTCAACTCAGCTCAATTGTAATCCGCCCATATGGAAAATTGTAGCCGGGCTCCAAATCGATTGCATGGTCAATTGACCGATGCAGCGGGAATGTCTTTGCATTGGCTTTGCTGAAAACCTTCACGAAATCTCCGTATATTGCTGGGATAAGGATAAGTCCTCCATCGTCTGTAGGCACCATCGTTGTCGTTGTGCCGGCTCCATCTGCAAACGTGAGTTCTCAATTCGTACTAGATATGGAGCGGTATGAAGGGATATCGAGGAGCCCAGATTTAACATGGTTCGCCACACTAGGGCCAAGCCCCACCGTCCGGTACTCCTTTCGTGTCTCACATCAGCGACAACTCTACTTTCCGTCTGAAACACCCGGGTGTTCCCGACGGCTCTGACGGCTCAGCCGGAACCTCGTACCCTCTGACGGAGATTCAGACGCGACCCGTCGCCCAAGCGACGGCTCGCGTTGCATACCACCCTTGCGGCGGCTATTATACCATGCCTCATATTCTTGCGACGCGTCGCGTTGTATATTACGCTCGCAGCTCCGGCGTCAGGCTTCCTTTACTTTGCGTCCGGAATGTGGTGACGTATACGCACCATCAGAACGACACGTATGTTACACTCTTCGCAGGGGTTGCAGTTATGCAGTTGCCGTTTACACAATGCCTGGCGATGTTTATGCCTTTCTTCGGCCGATAGCCACATGCCGCACTCTCATTTGTTTAGCATCGAGATTTGTCACTTATTGCAATACAGACTTCGCTTCGGATACATCGCTTGCCGTTGCATTTGCTTCGCCATTATCGTATTTCACATGTCTGAAATATACTGTCCAATCTTCACACTCTCTAGTACTATGCCCTCAGTCCTCCACATTCTGCGTTGATCCATCATCGGCTTGCGATGCTACTTGCTCCTCATCCGCATCGTCGCCATCCTCGCCCTCATACCCGTCGACATCTCTGGTTCCCAGGTCAAACCTACTATGCCCTCAGTCATCTACATTCTGCGTTGATCCATCCTCGGCTTGCGATGGTTCTTCCTCCTCATCCGCATCCGCATCATCGCCATCCTCGCCCTCATACCCGTCGACATCACTGGTTCCCAGGTCACACCTCTCGAGTGCAGTAGCGGCCCATCGTCGCCGGCTGGCGGTGGAGATGGCATCGCTTTCATCACCTTCATCTTCGAAATCCCCGCTGCCCCCTGGCATCCCGGAATGCAGTTTGTCATCTGTGCAATTGATGCCTATCGGGATGTTTGAGGCAGTGCTTCCGATCTCAGGTTCCTCAAGCGCCACTTCGGAGTTCAAATAGTCAAGAAGAATTGCATTGTCAACACGCGCTGTTTCCACGCTGATCACCACGGCAGGCGTTGGGTTCTCCGCCTGTTGGATCTGACGCTTGACTGTGGCAAGAGTGTGGTTATACACCCTCTGCTGGTAGCTCTCCGGTAGTGTGTTCCAGGTATTCATCAAGAATGTATACGTGTCTGCAACGCCAGGCGAGGTTAACAACTTGCGACCCGTTACAGAGGAGCAGGATACGTTCTTACCACCGTCATTCTTGCAGTTGAAGTAGTTCGAGCGATCAGGTCTGTCCGCTTTCAGCTTTGACTTGGAAGCTTCGGATGAACACCTTTGTTCTTTTGCCACTCCAGGAGAGCATGGCGCAACGCGGTGCAAGTAAACATGATCAGTGGCGAGGGTATATGACCGTCCTTGTCGTCAATCATGGAATTATAAAATCCATCAGCATACTTACCGCGGTTATTCGCCCGATGATAAATTTTGATGTAGATAAACCACGGGATTGATTCCGCCAAGAAGGAAAGTGGACGCTAGCCATTCGTTAGCAGCTTTTGACTCTCTCTGGGTTGGATTTGGACCACGTACACCACCTTCCACACGCTCTGCTATAGGAAAAAGTTAATTATTGTCTGCTAGAAGGGAATCAATGAATTCCAAACACTCTGCGGTGGATTCAAAGCGGTGGAGATCATAAAGCTCTCCTATGTTGTCCCTTGCTGATTGAATAAAATGGGATTTAACCTTATCGACTTGTGCGCGAACCTGGTTCCAGTTTGAGTGTGTAATATCCAACGTGGGCCGTTGCTTCAGCATAACTCTTTCAAGATCTCCTCTGTGCGTGCCTCAAATGCTATTGACCAAATGTGGTTTTGCTGCATTGCGGTGTTCCAGTACGTCTCTATTAACTACCAGTGTGGGGCTTCAGCTAATGCTTTCGCAACGCGTCGCGTTGCACAACTTACCGTCTCCAAGTCGCTTGCACTCATAAGCGGCCGTCTGTTCCACATTTAGAGCTCCAGGAGCCTGCCCGTTGCAAATACAAGACGCGTCATGTCGCAGTGACCAAATCGATGGATGCTGCGACTTCCGGAGACCACTGATCGAGGTGTAGACACCGCCTGCAGTTGCAATTGCCACTGCCTCTGTCTCTGATTCCGTTCTGTAGCTCGCGTTCGCAGTGGATTTGTAATGATCGCGCGGGCTTCTTGATTCGGGGTGGGGGTAGGCAGGTTTTCAAGACCGCTGAGAGGAGTGGGAGGGCTAGCAATGCCGGATGCGGGGCTGGATACGACGCGACGCGTTGAGTCTGTCTGTGTGATTCCGCTGGGTGCTGGCGTGTTACGACTGCTTGTACCCGGCGTGGCGGTTGGAGTAATTGTACACCGTCGCTGTGTAGCGGACGGGGTGGAAGTCACGTGTTCAGTGATATCTGCAACACGCGAATTGTTCAGCGAAGATGAGGGGGTGGAGTTCTGACCTTGGATTGTCGAGGCTACGGAACTCCCTCCTTGAGAGGAATCCCTCTCGCCAGCCGGCACGGAAACGCGGCTCCTAGCAGGGGGAAGTTGAGAATTCCCCGAAGGCCCACGCTTTTGTTGATTCTGACAATTAGAAAGACTTCAAACATTTTGTACGACCGGAGACGTGACAGGGTGAGGGCTTTGGGAAGGCATCATCCGATATGGATGTTCGACGTTAAGACTGTGGGAATAATATCCTCTTCATGCATATGCAACGGCAGGCGAGGTAGACTCCTATTTGAGCGACCCTGGAGGAATTCCACAAAAAAGGGAGGCGCAGTGTTGACCGCGCTAGACTCTAAACCGTGACATTACTTGGGGATGAGATCCCTTCACAAGCATTCAATTATGAGGTTAACTGCCATCAGATTAAACTCAGATTGAACTCAGATTAAACTCAGCATTGGTATTCACTGTTACAGCTACGTCTGAAGGTCTATTCGCACCGCTTGAAGGGTGTTTATGCCTTCTTGGCGTGATTATCATCGTATTGCACTCGTTCTTGGCACAATACTTCGAACCATCGATTGTGTATATCTTCAGCTTCCCGGTGGAAATCCCCCTTTGGCAGAGCTAAAAGCATCGCAAAGCGAACAATGACGTATTCTCTATCCCATGACATCAGTTGCGTCTGCATTTTCCACTGCTAGGCGTTTGTAGCCGTGTTGCATGGTTGCACAGTTGGGACAACTTGAGAACTACTCAGTTTGCTCCGAGATGCACGAGGTCTGAGTGGCAAAAGTGGTATGAAATGCGAAAGCAACCCCCGGTGTTGCAAACTGTCCTCACCACGAGTACTAAATCTCGTCTCGAGGCTTGTCGTTCATGAAGTGCCTGGTGATGCGGCAAGATGAAGGCTGGGCCGTTTTGTGTTCCTTAACCAACAAAACTCAAAAGTTGAACCTTGAACCAAGAAATCGCCAGAACTCGAGAGTATATATCCCTTCTTCCCGCCTACATCTCCTTTCTCTTTTCCTCCCGTAGTATACACACCGACAGCATCCTGATCTCGACATCACGTGACTTGCACAAAACAACGCCTCTCGTTCCAAAACACAACTGATAACCTACACAACTTTATACGTTCACTCTGGGCTTCCTTTCGCTATGTTCTACTGTATCACAATGCTAATGCCTCGGATGTAGATTCATATTCAACTCGCAGCGATGGCACCAAAGGGAAGCCGCAAAGGAAAAGGGATGGCAACTGCTAGGGCAAAAATGCTGACATCGGTTATAAATCGACGCCTGGCGTTGGATCGGGACCGTATGATGGGATTCATCTCGGAACACATCCGTGGACTCATACGGATATACAAGGTTTGCGGCGTCAAGGATGAGAGAGCCTGGGACCGCTTTTATGATATAATCTTTCTTGATCCAGTCACGACTCGCCACTTTTCACAACTCCAGCTGATGTGGCCGCACCGCAGGAGCAGGAGTTCACCTTTTCGGGAGTGGTGGGCAGCCTTCCGCTCATATATGGGGCAAATGTTTGACAAAACCCGTCACCAAATGAACAATTGGAGGTGGGACAACCCCCATGCCTTCGGGGATCAAGTCAATCACTCCAATCCGCAGACCACCAGCTTGGGAAAGGTTAAACGCACCGGTGAGCGTATCTCTTGATATGGTAGCGATGATCTCAGGGCAAAGATTGAGCCGCCAAGCTGCCGGCAGTACAAGCCAGGCGACTTCCTGGCTGTTAGACCACTGAATTGGGATGAGATAATCGACGAGAATGATGATGATGAGAACTGGGCGGATCCCGGAGCGCCGAGCGGTGGACGGAGCCATCCAGGCGATGACAATGACAATGATTACGGCGAGGGTGAGGAGGACACGCAGGGCGGTGAGAAAGGGCCCGGGAAAGGGAAGGGAACAAAGGATGGGAAGGGGAAAGGGAAGGGGAAGGGGAAGGGAAACGGTAAAGGGAAAGGTATTGTTA
>Ga0307515_10017067_pt1 | contig 13253 bp, 14 predicted proteins | sample 17_EM_MG_FD_194513 | JGI IMG/M metagenome (GOLD analysis project Ga0307515, IMG submission 194513) | Populus trichocarpa ectomycorrhiza microbial communities from riparian zone in the Pacific Northwest, United States - 17_EM | ecosystem: Host-associated > Plants > Roots > Unclassified | place...
TCTCCCCCGCCTCATCCTCCTCCTGATCCTCCCAGCTCCTTCTCTCCCTCACCCCCTCCCCACCAGACACCAGACTACTCCCACTGGTCACGGCGCTTCCCCCATCGAAATCCCCAAACTCACTCTCCACCGCACCCACCGGTCCCAACTCACTAAAATCCTCCGGTGTCGCCCTCCCCATGCCCAGCTCCAGCTCCGACTCCGTCCACGGCGGCAGCCCCCGAATGCGGCGGTACTCATCCACCCTCATATCGGTGTACGTGCTCTCTCCCGCCCGAAAGCTGCTTCCGCCCTGATCCGTGCTCGCCCCGGGGCCCAAATAGCTGCTCCCGCCCTGGCCAACAACGCTGGTGTCGGCACTGTACACCGTCGAGTCCGCGTATGGATCCGGGATGGGGGACAATGCGGCCCGGCGCATTGCGATCTCGCTCGGCGCCTCGCCGCGCTGGCGGTAGGCGCTGTATTCCCTTGTTGGGGAGAAGTGTGCTGGTGGAACTGGCTTCTGTGGGATTCGCAGAGGCGGCGGGGCGAGAGGGAGGTGCTCCGGTGGTGGAGGGAAGCGCGGGGTTTCTGGGCGGGGCGGAGGGTACTGGGGAGGGGAGGGGTAGCGGCGGTGGTCCATTGGTGGTGAGGGGTACCGAGACTCCTGCGGGTACGGGTATCGGGGGTCCTGGATTGGCGGGCTTGCGCGGATTGTGTGTGGAGGAGGGCTCATGGCGGGGTTGTATGGTCCCCATGGCTCCGGATGAGAGCTGCTTCCTTCGCTGTGGTGGGATTGGTATTGCGGATGGGTCTGTCCGCTCGCAAGGCTATCGTATCCCAGAGGAACCTGCTGAGGCCTCTGTCTACTTGAGGCAGTGTTGTAGTGACTCTGGGACAGATTCCCGGCCTGCAGCTCAATTGCCTGCAGCGTCCTCCGTGCCTTCCGTCGCTTCTGCCAGCACCACCAAAGCGCACCCACGATTATTGCCAGTGCCAGCATGATGCCGCATGCCAGTCCAATGGTCGCGGCGGTTCCAAGGACGATGCGGCCCGGTGGGGCAAGAGCAGACGTGGCAGTAGGAGTCGCCTGTGGCTTCTCTGTTGGAGTTGCGGTAACGGTGGAGATAATGTAGCTGGGCCTCTCCGAGACCGATTGACTGGTTGAAGTTGGGGCTGGCGGCATTTGGGTTGGTGGTACTGCACCATCCTCCACGACGTGTGTCATCGTGGTCTCGAGGAGGTGGGTCATTGTTGTATCACTGTGGGTGACAGTGGTGAAGCCAATTGTCATTGTCACCACCACCTCAGCAGCAATTGGCTCCGGATTGGGTGTACGGCGCTCGCGAGATGCTCGCTGGAGGCGCCGAAGATCGTGAGACGAAGACATCGTCTGTTGTTGGTGCATTGTTGACCGATCTCTTGATATGTTGAACGAACTCTTGAGAGATCTGAAGCAGATGCTGAAAGCCTCTGGATGAATTAGTCTGAGGCGAATGCTTGAAGGATCCGGTGTAATGCTGAAGAGATTTGTGGCGAATGGACCTGAGTCGAATTCTTGAGAGATCTGAGGCAAATGTTGATTGATCCTTTGATGACAGGAAGATCGAATTCAGAAGAAATCTGAGGGAAATGCAGAAAGCTTCAGGATGAATTGGTCGAAGGTTGATGCGTTGAGGATTAGGAGTGAACAGGTTGGTTTTATGGTGCGAAATTCCTGAGAATAGCCATAGAACGCTCGCCGAGGCACCAAAAACCGTTTAATGCCTTGAATTCCATCCCAAGTCCATTCAATGGCTCGACTCCCACGTTAAGAACGACCACCAACCCATTCTCTCCACTGTGATCTTCTCATCCACAACTCAGTCATCCACAACTCAGTCATCCACATCTTCTCACTCGCACTGCAACACCATGCGTCTCCTCCCTCCCACTTCTGAAACCGACTCTCCAACGCCCCCAAGAAGGACAGAAACCATTCCACTGCCATCCTTCAACGCCATCCCCCAGGAAACAACCACAACTAGCACAAAACCCCGCAAATCCTCAACCACATCCACCAAATCCCCAACCCGACCCACCAAATCGCCAACCCTCACCAAATCCCAGTCCCATAGCAAAGACCGCACCTACAGCACAAATCCCATACCCCACCTCACCTCCCCTACCCCCACCGTCTCCCCCACCCCGCCTTTCAGCTTCCCCCCATCCGTCTGGCTCGGCATCGGCATCGCATGTCTCTTCGTCCTCACCATCATCTCCGTGCTAGTGTACGTTAAAATATACCTCCCGAAATCCCTCCGACGGCGACAGCAGTATACCGAAATCGAGCTACAACCCGTCCCTCCCACTTCCCCCTCCCCATCCCCTCCCGCGCAGCACAGGAAGCCGATCCCCGATTTCAGTAACCCCCCGACATTCCCGGCTGCAGCTCGCGTGCGGGAGATGCGGGATGGCAAGGAATGGGGGACGGCGGAGGAGGAGGTGAGTGAGTTCTGGCAGAGAGCGGTGGATTTGATGAATGGGCGGAGTCTCTGGGAGGGTGAGGAGGATGAGGGACCGAGGGTGCCGAGGGAGGGGTTTATGAATAAGTTTTAGTATAGGGGATATGAACTGATGTTGTATATGCGTTATATTAAGGCTTCGCGCTGAGCGAGCGTGCAAGCTCTGGCAACGAGAGCCGAGCTGTTAGGTGGTGATATATACCGTGGTGTAAAAAGCACTTTTCACTGCTGGAATTGGTCTTGTGCTGAGTTCGGTCCTGTTTCGTTGCGGAGGAACGATGGAATATATGTTTGGTATTTCGATTTTGGGCAGTGTTTTCAACCCTTGGTGCTTCGCGGCGGTACTTATATTAGTTTCATGTGCAAACGAGCGTGTGGTTCGTGGCGTGAGATGGACAGCGGAATCACACACTTTATGTCTCCTTCCGAGGATAACAGGCGGCCTCTAACATTATATGTACCTATCAAAACTACTTGATCCGTTTACAAATAAAACACCTATAAAAACCACCAGCAAACAAAAACTATAACCCATCACATGCGTGTCGTCGTATACCATTCCCCGATAAAGAATCAAACGCTATCAAACGCCCATCAAATGTGCATCATATCACAACAAACTACTATCATGTTCCAAAAGGGCTCGAGAATGTCAACCCTGCTTGCGTAGGTCAAATTCAACCCGAGAGCACCATACTTCAGCGAACACAACAGCACTCCACACCAGTTCCTATCTTCCCTGCCCCCACCTTTTCCCCCTAGCTATCCTTTTTGACCAGTACCTCCTCAAGGCGTTCACACATCTTCCCGAGTATCCACTCCGTCTCTGTAACCCCACTGAGCAGCGGGCCACTATGCCCCAGCCACCTCCACTTATTATCATGCTCCTCCTCCCATTCTCCAAGCAGCTCCAAAAACCTCTTCCACGCATCCCACTCATATTTCTTTGGCGGCTTCCTTCCAATATCCTTTGACAGGCACGAGATCTCCCTTGCGATTAGTGCTCCAAGATGATGATGGTGGTGTCCATGATCCTCTTCCACCTTCTCGCCCGCTTGTGCTTGAACAACATGGCCTAACTGCTCCATATCCTCCATGACCCCCAGCTCCTCGAAGTCCTGCTCCTGCTCCTGCTCCTCCCCTTCCTCCGTCGCCTCCTCCCCTTCCTCCGTCGCCTCCTCCCCTTCCTCCGTCGCCTCCTCCCGCACCGTCGCCGGAGACAGGAAGCCTGAAGCATTGCCGTGCCGCTCTGGAAGAATCGTTTTCCGACCCAACCACAGTGTTCCCTCCTTAACCCATTCCACCACAGTACTACCCATAGTACTGATAAGAATCGTGACAGTCGGGATTGCGATCAAACTCCAGATGACAAAAAATGGCTTCCCAAAATTACTCTGGGGGTAATAATCTCCGTACCCAATCGTCAAGAGACTGATGTACGTAAAATACAGCGCCTCGAAGAAACCCCACCTCTGCGGTTTCTCGGAGAGCATAAACACCATAGCCCCGCCGAGCCACACGACCAGGAACGCGGTGAACGAACTCCCTAGTCCCCACCACCGCCGGCGCTTTTCCGCCTCGTCCTGCACTTTGCGCATAAGCTCGAATTCATGCTTGCAGTCGTAGTCAGTCAGATCGAGCTTTTTGAGAAGCTTTTGCCGCTCCTTCTCAATTGCACGCCGATGCACCTTCTCCCGTTCCAGCAGCAGCACGCGGACAGAGTCTACCACGAGACCAATCATAATAATACCGATGGCGGTGTAGGGGATCAGTAGACCCCTTGAGAGCGTCTTCTTGAGCGGAAAGTCGGAGCCTAATCCGATTGTCAGGAGGGTGTAATCCGCCCAGTAGACGCCATCAACGAATGACCATCCTTCGATTGAGGCAAAGATCCCAGCACCGAGGGAGAGGTATAGGGAGTAGGAGATTGTTTGCAGCATCAGGGTGCGCTGGGACATCGTAAGTGAGGTGAACGATGGCGGGTACTGTTTGAAGACATAGGCGCCAAGGAGGTTCCAGAAGAGTAGCGTGGAGATGATGAAGTAGACCCCAGCGGAGATAATCCCGTAGTAGTACGACTGTGAGAATGCGTGGTCTCTAGCGGGGAGACGAAGATGCTTGTGTGCTGCTACCGCGAGAGAGACGAGGAGAAGGGAGGAGATATACCTGTCACGGTTAGGACAAACTGTATGGATACTTCTCACTAGGCTGTCCTACCAAAATATTATCGTCAACGGCTGCGCAACCGCATACCTCAGTCGGTGTGCAAAGTTAAGAAGCAGCAGCAGATTCGCGACAATAGCAAACACCAACGACACAGCATTAACCGCGAGCAACCTATTGTTTATCAGCTATCAGTCCCTTCATTCACAACCTCAACAGACCAGCCCACCACGTAGGATCCGGCACCCTCTCGGCCGCCATCTCCGATCCCCCCGGCGGGATCTTCAACCTCCAACTCTGCACCAACGCGCACACACTCATCAAGCTCGCCACCGGCCCAAACGTTCCCGCGACCAGCGGACACGCGGTGGCAGTAAACCACCAGCGTTTTGGCTGGAAATACGCATCGCTTCTATGGTGATCCTCTGCCTTATCCAACTCGTGACGGAATACGGCAGCACTCGGAGACTCTCCGGCCGCACGGTCAGAGGAAGATTGTGATTCCAGACGCCGCTTTAAAGTACGCTCGACCACCTCGTCGGTCTGTTCGAGAGGTTTTGCGAGGCCCGAATCGTTCATGGTTGGGGGGGCACAGAAGACGGGATTGCACGAGGACAGGGGATGGTGGTGTCATGGTGGTGGATCCGGATCGCTTGATCTGTTGTGACCGGGCTGGGACTTGGGGGCGCTGAAGTTGGATGGAGGTTGGAACGCCTGATGTCATTGTAGCACAACACTATACGTGGAAGGGAATGTGCGGAGCGCGGGAGAGTGCGCGTGGGTTGGGTTCCCCATTAGATTCTCACGTAAGGATCTGCAGGATTTCGCGGACTTCAGGTCAGTGCGCGCTCTCCCGTTGTCGCTTTTGTTGACAATAAGCTGACGCTACCGGTATATCGCCACCCCGTAGATAAGGCCGCCAGAACAGGAGCGTTGATCCATTCTGCCTAAAATCGTCACTCACAGTTTATCACTGTTCACATTTCACGAAGTGGGGTAGTGGGGGTGTTTGTCGTGTTTGGCGCTATGTTGGGACATCTTCGCATGAGTTATGGGTTCTGGTTGAATCCATGTCCATATTCCTTTGTTCAGTAGCCATGCTCTGCCCGAGTTAAAACGCTCCACCCATCAACTCCTGATAGTGCTTTTGAACTCGTTATCGTTGTGGCAGGCTAGGAGCTCGAAACACTCACTCTATAAAACCTACCCATTGAGGCAGGATATAGTTGTTTCAGACTGAAGTTATCACTGGACATCTCGTTGCAGGGAACGCCGACATGCATTGATCAAGTTTAAAGGGGTCTTTAACGATAAAGGTGCTAGAGGCGATCTTCTATTCTAATTACGATCCGCTGTCATCAGTAAAATAGCTTGGAATGATCCCTCATCAAGTCCACAACGGGAAAACAGTCTAAATGGTGTATACCCAACAAGAAACATGTAGATATTCTCTATAGCCAATCTCACACAATTCTATAATCTCTACGCCCAGCCCGTCGATCTAACACTCAAAGCACCGAAGCCACATCAGTCTCCTCCTCTTCCTCTTCCTCCTCCTCTTTCTCCTCAGTGCAGCTTCTAATAAACCCGACCAAAACCCCCACCATACTCTTCGTCGCCGGCAAATAATGACCTCCGGGATGATACACCACCCTCTCCTCCCCGCCCTCACACGCCTTGACCAACGCCAGCGTCCGCTCCTCCTCCACAACCGTATCAAGACTCCCAATAACATTCAGCACCTTCGTCCTAATCCTCGGCGTATACCACTGCTCATACCTCTCTGGCGCCCGAAACCCACTATAACACACCGCGAACCTCAAACCGCCATGACCCGTCGCGAAGCCCTCGGGCCTCTCCCCGCGCTCCAAAACCGACGCCAGTATCGCCGCCAGCGCCGCGCCCTGCGAGAACCCGACCACCCCCGCGAACGGCCCGTGAGTGTCGAGGTACTGCGAAAGGAACTTCAGCGTCTCGGGGAGACCGACATACTCCCCCGTCGCGTCGGAGCGGCGCCACCACGCGAAGGATTCTTCGGGTTCTTCGGATTCTTCGGCGAGGGTGGGGTCGCGTGGGCTAGAGTCCGGGATGTCGGAGTGGGAGAGACGGATGGGGCCAGTGGGGAAGTGTAGGGTTGTGGTAGGACCGAGAGCTTTGACGAGGGATTTTTGAACGGCTTTGGTTTTGGCGGAGAAGGAGGGGCCGGATTGCGTATACCCGTGCAGGAAAAGGAGGTTCATTGTTGTGGCTGGGAGTTGTGAGGTGGGTTGTGAGTTGTGGTCTATGTCATGGTTGGGTGGGAGCTTTCCGAGGTTGAGATGCGGTGGCGTCTTCCGGCTCCCGTCTTGGCAAGTTGTTCCGGGTCTCCCGGACAAACACTTAGTCCCGAGTCGTCTCCAAAACTAGCCGTCTGACAAAGCCGAGCGAGGTAGTCTCGAACCGCTTGCTACGCCAGTAAGCAGTCCAAGACTACGAGCGAGGTGAAAAAGTCTGAGCACAAGTGTAGCCTCTGCTGTAGGAAGTTGTAAAGGAGGGTCGAAGCAACTCCAGAAAGGAAAAAGCAAAACACGCTAGAGATGTGGCTTTCCCAGTGGTCCAGATTCGCAGGCAATGGTGGAGGCACTGACACTTCTGTTTTGAACTGCGACCCAACCATACTTAAGAGCCGCAAATTGATCCCACTCACAATAATCGGTTGACCAGCACCACAATGTGACTCCCAACAGCACATAAGAGTCGGGCACACAGCTTGTCCCTCCCTTTTTCTGAACCACAACAACTCTCTTGTGTAACAAGTTCGGCTATCTTCTGCTATCAAATACATAATTATCGTCTTCTATATCTTATCAGGAAACTACGCTATAGTCAAGCTAACAGAAAGCCAGCCAGTTACTACAAAAATCTAACACAGAATTGGGCGGCCATGTGGCTTCAAAGCGGGAGCTAGCACCACCCGCAGTTAGGCTTATGAATAAAGCAAAGGGTCGTTGGATGAAGTAGTTTTGCTTCCATCTAACCTATTTATGATAAATAGTTCATTGACAACATTGTCCGATCTCTCTTCTGTAGTAACGTGCTACCACTTGGTCTGTGCTTAGTGGGTACCCTATGCAATTAAAACACAATAATATCCCTAACTACGATTTAAACCCCTAATGAAAAGGAGTACTATTCCCAAAAAGACCCACGATCAACGCCAAAATACTTACTGGCTTAGCAAACTAACAGAATACAGCGTTCCCCGTCTCGCCGATGTGACCCTCACAAAGCCCATTGGAGAAAACTACCCTATATACGGCCAACCATCTAGCCATCTGACAGTTTTGTATGCACTCGCTGGAAGGGCTCTGAGGCTTATGAAGGACTCAATGATAAGAATGTTCCACTAACAGCAAAGGCAAGCCCGAGAGCAGTTAAAATAACTCTAGCGACCAGGTTGTCCGCCCTAAGTAGGAAAACAATTGCCATGATAGGGCAAACACCAAGTAATCCATGCAACAAGCGATTTACCAAAATAACCTTTCTGCGTGCGTTAGAAAAGTTCCGCACCATTTGGAAGATTCCTGTCTTCGACAAGGTGTTGTAGTTCGGGGAGTAGCTCTGGTAGCAATTCGGGAAGCAACTCAACCAGCGTCTCACTGAGTAGTTGGCACCGCAGTGTATCGAGTAGTATTGGCGTAGTTTTCTGTTCGAGTGGTACTGCTGAGGCCTGGTGTCCCCCAAATGGATGGTCGAGCAACGTCCACTGGTTTTTGCCACCATAGGCTGTACATGACCACAGCGTTCAAAACGTGAGCCACTGTATTCGATTCTAAAGGGGTGATTGGAAGTCCCTGTATTTCTCGCGCTAGACATTGTAAAAGCACCCAACCGGCCTGGACACATGCCAATAGTTTTGCAATGCCATCCGCTTTGCTTTTATCACTGATGTCGTTGATGGAGAACGTCCGTATGTGATCGATAACCTCGGGCTTCACAATACCTAGCAGCTTCATCGTTCGAATGGCTGTCCCGTTTATTCCGTAGGCAAAGCCCCCCATGACAGCATAGAATGCTATAGCAATCGGCATCCTCCTACCGGGCGTCGCATTCACCAACTCGCAATACCTTCGAGCAACGAGAAATTGGTGCAAAGCAATGGACAGCGCTAGCTCTGGCGCAACCAGAGCGGCAAACGCCCAGAGACATTTTTCCGAGAAATCTGAATGTAGCCGGTGAGGACATCCCCGTGTCTACACTGACTGGTTCGACATTGAGGTGCAGAGCAGTCCAGATACATAAGCCGAGCGCGATTGTGCACGGTATCAAGATCCCAAGAGTCCCCCGTCCAACAGGCTCGGCTGTCCAGCCGACATATGTGTTGTTCGTAGGTGCCGCGGACGTCAAGGTATGCGGCAGCAATGTGAAAATCACAGTGGAAAGCAACATTTCATAGAGATGCAAGAACTTGATAATAATTAATATATTCAGCTTCTAGCCCTTTGTTGGCGATCGATCGATCGCGAGTGTTGGAGACAGTAACTTTGTGATTATATTAGACAAGACTTGAAGGACGAGCGAGAAAGAGTACCAGTTACTTATTATCCTTGATAGCAAATCTAGACAGGATCCGGCTCGCGCACTTAAAAAAGTTGTGTGGAGAGAATTTGAGAGACCTCAGTGATCTGGAAATTTATTTCTAGCTCAGCTCTTGAGTCTTTGCTAAATACGCCCCGAAGGCAAGGCTCAGTTTCGTATGCAACTGTACACATGTACTTATACTCGTCAGCTAGATTCAAGCCAGCAGATATCTATCGAGACAAAGTGCCAACTCAGCACCAGCCTTGAGCAACCCCAGAGTCAAAGAGAGCCACAAAAAGTCAATGATTGGGCAAGAACATTCACTACGCCTAGGAGCCCAACACATGCATATACGAGTCACGGAGTTACTTGTCATTGACATAAAAGGATACACAACACTTGGTCCACATCCTCCTCTGCTGAATTTACAGAACCGAGTAAAAGTTTGATCTATCCGGTCGGGCAGAGGTTGTTGGTTTATAACGTTTGTCGTGCCCGACCTGCCCAATTGCAAGGAAACTGAGAGACTGCTTGAGGGAGATGCAGAGATCGAGGGTCTGAGACGCGACGCAACGGGTCATTCAAGCAACTGAAATTCTCAAGAATACTAGCCATAATTCATTGAGAACTTTCATTGTATATACTCTTTCTCCGTCTCTAGATCTTCATATATCTAAAGACTAAGCATCGTTTCTAAAACGCTGATGTCATCATTTTTCAACCCATTGAAAGGGATGTTGGGGAAGCTGAAGCTTTCGCGGTTTTGATGGACAGGAGGAGAGCAAGGAACTAAACAAAGTGGAAGGCTGTGTCGGAAGTCCCAATGTCCAACCATCACTTAGCTTTCTCCACCATCGCATGAGCACATTCTGGCGAGCGACTGAGCACATACCATCAGAATCTTCAAAGAATTATGTCTTCTCAGATATCGAATAAATATATAAATCACGATAATACCAGATCCGGAGTCAGGGTGCATTTAGCAACCAGGTTTAGCTAGGGCGCATGGCTGGAATTTAACAGGACGTAAAGAGTACTTACACGCTGTATACATTGATTGTATTAGACTTTACGGTTTGTCTCGACTTCGAATTTTTCGGCAGAGATTGTTCGTCAAGTTCGATGTCGAAAGGTGAACTCTCCCCGCTCACGCTCACCACTCGTCACCCGCTTTACACCATCATCTTCACTGTTACATATCCGGTGGCAAGTGACTCAGAGTGGCGAGTGGTGAGTGGCGAAGCGTCAAAGTTTTCTCTCATAATTCTCTGTATATATCTCGAGTCTTTCTCCTTCTCTCTTTCTCTGTACCGCAGAATACACGCACACGGTTCTCTCCAACTTCCATATCGTAACATTCACTGCTCGAGATATCAACACGCATAGAAAGCAAAAAACCCTGAGTGATTTTTCTGCTTCCTGTTGCTTGTTTTTCTTTTTAGGATGAGTGGGGGCTGGTTGTTGTTTGGGAACTTTGCATGCGGAGACCTGTCGTTCCATAATAAAACCTACCAGTCCTACTTTCATGCAATCTTCAGGGATTGTCGCAAAAGCGCAACCTTTTCACCTTGTAGTCTGGCAAAAGACCTTACTTCGCAAAATTCTGTTACATTGCGATATCAATCTTCCCGGCGGTTGCCAAACGCTCCCTGAGCTGCTCTTTTGTGCCGTTAGCTCGCTGATATCTTTTGTAATGCATATTTTACCTCTTTTATACACTAAGTAGTACCACCTTGTTTTATGGTGGAAGTTTATGCATGATCCAAACAACAGGATCTTGAAATAACACTAGATCGGCCTCGACTTGTTGTATGACTGCATGATGGTTTTGATACGACACCAACTAGACTGTATGGTAGACACACAGATATCCAGCATAGCTATCTATGAATTCAACGTCCAGCGAAGCTACAGACGTTTAAACAAGATTCTGGAAACACAACACGCACATTTCCTACAGAGAAACTTATGTATGCACTCCCAGACCAATAAGTTCTGCTTAAATAGGTACGTGCTTCGCCTCATGTGAATAATAGCATACGTAGACCTTAGTACCTCTGGTTTGGAACGCACAAGTCGATAAGGTACGTACATACCACTGCACACATGCCAGAAAGTGATTCTACTAACAGAACAGTAGATCCCAGTCATTTTCGTTGATCACTCATCACCAATTAAAGATGGACTTCCCACTTACCTTAAAGCCTGCGTTCACAATCTCGGTATGCTTGTCCAGTACTGTGCAAGTTATTTCCAGGGCATAAACTTTTACTAACTCTGATGCTAGGCTCCAGTGGAGTCTATCACTAACGTCGGTAGGCGTCATACATGCACACTTTCGATAGATTCAACTCATATGTCTTGTCTTATGTTGGACTAAACAGGCGAGTTATCGATGGGCGGATCTCACTCTTACGCTGTATTGACGCACCTCGAATCTCCATTATTTACTAGGAATACACTAACCGCAGCCTTAAATTTCGAAGCAAATTGCGGCGACTGGCGGAACTATGAAGTCAGAGCCTGGATTCGAGCCCGCACTTAAGGCCGATTTTGTATATGGCGGTGACTTTCTTCATATCGACCCAGATGGAAAGCACATACGATGGGATGTGAGGGCTTTGTTGAAGTAAGTCTTTCCTTACATCTTTACATTTTCCGTTGCTGATCATATGAAATCGACTTCCACAGAACTGAAGAAGGAGTGGTACGTCCCAAGTGCATCACAAGCAGTACTCGTTGAGTATCAAGAATCTAACCCCTACGGACATAGAATTTTACCATCTCAATCACTGGGGTGGGTGAAATGACGTCTGGAGACTCGCTAGTCGTTCAGCAAAGTGCGGAAGCTGCGACCACCCAGTATGGCACTTCGGCTGGCTCGCTTTCAATTAAGGTACATAAGCTGCCAAACTACAACGAGTCTGCTGCTGATTCCTATAGTGTGGCGATCCTAGGTACAAACATCTTGAGAGCCAAGTATTCGTTGGAACGCACCGCCATCGTGTCACGGGTGATCGCACAGCGGTAGAATTCATGACGTTCCAAGTAGTACCCAAGTCTATAACCTCATAATTTCCAGTACATGAGGTTAGCCTATCTACTTCGGCGGTCACGTTCGACATCATGTTGATTCAGGCGGTGGTTTTCGTTGTTTGTATTTATCATCTCGCTCGTTACGCTGGAGCAGGTGTTAGTTACTGTAGCCTATTACCTACTGAGTACTTAGTACTCTCCACACTGTTCTACTACCACTCGCGTTATCGTGCAATCCCAGTAGTGGATATAGATGACTGCTTCCAGGTGTAACTGAACCGTAACATCGTTTCCACGAGTGAGAACTCATGTACTGGACGCATTATTTTCCTTGCCTGGGATTGAAGAATCAGATACCCTCCTCTAGGCCCTCATGTTCCATTCTTTCTTATATGTACTGCATCTATTAACCTGACTTGATTGCTTCTTGTTTGCTAGGGCCGATGTGCAGCCTAACTTTGGTCCAAATGACTGGTCAGTGTTACGGTGCTGCAAGAGCGACCAGTAACATCAGAACTTTAACTTCAAACATCAATCACATCGTGATATCGAGAGCACAAGGTATTGTAGACTTCACCTCCAAAACTTTATCTCATTCCCAGATAGCGACTTTTCTCACTCGTGAGGTCACACGGCTCGGCGTAAAAAGTGGGTGTCTGGGAACGAGACAATCCAAACTCTAAGGATTTATTTAGCTCATGAATTTTCGCCTGAGTACTTAGTAGTTGTGACACTTGATTTGTGATAGGTTATATTGTTCTATCATAATGATATAAGAGGGTGGAGGTACTTTACGTATGTACTTTACATACTGTACCAAAAAAGCCCCGTTTATTGATGCCAAGTTAATGCTGTATTAATGTTGAATTCTTTATAAATGTATACATTGGCTGAACTTGTGGGGTATTTCAGAATTTGCAACAATATCAATTGTTTTGAATGTGGGATCAATTTCACAATAATGTAGCACAGAAGACCACATTGGATGGTATATTGATGCCACATTGATGC
>Ga0307515_10017068_pt1 | contig 13253 bp, 13 predicted proteins | sample 17_EM_MG_FD_194513 | JGI IMG/M metagenome (GOLD analysis project Ga0307515, IMG submission 194513) | Populus trichocarpa ectomycorrhiza microbial communities from riparian zone in the Pacific Northwest, United States - 17_EM | ecosystem: Host-associated > Plants > Roots > Unclassified | place...
GGAAAATCCGACGGATGTTTGAGCATCTTGGAGTCCCCGACTAACAAGCGTATCAAGGCGGCCCGCGCGGCCCTCCCTGGCCGCCACGGGTTATGGGGATCCCGTTTGAGAGATCAGGCATGATCGGGCTCGTGATAGTCACGCACGGGCGGCTGGCGGAGGAGTTCGTCTCCGCCATGGAGCATGTGGTCGGTCCGCAAAGCGCGGTCGCGGCCATCTGTATCGGTCCGGAAGACGACATGGAGCGTCGTCGGTCGGACATTCTGAAGGCGTGCGCCGCGGTCGACACCGACGGCGGCGGCGTGATTCTGCTGACCGACATGTTCGGCGGCACGCCGTCGAACCTGGCCATCTCGGTGATGGAGCAGACCAAGGCCGAGGTGATCGCCGGTCTGAACCTGCCGATGCTGATCAAGCTGGCCAGCGTTCGCCAGCGCGAGAACCTGCAGACCTGCGTCGCCCACGCCCAGGAGGCTGGACGGAAATATATCTCCGTGGCCTCCTACGTGCTCGCGGGAGAAAAATGAGTCGCATGGCGACGCGTACGGTCGAGATCGTCAACGAGCGGGGGCTGCACGCCCGCGCCTCGGCCAAGTTCGTCAAGCTGGCCTCGGGCTTCGACGCCGAGGTCACCGTGGCCCGCGACGGCACGGCCGTCGACGCCCGCTCGATCATGGGCCTGATGATGCTGGCCGCCGGCATCGGCTCGACCATCGACATCGAGGCCGACGGGCCGGAAGCCGACGCCGCTGTCGAAGCCCTGGTGGAACTGGTGTCCAACAGGTTCGACGAGGAGCGCTAGAGGCCTCCCCGCGCGGGCCTCCGTACCGCCCTTTAGCAGAAGATCGGCGCGACGCTCTCCAGGCGGGCGCGGGCGGCGGCGCTGACCTCGCCGACGGCCTTCAGAAACCCTTCGTTGCGCAAGGCCGAGCCGATGAAGGTCCAGCGCATCGCCTGATGCTGGGTCTGGCGGAAGATGTCCTTCTCGGCGTTCGAAAGCGGGCGCCCGATGGCGGTTTCCAGCGCCGACAGATCAAGCTCGACCTGCTGGCCAAGGCCGCCGTCGACGAAGGCGCCGATCTCCAGGAAGTCGTCGACCGCCCTGTCGACCTCCTCCGGCGAGGCCCGCGCCGCCAGTTCGTGAAAGACCAGGGCGTCCAGCTTGGCGTGCTGGGACTCTTCCATCCAGTGATGCCGCAGAAGGCTCTTGAACTGCGGATCGAGGTCCTGCTCGTCCCGGACGCTTTCGACGTAGTGGCGTTGGGTCGCCCATTCGATGCCCAGAATGAACAGCGCCAGGCCCAACGGGCTGTGGGCGCGGATCGCCGCGCCGATCGCATCGGCCGGTCCGATGAAGCCGCACGGCACGTCGAAGCCGTCCTCGAACGCCTGCCGGAAGCGGACGAACAGTTCGATATGCTTGGCTTCCTCGGCCGCGAACTGGGCCAGGGCGGGCGCCCGATAAGGGTCCTGACCCGGCTGGGGCGGGACCAGGCCCTCGATCACCGGCAGGATGCAACGCTCCACCAGCTCGAACATGGCCAGATAGACGAAACCGCGGATCTGGTTGAGTTTCAGGCGCTCGGCGGGGCTCAGGAAGTCGAGCGCCGCCGTGCGGGCGAAGGTTTCCGGCAGGAACGGCTTGGAGAAATCCATCGGCTTGTCGGCGCCGATGATGTCGTCCACGCGCCAGTTCACGCGCTTGGAGGTTTCGAGCAGGCGCTCGTAGCTCAGGCCCTGGATCATGATTGTCTCCTCGCGCGGCGAGGCGCGCCCTTCGGGCGCGTGCCGCGACGGGTGAGCTCGCCGCCGGCTAGTTGTTGGCGGTGGTCGGGTCGATGATCTGCGGGATCTCGGTGATCGAGGTGACCGGGAAGCCGCTCAGTTCGGCGTGGGCGTGGATCACGTCCTCGTCTTCCGCGAGATAGATGCAGAACGTCCGGTCCCCAGCGACATAGCTGTGTTGCCACTGGATCGCGCGGCCGATCCTGTCGATCGCCTGGTTCGAGGCGCGAGCAGCCCCACAGAGCTCGATGATCGACATGCCGCCGATCCCGGGTATCTCGCGTTCGACCAGGTAACGTTTGAGATGGCCCATGGCGCCGCCTCGCATCACACTTGGAATGCCCGCAGCATCGCCCCGTCTGCTCGGCGGCACAATTCAAACCTTCTGGCTGTGGCTAAAGGTTTTGCTTAGGATGGGCCATGGCCGCGCCGACCTATCTTCGATCGTTGCAAGCGCTCGAGCTCGCCGTGCGCCACGGTTCCTTTGTGGGGGCGGCCGCCGATCTGGGCGTGACGCCCGCCGCCGTCGGCCAAAGGGTCAAGGCGCTGGAGGACTATCTCGGCGTCGAGCTGCTGATCCGGGGCCGTGCGGGCGTGAGACCGGCGCCGGGCCTGGAGTCCGCGCTCCCGCGGTTGCGGCAGGCCTTTCAGGCGCTCGAAGCGGCGGCGGAAGAGCTGGAGCTGCAGCGCGGCCGCGAATTGCATATCGCCGCGGCGTCGGACTTCGTGGATCTCTGGCTCAGGCCCCGTCTGGAACAGTTCCGGACCGCCCATCCCAGCATCCTGTTCAACATCAATGGCGAAGGCGACGCGCCGCTGCGCCTGGGACGGGTCGATTGCGAGATCGGTTTCGGGGCGGTGGCTGACGATCCTCTGCGCAGCCTGCTGTTTCGGGACTATGTCGTTCCCGTCGCCTCGCCCGAGAATGTCGAGCGCACCGCCGGGATAGACGTGCGCACGCGCCTGGAAGGCTTTCCCATCCTTCATCTCGACTTCTACAGGGACGACCCGGCGGGCCTGTCCTGGCCGGACTGGGTGGACGCCAACGGCGTGTCGCGGACCGCGCCCAACCGGGGCATGCGTTTCCAGCGCATCTGCTCCGCCCTCGACGCGGTCGGCGCCCACGCGGGGGTCACCCTCTGCGGCCTGGCCCTGATCGCCGACCGGCTCGACGCCGGCGCGGTCGCCCTGCCCTTTCCGACGGCGATGGGGCGGTGGAGCGCGCACGGTTTCGTGGCCCAGTTCCGCCGCGATCATCAAGGCCAGCGACACGTCGAGCGCTTCCGCGACTGGCTGGTCGCGCAGGCGCGCCTGACGTCGGACCGGCTCGAGCGGATCGTCGGCTCGCGACCCTAGACCCGGGCGGAGGTGGAACTACTCCGCCGCCACCGCTTCCGGCGCCACGGCCTTGGACGAGCCCATCGGGCGCATGCCCAGGTCCTGGAACAGCTTGCTGTCGTCGTCCATGTTCGGCAGCGGCGTGGTCAGGAGCTTGCCGCCGACGAAGATCGAGTTGGCGCCGGCCATGAAGCACAGGGTCTGCAGTTCGCGGTTCATCTCGTCGCGACCGGCCGACAGGCGGACCATCGACTTGGGGCAGACGATCCGGGCCACGGCGATGGTGCGCACGAACTCCAGCGAGTCGATCTGGCCTTCCTTCAGCACCTTGTCGCCCAGCGGCGTGCCGCTGACCGGCACCAGGCCGTTGATCGGCAGGCTGTCGGGATGGCTGGGCAGGGTGGCCAGCTGGCGCAGCAGGCTGGCGCGGTCGCGACGGGTCTCGCCCATGCCGACGATGCCGCCGCAGCAGGTGCTCATGCCCGCGTCGCGGACATAGGCCAGGGTGTCCAGGCGCTCCTGGTAGGTGCGGGTCGAGACCACGTCGCCGTAATATTCCGGCCCGGTATCGAGGTTGTGATTATAATAGTCGAGCCCGGCGTCCTTCAGCTCTTTCGCCTGCTCCGGCGTCAGCATGCCCAGCGTCGCGCAGGTTTCCATGCCCAGGGCCTTCACGCCGCCGATCATGGCCGCCAGCTTGGGCAGGTCGCGGTCCTTCAACTCGCGCCAGGCCGCGCCCATGCAGAAGCGCTGCGCGCCGCCGTCGCGGGCTTCGCGGGCCTTGGCGATGACGACGTCGGCGTCCATCAGCTTCTCGGCCTTCAGGCCGGTCTTGAAATGGCTGCTCTGGCTGCAATAGCCGCAGTTCTCGGCGCAGCCGCCGGTCTTGACCGACAACAGCTGCGACAGCTGTAGCTCCGACGGGTCGAACCCGGCCGCCCTGTGGACGGTCGCGGCCTGGAAGATCAGTTCCATGAAAGGCAGGTCGAACAGGGCTTCCACCTGCGGAAGCGTCCAGTCGTGGCGGGGCTCGGCGGCATTGATCTGCGTCATGGCGGGCAGGTTTGGACTCGGCCAAACCAATTGGCAAGCACGCGGCGCGTGCGCGAGCCACCAATTCCGCATTGGCCGTGGCTTGTGGAGCCAAAAACCGCCAGCCCGGTTATAACAGGCGCATGGACCACGAAATCGAGCTGAAGTTCCTGATCGCCCCGGAGGCTTCGACCGAGATCCTGGCCCGTCTGGAGGGACAGGAGGCGGTTCGGCAGCTCGACGCCACCTATTTCGACACCGTCGACCACGCCCTGCGCAAGGCGGGCTATGGCCTGCGCATTCGCGACGGCGAGAACGGCCGCAAGCAGACCCTGAAATCGGCCTCGTCGGGCGGGGTCTTCGCCCGCGGCGAATGGGAAAGCGCGGTGGTGGGCCCGGAGCCCGACCGCGATCTGCTGGCCAAGACCCCGGCCGCCAAGGTGATCAACGGCGACGCCCTGACGCCCGTCTTCGCCACCAATGTCAGGCGTGTGACCCGGTTGATCCAACGCGACGGGGCGACCATCGAAGCGGCCCTGGACCTGGGCGAGTTGTTGGCCAACGAGCGCCGGGCCGGGGTCAGCGAGCTGGAGCTGGAATTGAAGACCGGCGCGGCGCGGGTGCTGTTCGACCTGGCCCGCGACATCGCCGCCCACGCTCCGCTGCGCCTGTCGCTGGTCAGCAAGGCCGAGCGTGGCTACGCCCTGGCGCTGGACGAGGCGGACGGCCCGCGTCCGGACTCCCCGCTCGACCCCGAGGCGACGACCGCCGAGGCGCTGCAGGCCCTGGGCCGCGCGGCGCTGTGTCGCCTGTGCGCCGCCGCCGAGTCCCTGCGCACCCGGCCCGGTCCCGAGCGGGTGCACAAGCTGCGCGTGGCGGCCCGGCGGTTCCGGGCTCTGCTGTCGACCTTCAAGGCCCTGGCCGGCGATCCGGCCGCCCGTCACGTCAAGGCCGAGCTGAAATGGCTGGCTGACGAACTGGGCGCGGCTCGCGAACTCGATGTCTTCGTCGCCGACGTCTGGCGCCCGGCCGCCGAGGATCAGGCCGGGGCCAGCCCGGGGCCTCCGGAGTCGGCCGGGTCCGAGCCGGACGAGGCCGCCCAAGCCGAGGCCCGGGCCCTGGCCGCCTTCGGCAAGGCCCTGCTGGCCGCTCAGACGCAAGCCTATGCGCGGGCGGACGCGGCCGTGGACAGCGCCCGCTTCCGCGCCCTGGCCATCGAGGCCGCCGCCTGGCTGGAGGCCGGAGCCTGGACCAGCGACCCGCGCTTGGAAAAGACCCGAGACCGCGCCGCCGTTGATTTCGCGTCCCAAGCCCTCGAGAAGCGTCGTCGCCGCATCCGCAAGGACGGCCGCGACCTGGCGGCGCTGAGCCCGGGGGACCGACATGCGCTGCGCATTCGCGGCAAGAAGCTGCGCTACGCCGTCGAGGATCTGGGCGGCCTGTTCCCCGATCATCCCAAGCGCCTTGAGCGTTTTGTCGAGGCGACCAAGGGATTGCAGGACGGTCTGGGCCTGCTCAACGACCTGGCCGCCCGCGAGGCCCTGGCCCGCGACGTCGCCCTGTCGAGCGAAGATCCCGAGGCCGCCTTCGCCGCCGGACGTTTGACGGCGGGCGGCGTCGAGCGCGAGGCGCAATTGCTGGTTGAGGCCCAAGGCGCCTATGTTACCTTCGCCGAGGCCAAGCGCTTCTGGTGAACCTTAGGGGGCGGGCCATGCCCAGGCTTCGGACCACGATTCTTCGGATCATTCTGCCCGCGGCGCTGGTCCTGTTGACGCCCCTTGTTGGTGAGGCCCGTGTGATCTCGCCGTCCGAGGCCAGTTTCAAGGATTGGACGGTGGTCTGCGACAACCTCCGCAACTGCGAGGCCGACGGCTTCGCGGCGGACGAGGCCGAAAAGGCCGCGATCCTGCGGCTGACCCGTGGCGGCGCGCCGGGCGCTCCCGCCCTGATCGATCTGGTGCTGATGGATGACACGTCCGCCGCGCCGCGCGGCAAGCCGATGGTGCTGGCGATCGACGGCCGGCCGGTCATGACGGTCCCGGCCAACGGCGACGGCACGGCCTCGCTCACCCCCACCCAGGTCGGGCCGCTGCTGGGCGCCGCCCGCAACGGGACCGCCCTGTCCATCCGCCTGGAGGACAACGAGGTCGGGGTGGTCTCGCTGGCCGGCATGGTCGCCGCCCTGCGCATGATCGACGACCAGCAGCGGCGGGTCGGCACGGTCACGGCGATGGTGGCCAAGGGCGCCGCGCCCCTGTCGGCCGTGCCGCCGCAACCGGCGCCGCCCGTGGTTCGCCGGGCGCCGGCCGTGGCCCAGACGGGCCTGGCCGCCAAGCCGCCGGCCAGCGTCAAGGCGTTTTCGGACAAGCTCGAATGCGAGATTTACCAGGACACCGCCAGCGGCGCGCCCGAGGCCCACCGCCTGGCGGCCGACACGGTGCTGTGGCAGATCCCCTGCGGCGCGGGCGCCTACAATTTCACTTCGCTGTTGGTCATGGTCGACAACAAGGGCGGCGGGGCGCGGCTGGCGCCGCTGGACGGCGTGGGCGACGGCATGGCGGTCAACGTCCAGTACGATCCCAAGACCCGCCTTCTCAGCGCCTATGACAAGCAACGCGGCGTCGGCGATTGCGGCGAATCCCGGGAGTGGGCCTGGACCGGCCAGGCCTTCGTCCTGACCCACGCGGCCTCCATGCCCGTCTGCCAGGGGCAGGGGGACTGGCCGACATCCTACCAGGCCAAGGTCGAATAGGTGCCGAGTGTCGCAGGCATATAAAGAAATCCTTATGCCTTAATTGCGAGAAGGGCCTGGGCGCGGTATAGACCGCGCAAGACCATCCCCCGATCCGCAGGAGCCGACAGTGGCCGACTACATCGTCAAGGACATCTCGCTCGCCGATTACGGCCGCAAGGAACTCGCTATCGCCGAGACCGAAATGCCCGGTCTGATGGCCACCCGCGCCGAATACGGCCCGGCCCAGGTCCTGAAGGGCGCCCGCATCGCCGGCAGCCTGCACATGACCATCCAGACCGGCGTGCTGATCGAGACGCTGACCGCCCTGGGCGCCGACGTCCGCTGGGCCTCGTGCAACATCTTCTCGACCCAGGACCACGCCGCCGCCGCCATCGCCGCCGCCGGCGTCCCGGTGTTCGCCTTCAAGGGCGAGAACCTGATCGAGTACTGGGAATACGCCCACAAGATCTTCGAGTGGTCGGACGGCGGTTATCCGAACCTGATCCTCGACGACGGCGGCGACGCCACCCTGCTCTGCGTGCTGGGCCCCAAGGCCGAGAAGGATCCCACGATCCTCAACAACCCGCAGAACGAAGAAGAAGAAGCGCTCTACACCGTGATGAAGCGCTACCTGGCCGAAAAGCCGGGCTTCTATTCGGCGATCCGCGACGCCATCGGCGGCGTGTCGGAAGAAACCACCACGGGCGTCCACCGCCTGTACCAGATGGCCGCCAAGGGCGAGCTGCCCTTCCCGGCCATCAACGTCAACGACAGCGTCACCAAGTCCAAGTTCGACAACCTGTACGGCTGCCGTGAATCGCTGGTCGACGCGATCCGTCGCGGCACCGACGTCATGCTGTCGGGCAAGGTCGCCGTGGTCTGCGGCTACGGCGACGTGGGCAAGGGCTCGGCCGCTTCGCTGCGTCAGGGCGGCGCTCGCGTGATCGTCACCGAAATCGATCCGATCTGCGCCCTGCAGGCGGCGATGGAAGGCTATGAAGTCCAGACCCTGGACGACGTGGCCGGCCGCGCCGACATCTTCGTCACCGCCACGGGCAACAAGGACGTCATCACCGTCGAGCACATGCGCGCGATGCGTAACAACGCCATCGTCTGCAACATCGGTCACTTCGACTCGGAAATTCAGGTCGCCGGCCTGAAGAACTTCAAGTGGGACGAGATCAAGCCGCAGGTCCACCACATCGAGTTCCCGGACGGCAAGAAGATCATCCTGCTGTCGGAAGGCCGCCTGGTGAACCTGGGCAACGCGACGGGCCACCCCTCGTTCGTGATGTCGGCCTCGTTCACCAACCAGACCCTGGCCCAGATCGAACTGTGGACCAACAAGTCGGCCTACAAGAACGACGTCTACACCCTGCCCAAGCACCTGGACGAAAAGGTCGCCCTTCTCCACCTAGAGAAGCTGGGCGCCAAGCTGTCGAAGCTGCGTCCCGACCAGGCCGAATACATCAACGTGCCGGAAAACGGCCCGTTCAAGCCGGACCACTACCGCTACTAGGCTTCGCCTCACGGTGAAGTCCGAAGGGCCCGCCGCAGCGATGCGGCGGGCCTTTTCTTTGTGCGGTTGAGCCAGGTCGAGATGCGCGGACAAAGAGATAACGCCGTTCGATGACGCATGCGCCATTCACTGTCGCGCTTGCCCTATTCAAGGCCTCAATGCTCGGCTAAGCCGCTAGCCATGCCGCTTGCTTTGATCATCTCCAGCCATGTCGCCGGCAGCCGGGTCGGCGCGTCGGCCCAGGCCGCCGCCCTCGTGCAGTTCCGCATCGATTCCATGGTCGTGCCGACCGTGCTGTATGGCCGTCACCCCGGCTGGGGCATTCCCGGCGGGGCGCCGGCCCCCATCGAGGTGATGGAGGGCATGCTCGACGGCATCGAGGCCAACGGGCTGTTCGGCCTGACCGACGTGGTCATCACCGGCTATTTCGCCAGCGCCGCCCAGGTGCGCGCCGCGGCCCGCACGATCGACGCCGTCCGCGCCTCGCCGCGGGAGAACGCGGTCCAGGGGGGCACGGCCCGCAAGCCGACCATCATCATCGACCCGACCATGGGCGACGCCGGCAAGGGCCTGTACGTGCCCGTCGAGGTGGCCGAGGCCATCGCCAGCGAACTGATCCCGCGCGCCGACGTGGTGGCCTGCAACGCCTGGGAACTGCAGCGCCTGACCGGAACCGATTCTCGCGACCCCGAGGCGGCGGTGCGCGCCGGCCGCCTGCTGAACAAGCCGACCCTGGTGTCGTCCGTACACAGAGGAAACGAGATCGGCGTGGTCTATGTCGATCGCAAGGAGGCCTGGCTGGCCGCCCACGCCAAGGCCGAGCGCTCGCCCAGCGGCACCGGCGACCTGCTGACCGCGCTCTACGCCGCCTCGATCCTCGAAGGCCAGACCATCTCCTACGGCCTGGCCCGCGCCGTCGGCGGCGTGGCCGAGACGGTGACCGCGGCCAATATCTGGAACGCCCCGGAGCTGCCGATCGTGGCCATGGCCGCGCGGATCAAGCAGACCTCGCCGACCGTGCGGATCGAGCGGCTGGCCTAGGGGTGGAGATGCTCCCCCAGAGGGGGAGGATCCAGGGCGGCGGATGACAGTTTTGGGCGGGCGGGTTAGACCCATCCCATGACCGTCGACATCACCGGCTTCTGCCCCGACCGCTTCTCCGCCGTGCGCGACGCCTTCGCCGCCAATTTTGACGCCGCGTCCCCTGGGGGCGGCGAGCTCGGCGCGCGCTTCAGCCTGGCCCTCGACGGCGAGATCGTCGTCGACCTGATGGGCGGCTGGGCCGACCGCAAGCATCAGGTCGCTTTCGGGCCCGACACCCTGACCCCGCTGTTCTCGACCACCAAGGCCGTCGCCGCCCTGCTGATCGCTCGCCTCGTGGATCAGGGCAAGCTGACCTATGACCAGACGGTGGCTTCGGTCTGGCCGGAGTTCGCCCAAGCCGGCAAGCAGGACGTCACCGTCGGCCAGGTGATGTCGCACCAGGACGGCCTGTCGGGCTTTCCCGACGAGACGGACCCGGCCATCTGGTTCGACTGGGAGGCCACGACCGCCAAGCTGGCGGCCATGGCCCCGCTGTGGCCGATCGGCTCGGCCAGCGGCTATCACCCGGTGACCTTCGGCTTCACGGCCGGCGAGATCTTCCGCCGCGTCGACGGCCGGACGATGGGCACGGCATTGCGCGAGGACCTGGCCGAGCCGCTGGGCCTGGACCTGTGGATCGGCCTGCCCGACAGCGAGCATGATCGCTGCGCCGAGCTGATGCGCCCGACCGCCGTGCCGAAGTTCGGGGCGATGAACGACGCCGTGAAGGCCGCCTTCATGACCAAGTGGGCCGCGCCGGGCGGACGCGGCACGGCCGACTGGCGGCGGGCCGAGATCCCGTCGGCCAACGGTCACGCCACCGCCCCGGCCCTGGCGCGGTTGATGGGCGCCCTGGCCTCCGGCGGCGAACTGGACGGCGTCCCGGTGCTGTCGCCTGAAACAATGGAGCTGGCCCGGGCCGAACGGATCGTCGGCCAGGACCTGGTCCTGCCCTTCACGATCAGCTGGGGCGCGGGCTTCATGCGCAACACGCCCAACTTCTTCTACGGTCCGACGCCCGACGCCTTCGGCCACAGCGGCTGGGGCGGCTCGTGCGCCTTCGCCGACCCGTCGCGCGGCGTGTCGGGGGCCTATGTGATGAACCGCCAGGGCACGGAGCTGATCGGCGATCCGCGCCCTGTGCGATTGATCCAGGCGGCCTATTCGGCCTTGTAGGTCGGGCGGACACGAAGCGCGGTGGAGCGAATTCCTCGTCCTTCGACAAGCTCAGGATGAGGAATTCGAATGTCGGCTTCGCAAAAGTAGCCCTCATCCTGAGCTTGTCGAAGGACGAGGGCGGCCCACGGACCCTAGCACCTCCGGAGTGAACCATGGCCAAGGTCGGGATCCGCAGCATAGCCGCTTTGGCCGTTCTGGCTTGGGCCTCCACCGTCCACGCCCAGGACGCGCCGCGCGATTTCTGCGCCGACCGGCCGGGCAAGGGCTCGCCGCCCTGCGTGCTGGACGCCGGCCGCTTCCAGGCTGAACTCGGGATCGCCGACGGCGCCTGGAGCCGGGGCGGCGGAACCTCGACCGACGACACCGCCTATGGCGCGGTGGAACTGCGGCTGGGCCTGAGCTCGACGGTCGAGGGCCAGCTCAGCTGGACCGCTTACGAACGCGTGCGCGACAAGGATCGGGCGACGGGCGCGACCTCCGCCGTCGACGGCGTCGGCGACGTCAATTTCGCCCTGCGCTGGTCGCTGAAGAACCCGGGCGGTGACGGCGTGTCGGTCGCCCTGCAGCCCTTCGTCACCGCGCCGGTCGGGGCCGACGGGATCGGCGGCGGTGCGTGGCAAGGCGGATTGATCGTCCCGGTCTCGCTGCCGCTGCCATTCTCGCCTATTGGCGACTGGTCGCTGGCCCTGGCGCCCGAGCTGGACGTCCGCCCGGACGCCGATGGGTCGGGGCGTCACGCCGGGTTCGGCGGCGCGGTCGGGGTCGGGCGGTCGTTGGGCTCGGTAGCCCTGGGCGTCGAGCTGTGGGCCGACCGCGACGAGGATCCGTCCGGCCACGTCACCTCGGTCAGTTTCGACCTGACGGCGGCCTGGACGCCGAAGTCGGTTCCGGATCTGCAATGGGACGCCGGGGCCTATGTCGGGTTGAACCACGACACGCCGGACCTGGAGCTGGCGGTGGGCGTGGCGCGGCGGTTTTAGGGCTCGGCGCGAGGCTTGGCCTCGATCATCAGCCAGCCCACGATCCCGGCCGACACCGCCGTCACGGCGCTGATCCCCATCACCCAGGGATAGCCGGACGGTCCCGGCGCGAAATAGACCAAGCCCAGAACCGCCACGGCCAGCAGGCCGGCGATGCGGGCCACGGCGTTGTTGATCCCCGAGGCGACCCCGGCGTGGCTGGCGGCCACCGCGCTCATCACCGTGTTGGTCAGGGGCGCGACCGCGACGGTCATGCCCAGGGCGACCATCAGCAGGCCGGGCAGGACGCCGGTCCAGAAGCCCGAGCCGATCCACGGCGCGCCGAGCAGGCCAAAGCCGATCCCGGCCAGGATCGGGCCGGCCGTCAGGAGGGGTCGGGGCCCGAACCGGTCGGCCAGCTTGCCCGCCACGCCCGACAGGGTTCCCATGACCAGCGAGAACGGCAGCAGGGTCGCCCCGGCTGCGGCGGCCGAATAGCCGTGGCGGGCGATCAGTTCGAACGGCAGGAAGAACAGCGCTCCGGTCAGGCCGAAATAGAGGGCCAGGGTCAGGAGGTTGGCGCCGCTGAAGGTCCTGGACCGATAGAGCGTCAGCGGCATCATCGGATGCTGCTCGCGCGCCTGGCTGACCAGGAAGCCGGCCAGCAGGGCCGCGCCGGCCGAGAGGGCGAGCCAGACGGCGAGGTTGCTCCAGCCGCGCTGGCCCGCCGCCGTCAGGCCCCAGGTCACCGCGCCCAGGCCCGAGGCGGCCAGCGCCGCGCCCCGCCAGTCCAGGCGCTTGACGTCCGGATCGCGGCTTTCGCGCACCGCGACCAGGGCCAGCCAAATTGTGGCGGCGGCCAGTGGAATATTGATCAGGAAGATGGCTCGCCACGAGACGTGGTCGACCAGCCAGCCGCCCAGCACCGGTCCGATCGCCGTGGTCACCGCCCCGAACCCGGCCCAGGCGCCGATCGCGCCGCCGCGCTCGGCGTCGTCGAAGGTCGCGCCCAGGATCGCCAGGCTGGCCGGCGTCAGCATGGCCGCGGCGATCCCCTGCGCGGCGCGGGCGGCGATCAGCCAGCCGGCGTCCGGGGCCAGGGCGCAGCCCAGCGAGGCGGCGCCGAACAGCACCACGCCCAGGATGAACACCCTGCGCCGCCCGTAGCGGTCGCCGGCCGACCCGCCGATCAGGACCAGGGCGCCCAGCAGCAGCAGATAGGCATTGACGATCCACTGCACCTGGGCGGCGTCGGCCTTCAGCGCCGTCCGCATGGCCGGCAGGGCGACATTGACCACCGAGCCGTCGATGAAGGCCATGCTCGAACCCAGCACCGTGGCCGCCAGGGCCAGGCGCTTGCGCGGCGTGGGTTGGTCCGGGCGGGCGGCCCGGATCACGCCTTCGTCGCAGGGAGGATGTTGCGGGCTGGCCATGGGGGCGAACATGACTCAGGGCGGGCGGCTTGCCCAGGCGCGCGGCGCGACGGGCGTCAGACCGCGGACAGCCAGCCGGCCAGCGCCTCTTCCTGACGGGTCAGCATCGAACGACCTTTGTTGCGCGTCAGCGGCGCGGCCTGGCCGGTCAGCAGATAGGCCAGGCCGTGGCGCAGGGAAGGGTCGACCCA
>Ga0307515_10017070_pt1 | contig 13252 bp, 11 predicted proteins | sample 17_EM_MG_FD_194513 | JGI IMG/M metagenome (GOLD analysis project Ga0307515, IMG submission 194513) | Populus trichocarpa ectomycorrhiza microbial communities from riparian zone in the Pacific Northwest, United States - 17_EM | ecosystem: Host-associated > Plants > Roots > Unclassified | place...
TCGCCCATCTCCTCGCCGGAGAACGCGATGAAGTAGACGTCGTGAACCAGGTCGCCGCGGCGCCGGGCGACGACCCGCGCGACCTCGAGCAGACCGGCGACCCCCGACGCGTTGTCGTCGGCGCCGTTGTGGACCGCCTCGACGCCGGGATCGAGCGCGCTCGAGCCGCCGCCCATGCCGAGGTGATCGAGGTGCGCGCCGACGACGATCACCCCGGACGTCCGGGCGGCCACGCCGGCGCGGACCACGCCGATCACGTTGCTGGTCTCGGTCCGGGTCGGCTGCAGCGCGACCGCGAGCCGGGCCTTGTGCGTACCCTTGCCGAGCGCCGCGGCGGCCTTGCGCGTGATCACGACGATCGGGATCTGCGACTCGCTCTCGGCGGCGGCGAGCCGGGGGAGCGGCGCCTCGTCCTGCGCCGGATCGCCGTCGTCGACGACGACCAGGCCGATCGCGCCCTTGCCGCGGGCGATGAACGCCTTGTAGCGCAGGTCGCCCAGCCGCGCGGTGGCCGCGCCGTCGAGCTTGGCGGACGCGGGCACGAAGCGATGGACCAGGGCGATCTTGCCCTTGACCGACTTGCCCCGGTAGTCGTCCAGCCTGGTGGCCTCGTCGACGATGCCCCAGCCGCCGGGTATGACCTCGCCGGCCGCCGTGGCGCTGGCCGACGACGCGACCGGCGTGGCGTCGGCCTCGGCGAGCCGCAGGCCGTCGAGCTCGATCGCGGTCTCGGGCTTGCGGGTCACCTGCGTGGTGACCTGGAACGGCTGGCGCCAGCCGCCGTTGACCCCGGGCTCGACGCCGGCAGCGGCGAGCTGGTCCTCGACCATCTGCGCGGCGGCGTCGAGGCCCTTGGTGCCGACGCCACGGCCCTCGCGCTCGTCGGCGGCGAGGTAGTCGACCGCGCTCGCGAACCGATCGGCGGCGGCGGTCTGGGGGCTCGACGGCCGGTCGGCCGCCACAGGCGACTCGACCCAGTCGGCGATGAACACGTTGGTGTCGTGCTCGCCCGCGGGGCCGCCGGTGACCCGGTAGACCTCGCCCTTGGCGCCCTTGACCACGTCGCGCCGGTTGGACGAGAACGCCAGGGTCTTGCCGTCGGGCGAGAACATCGGGAAGCCGTCGAACCCGCCGGCGAAGGTGATGCGCTCGAGGTGGCTGCCGTCGGTGTCGATCGCGAACAGGTCGAACTCGGGGCCCTTCGGGGCGAGGTGATTCGACGCGAACATCACGCGCTTGCCGCTCGGGAAGAAGAACGGCGCGAACGACGCGCCCGGCAGGTAGGTCAGCTGGCGCGCGTCCGAGCCATCAGCGTTGGCGATGTAGAGGTCCATCTTCGTCGGCTTGACCAGGTGCTGGGCGAGCAGCGCCTTGTATTCGTCGAGGGCCTCGCCGGTCGGCCGCGACGACCGCCACACGATCTTCGAGCAGTCGGGCGAGAAGAACGCGCCGCCGTCGTAGCCCGGCGAGCTGGTCAGCTGCTTGACGTTCTTGCCGTCGGCGTCCATCCGCCACAGCTCGAGGTCGCCCGAGCGGATCGAGGTGAACACGATGCTGCCGTCGACCGGGCACACCGTGGCCTCGGCGTCGTAGCCGGGCTCGCTGGTCAGCTTGCGCAGGTTCGAGCCGTCGGCGTTGGCGCGGTAGATGTCGTAGTCGAACAGGCCCCAGTTGTAGCCCTTCGACATGTCCGGCGGCGTCGGGCAGTCCGGCGAGGCCGCGTGGGTCGACGCGTAGATGATCTCCTGATCGCCCTTGAGGAAGAACGAGCAGGTGGTGCGGCCCTTGCCGGTCGAGACCAGCCGGGTCTGCCGGGTCGCGACCGTCAGCTCCTCGATCTGATCGCACTTGTAGGGCGCGTGGTTGGTCTGCATGATCAGCCGGTCGCCGCCGAACGACCAGTAAGCCTCGGCGTTGTCGGCACCGAACGTCAGCTGACGCACGTTGCGGAGGTGGGTCTCCTCGGGCAGCGCCAGGTCCTTGACCTCGGCGGCGGCGCCGGACGCCGCCGCGGTCGCGGTCGCCGGGTTCTTGGGGGACGGCTCGGCGCAGCACGCCACCACAGCGAGCAGGCCGAGCGATGCAGGAGTTGCGCGCGTCATCGCGGCTAGCGTAACGCGGACGCACGAGCCGCGTCCGCTGCCGCGGCATGACGATGGCTGCCAGCGGCTATCCAGCGGCGCCGCAGCAGCGCAGGAAGTGGAACGCCAGGCGGCCCGAGCCGGCGCCGAGTTCGACGAGGTACACCGGCTGCGAGGGATCGAGGCCGGCGCGCCAGTCGCGCAGGAACCCCAGGACGATCCGGCTGTACGCCCGGGCCAGGTACGGGTTGGTCGTGGCGTGGTGCGGGACCACGCCCTCGCTCCACGCGGCGGGGCCACGGCGCTCGAAGAACCGGCGCTGCAGCCGCCACAGCACCGAGCGCGACAGCCGGCACGGCAGCTCGAGCGGAAAGCGTGACGGCTCCGTCATGCCGCCGAAACCTACCCCGGCCCGCGGCCACAAGCTTAACGACATCTCGATCCACGGCCGATTGTCCGGTGCGCCGCGATCGGCCCATGGTGGCGATCATGAGCGGAGCCCCCGACGCCAACGAACCGGTTCGCAGCGCCGTCCCGATCCCCGACCTGACGCCGATCGACATTGCGCTGCTCGCAGGCGTCGGCGAGCTCAAGGCCGCGGTCAAGCAGTTCCGCCCCGCCGACCTCGGCCGCGACCTGTCGCGCCGGCCGATCGAGGAGGGCCGCGCGATCCTCGACGCGATCGACGACCGCCACGGCGCGGCGATGCTGCGCGCCACACACCCGGTGGTCGCCGCGCAGCTGCTCGACGGCATCGAGGCGCCCAGGACCTGCCACCTGCTCGACTTCATCCCGACCGATCACGAGGTCGCGATCCTCGGCGCGCTGTCGCCGGAGCGGCGCGCCGAGATCGAGCGGACCTACACCGACGAGGAGAAGGCCACGATCGATCGCCTGCTCGCCTACCCCGAGTCGGCGATCGGCCGGATCATGACGCCCAAGATCTGGCGCTGCGACCGCACCGCCGGCGCGCGCACGGTCGGCGACGCGATGGACATCCTGCGCGCCCGCGCCGACGACATCGAGGTCGCGGTCAACTGCTACATCTGCGACGGCCGCACGCTGGTCGGCGTCGCGCCGCTCCGCGAGCTCGCGATCACCGATCGCGCCACGCCGCTCGACCGGGTGATGACGCGCGATCCGCTCGCGGTCGGCGAGGACACCGCGCGCGGTGACGCCGCCGACATCAACACCCACGACTTCCTGTCGCTGCCGGTGATCGACCAGCACGGCCACCTGGTCGGCGCGGTGCGGGTCGACGACGTGCTCGGCGCCGCGCTCGACGCCGCCGGCACCGGCATCCTCAACCAGGGCGCCGTCGCCGGCAAGCTCGCCGGCCGCGCGCCGTACTTCCTGACCTCGCTGACCCGCACGGTGCGCAGCCGGCTGACCTGGCTGATCCTGTTGTTCGTCGCCGAGACCGCGACCGGCACGGTGCTGCGCTACTTCGAGGACGAGCTCGCCCGGGTGGTCGCGCTGTCGTTCTTCGTGCCGCTGTTGATCGGCACCGGCGGCAACGCCGGCTCGCAGACCGTCTCGACCATCATCCGCGCGCTCGCGCTCGGCGAGGTCCGGGTCCGCGACGTCCTGCGCGTCATCCGGCGCGAGGTCACCGCAGGGATCCTGCTCGGCCTCCTGCTCGGCGTGATCGCGTTCGGCCGCGCGCTCTTGTGGGGCGTCCACTACGACCTCGCGATGTGCGTCGCGGTGACGATCCTCGTGGTCTGCACCTGGGCCAACGCGGTCGGCGCCGCGATCCCGCTCGCCGCGCAGCGCTTCGGCATCGATCCGACGGTGATCTCGGCGCCGCTGATCACGACGCTGGTCGACGCCTCGGGGCTGTTCATCTACTTCAGCGTCGCGCACCTGATGATCGCCCAGCTGCACTGAGCTTCGCGGCCGCGGCTACGGCTGGTACACGACGCCGAGCAAGAGACCGCTGGTCACGTTGTCGTTGAACGGGTCCATCGGCGCACCGGCGGGCGCATTCCACCCGCAGAACCCGCCGCCGTTGATCGTGGCGCGCTGGTTCCCGGCCGAGAGCTGCAGATCCGAGCCCGGCAGGTTGCCGCCCGTGGCGAACTGGGCCGGGCCAATCAGCGCGAACGCCGTCGCGGTCAGGTCGATCGACGCCACGCCGGCCTTGCTGTTCATGCCGCGGCAGTCCATCGCCACGCCGTAGGGCATGCTGGTCACGACCGTCTTGCCGTTGTGGGTGAGCAGCCCGAACGACGACGTGAACGACCGATCGCTGATGTCGATCTTCAGCGCCGCCGGGTCGAAGCGCACCTTGCTGTACGTGGTCTTGACGTCGGTGCCCAGGCTCGCGCCACCGCGGGTGTACTGCGCCGTGTTCGCCCCGGTCAGCGACAGGTACTCGGCCGGCGCGGTCGCCATGTGGGCACAGAACGCCTTCCACGGCTTGCTCGCATCGCCGCCGAGGTACAGCGTGTACGTGGCGTCGACCGCGCCGGGCACGTGCGCCTTGACGTCCGCGCAGGTCGCCGGCGCGTAGCACACGAAGCTGCCCGGCGTGTTCATGCACGCCGCCGCGCAGCCGCCGTTTTGCGTCGCGCACTCGTCGACGTCGGCGCAGCGCAGGCCGTTGCCAGCGTAGCCGCGATTGCACGTGCATGCCGGCGCGCCCGTCATCGCGCAGGTCGCGTTCGGGTCGCACATCACGTCGCCGCAGCTGATCGGAGGCTGCATGTCGATCGCCGTGTCGACCACCGGCGGCTGCCCATCGATCAGCGCCGGCCGCGAGCTGAACCCGCACGCAGTCAACCACAGCACCGTCAACGCAGCGCGTCCCGCCATGACCGGAGCATAGCAATCGCTGCCCGGAACCGTCCGGATTCGGCGCGACCGGCGCGTCGGGCTGCGAGATCGAGCACGGTCGCGCGCAGAAAACATCCACCGAGTTCGCCCGTCGAGCCGATGAGCGGCTCGATCATGCTCGGCGCGCGGAAGATCGATGCCCCACGCCGATCTCGGCGAACGCCGGAAGTCCGTCCCTCGACTTTTGCGACCGCGGACCGTTGGTGGCGATCCTCTGTGATCGATTGCTACCGTCGCGGTTCTACGCGCTCTGCGTCGTCCGCGGGTGATGGCGCGGTGGATGCCTCGGTCGCCCGCTGGAACATCGAACGCACTCGCCTCGCAACACGCGCCGAGGGCTCGCTCTGCTGGCCGCGCGCCGATGCACCCGCACCCAAGCATTTGAAATATTACGCATCAATCAACACCGATACCGCGGATCGTTATGGATTCGCTAACGAATCCACTTTTTGACTCTTGTGTTTTAACCTGCCATCTGTTAGTAAAAATCAAGCATCCGCCAGGTTTGGCACCATGGAGCGAACCCTCTCGAAGAATGAAGCCAAGGTCATCCTGGACCTCGAGTGGCTCGAGCAGAAGACCATCACCCTGGCCGGGCTGCGCGCCGCGCTCGGCGCCTCCGAGAGCTACGCACGCTTCCTCGCCCACAGGCTCGTCCGGAAGGGCTGGCTCGAACGGCTTCGCCCGGGCCTGTTTCGGCTCGTGCCTGCCAGCCGGGGGAGACAGGGCGTCCCGGACGCGAACCCGCTCGGCGCCGGCGCAGCGCTGGTGACGCCCTACTTCTTCTCGTTCGGCACGGCCTGTACGCATCACGGGCTGACCGAGCAGGTGTTCGCCGAGATCTACATCGCCTGCCGGCAGGAGCGCCGGCCGCAGACGGTTCGCGGCAAGCGCTACGTGTTCGTCGCGGTTCCACCTGAGCGCTTCTTCGGCTTCACCGAGCTACCCGTGCTCGGAGAAGCCGTGCAGATGGCCACCGCCGAACGCGCCGTGCTCGACGCGCTCGATCGACCGCGATACGCGGGGGGTCTCGGCGAGGTCTCGCACATCGTCGGTCGCGCGTCGACGCGAATCTCGTGGCCTGCGTTGCTCGCGCTCGCTCGCCGCTGGGGGACACCAGCCATCGTCCAGCGGCTCGGATTCTTGCTCGATCTGCACGGCGCGCTCATCGCCGACGACGTGCGCGCCGAGCTGATCGATCTGACGCGGAAGGCGAGCAAGATCCACTTCGGTCCGCGCGGGGAGTGGGGCAACGCCGGCAAGCTCGCGCGGGCCTGGAATGTCGTGGAGAATGTGCCACGAGAGGTGCTGGTATCGAAGGCAGACCGGCCGCGCCGGCGCGTGGTGTTCCCGACGACAGGGCCCCAACCATGATCGCCGACAGGTTCGTGGACCTCTATGCGCGCAACAGCGGGCTGCGCGACAAGCTCATCGCCGAGCGCGACGTCGTGCTCACTTACGCGCTGCGCGCGCTGGTCGAGACCGGCGTGATGGGCCACCTCGCCTTCAAGGGCGGCACCTGTCTGCGCAAGCTCGTGTTCGGCTCGGTCAGCAGGTTCTCCGAGGACCTCGACTTCACGATCGACAGCGCCGACGCAGATGACGACGTGCTCGTGCGGGTCGTCGAGACCTTCAACCAGGAGCACTTCGGGATCCGGTTCGCGTTCGACGAGTACTACAAGACCGATGACGACACCTCGTTCGGCGGTGACGCGCTGTATCGACACTCGTGGAACGATGCCGGACGGTTCCGGCTGCAAGTGAGCTTGCGCGAGCGTCCGACGCTCCCGGCGACCGCGAGGCCCATGCAGTACCAGGCGTACTTCGATCGTCTCGAGTTCCCCGCGTTCGAGGTGCGTGCCCTCGACACCGTCGAGATGATCGCCGAGAAAGTCCGCGCTGCCTTCCAGCGCACCAAGGTGCGCGATCTCCATGACCTGTACCGCTTCGCGACCAGACCGTTCGACGGCGAGCTCCTGCGGTCCCTCGTGGTCCTCAAGCTCTGGCAGGTCCGCGACCCGTTCGTGCCCCACGCGTTCTTCGACAGGCTGCGAAGCACGAGGTACGACTGGGCCGACCTCGCGCGCCTGTTGCGCATCGCCGATCGCATCGAGCCCGAGGAGCTGATCTCGACGGTCGAGGCGAGATTCGAGATGCTCCGGTACCCGACCGAGCTCGAGCTCGAGCTTGTCGCCGATGCACGCCGCGGCCGCGCCCATGCGCTGGCCGAGCGGCTGCGGCAGGAGATCCGGCTGCGTGCGGGCCCGGGTTGACGGAAGCGCATCAGCAACAGGGCACCGCGGACCCCGCAGCGATGCCGGGCGACGTATGATGCCGGCGTGCTGTCCGTCGCCGATACCGTACGTGCCGTGATCGCGCGAGTCCCGAGGCTCGCCAGCGAGCTGGTGCCGCTCGAGCGCGCGGCGGGCCGGATCCTCGCGGCGGATGTCGTCGCGGCGCGCGCGCTGCCCGGGTTCGACAACTCGGCGATGGACGGCTATGCGGCGCGCTCGGCGGAGCTGCCGGCGACGCTGCCGGTCGCGGGGGTGAGCACGGCCGGGCAGCTGGACGTCCCGGCGCTGCCCGCCGGCGCCGCGCTGCGGATCTTCACCGGCGCGCCGATGCCGCCCGGCGCCGACACCGTGGTGATCCAGGAGGACGCCGCGCGCGACGGCGACCGCGTCGGACTGCCGGCGTCGCCGCCCGGCGACAACGTGCGGGTGGCCGGCGAGGACGTCGCGATCGGCGAGATCGCGCTCGCCGCCGGGGTGCGGCTGACCGCGTGGGACATCGGGCTGTGCGCCGCGCTCGGGGTCGCCGCGCTGCCGGTGGCGCGCGCGCCGCGGGTGGCGCTGATCGCGACCGGCGACGAGCTGGTCGGCGTGACCGAGGCGCTGCGACCGGGGCAGCTGGTCGACTCGTCGGTCCACGCGCTGGCGGCGCTGGTCCGCGAGGCCGGCGGGACGGCCGATCAGCTGGGCATCGCGCGCGACGACCTCGGCTCGCTCGCCGACCGGCTCGACGCGGCCCGCGATCACGACGTGGTGATCACCACCGGCGGGGTCTCGGTCGGCGACCGCGACCACGTGCGCGCCGCGCTCGAGGCCGCCGGGATCTCGCTCGAGCTCTACAAGGTGGCGATGAAGCCGGGCAAGCCGTTCGCGTTCGGCATGCGCCCCGGCGCGCACCCGGCGCCGGTGTTCGGGCTGCCGGGCAACCCGGTGTCGACGGTGGTGGCGTTCGAGCTGTTCCTGCGGCCGGGGCTGCTCGCGATGCAGGGCGCCCGGGTCGTCCAGCGCCCCGAGGTCACGGTGCGCGTCGCCGGCGGCTACCGCAAGCAGGCCGGCCGCGCCCACTACCTGCGCGCCCGCGTGGTGCGCGACGGCGACCAGCTGATCGCGACGCCGCACCCCAAGCAGGGCTCGGCGATGCTGTCGTCGCTGGTCGGCTGCAACGCGCTGGTCGTGATCGGCGCCGAGCTCACCGAGCTGGCCCCGGGCGCGGCGGCGCCGGCGATCCTGATGGAGGCGGTGTGAAGCTCACGATCGACACGGCCGACCGGGTCGACAAGGCGCTCGCCCGGTTCTACCCCGAGGCCGGCCGCCGGCAGCTCGCCGAGCTGTTCGCCGACGGCGCGGTCCGGGTCAACGGCAAGCGCGTCAGCAAGGGCGACCGGGTCGCGGTCGGCGACGTGATCGATCTCGCCCGCGAGCCGGTGCATGGCACGGCGCTCCGGCCGGCGCCGGATCCGGACGTGCCGCTGGTCATCCTGGTCGAGCGCAGCGACCTCGTCGTGATCGACAAGCCGGCCGGGGTCGCGTCGCAGCCGCTGCGCGCCGGCGAGCTCGGCACGATGGCCAACGCGATCGCGTTCCGGTTCCCCGAGTGCGTCGCGATCGGCGACGACCCGCGCGACGGCGGGCTGGTCCACCGCCTCGACATCGGGACCTCGGGCGTCCTGGTCGCCGCGCGCACGGTCGACGCCTACCGCGCCCTGCGCGCGGCGTTCGGCGCCGGCATGGTGATCAAGCACTACCTCGCGATCACCGATGGCCGGCCGGTGGCGCGCGAGTGCGACGCGCCGCTCGCCCAGCGCGGCAAGCGGGTCGTGGTCGACGCCGCCGACGGCCTGCCGGCGTACACCGAGATCGCGGTCGAGCGCGCTTCACCGACGCACGCGCTGGTTCGCTGCATCGCGCGGACCGGCCGGATGCACCAGGTCCGCGCCCACCTCGCCCACGTCGGCGCGCCGATCACCGGTGACGCGCTGTACGGCGGCGCGGCGCTGCCCGATCACGACGGGTTCTTCCTGCACGCCGCCTCGATCACGCTGCCGCTCGGCCACGAGCCGCTGGTGATCGAAGCACCGAGCTCCGTTCGCTTCTCCCGCGCGCTCGATGCGTGTGGGCTGGCGTGACCTCGGTTATTTTCGGCGTGGAGGTAGCCAATGATGAAATGGATGTACGCAACGCTCTCTGTGGTCTGCATGCTCGCGATCGCCACCGGCGGAACCGCCCCCGCCTCGGCGGCGCCCACGGAACCGCAGATCGGCGCGTGCCGCTGGTTCTGCGACGGGAACCCGAAGGGATTCATCAGCGCCGCCGCCTGCGATGCGGCGTGCGCGACCGAGTGCGAGGCGATCTGCTGAACTCAGCGCGGTGAGCCGTCGAGCACCGCGGCGCCGAGCCAGCGCACCAGCAGCTCGACCGCGCGGGCGCTCGCGTCGTCGCCGTGGAGCTCGCCGAGCACGCCGCAGATCTCGGCGAACGCCGCGCCCCGGGCGATGTCCGGCGCCAGGCGGGCCTCGTCGGCGTCGAGCGTGCGGTGCAGCGCGGCGATGTCGCGGCGCCAGACCAGGACCACGCGCGCCTCGGCGGCGGGGTCGGGATCGAGCACGGCCTGTCCGTCCTCGATCGCGCTCCACAGATCGTCGACCGCCCAGGCGATCGGCACGACCACGCTCGACGGCACCCACGACAGCACCAGGTTCGGCAGCTCGTCGCCCAGCGCGGCGGCGGCGTCCTGGGTCAGCGCCGGCGCGTCGGGGCCGTCGAACACCTCGATCCGGGCGCGCTCGAGCGCGGCGAGATCGGCGGCCCACGGCGGAGCGAGCGCGGCGTCGCGCAGGAACGCCGGCAGCTGCAGCCCGGTGTCGCGCAGCGTGAACGAGCTCGGCGGGTGCGCGCGGAGGAATCGCACAACGACCTCGCCGAACCGGTCGTCGCCGAGGGCGATCCGCAGCTTGGGATAGTCATCGGCGAGCGTGTCGTACAGCCGGCTGGCGTACATCCGCTCGTAGATCCCGATGTCGCCCGAGCCGATGAGCTCGCCCTCGGGCGTGTGGCCGACCACGCGATCGTAGAACTGCCGCTGGAGCTGTGCGAGGTCGGCCATCGTCAGCGCCACATCTGGAGCGACTACTGCGCGGCGGGCGAGACCGCGCCACCCTTGGTCGTGCACTCGTCCGCGGACGCGGTCTCGACGTAGCCCTGGCCCTTGCAGCCGTTCTGGCCCTTGCAGCCGTTCTTGTCCGACTTGCAGGCGCCCTGACCCTTGCAGGAGTTGATGCCATTGCAGTGGACGGCGGCGGCGGTCTTCTCGGCGGCCGGGGGCGAGGTCGACTTGTCGGCGGCCTTGCTGCCACAGGCGGCCGCAAGCAGGCCGCCCGCGGCGAGCGCGATCATGGTTCCGGTGCGAATTGGGTTCTTCATGGTCAATTTCTCCTGAGTGACGCCAGGCATACCGCGCGTCCAGGGTGAGTCTCGCGACCTGGCAAGTTCGTTACGCTCGTTCGGGCAGGAGGCTACACCCGACGTATGGCGGAGATTGCGCGGGTGGCCTGGCATTCCGCGCATCGTTCCGGAGTGAGATCTATCGCAGTTGTCGTCGATATTGTCCTGAGCGCGTGTTCAGCGAGTCAGGGCGCGACAGGGGCCGGCGCACGCGCGCTGATCGCCCGGCGGCTCGCCGCGCGCGGCGCCTGCTCGTCGAGCTCGAGCGCGCCGCGCGTCACCGCGACGCCGACGCTGCGCCACAGCGCGTCCAGGTCGGGCGCGACCGGCGCGTCCTTCATCGAGCCGTAGAGCTCCTGCAGCACCGGCACGCCGGTCGCCTTGTCGCCCTCGCGGAACGCGCGCTCGATCGGCCAGTCGACCTGATCGTTGCCGCCGGCCGCGAGGATGCCGCGCAACGCGTCGACCAGACCGAAGCGGCCGTGGCTGCGGTCGCGGATCTCGAGGTCGGCGACCAGACAGAACAGCGCGCCGCCCCAGTAGGTCCGGCCCCAGGTGTGCGTGTGGTCGAGCCCGCGATCGCCGTCGCGCGGCAGCCCGTTCGGCAGTCCGTTGACGAGATCGATCCAGACCTTGCCCGCGGGGTAGCGGCCGACCCACGACCGCGCGAGCGGCTCGACGTACGTGGCGATGCCCTCCTCGATCCAGCTGTGCGACCGCGGCTGATCGGGGAACGAGGTGTGGACCATCTCGTGGGTCATCACCCAGTCGCGCGCGAGGTCCTCGGTCGTGGCGTGCTCGCCGACCATCATCCGGGTGTGCGCGCCGCCGTCGGCCCAGGTCGTGCCGCTCAGCACGCCCGACCGGCCGGCCACCGGCTCGATCAGGATCCGGTAGTGCGGCACCGGGAAGCGGCCGAAGTAGGCGGTGACCGCGCCGGCCGATCCCGAGATCCACGCCATCAGCTGGGCGCGCGACAGATCGAGGTGGCCGTCGGCGATCGCGACCTCGATGTCGCCGCCCGCCACGCGGAGGGCGGGCGGATCAGTGCGCGGCGCGCTGGCCGCGCTCGCACACGAGGCCAGGCCGATCAGCGACGCGAGGGCGAGCGGGCGCATCCCCTGGGCGTAGCGCACAAACCGCCGCGGCGCAGGCGGTCAACTCAGCTCGGCCGCGCCAGATCGCAGGACTCGAGCAGGCTGAGCATGCGGCCGGTGCGGAGCCGCTCGCCGCGGTCCGGCGACGCCTCGACCAGATCCGCGACCGAGCGCTTGCCGTCGAGCATGTCGCACAGCTCGACCAGGCCCTTGACCTCGAACCGCTCGGGGCCGACCCGGCGGGTCCGCGTGGCGCGCAGCCGGAGCTGGGCGTTGCGCGCGATCCAGGCCTCGATGAAGTCGTCGGCCAGCGCCATCGCGCCGGCGCCGAGGATCTCGAACGCGTTGAAGTCGAGCGGGAACGCCTCGCGCGGGTTCTCGCGGCCCGCGTACCAGCCGAACGAGCCCTTGTTCCAGGTGCAGACGTCGATGATCTTGGTCCGGACCTGGCGGGTCAGGTGGCGGAACACCTCGAGCGGCTTGAGCAGCCCCAGGCCGACCAGCGTGTCGCCGAGCTTGCCGCCGTAGTGCGGCATCATCGCCAGCGCCATCGCCAGCTCACCGTCGGACAAGACGTTCTTGCTGACCAGGTAGTTGCCGAACAGCTCGCTCGCCACGTTGGACGAGACGTACTCGGGCTGGCCGTCGCGGACGTAGATCTCCTTCTTGATCCCGCCGACCGCGACCAGCAAGAGCCCGGTGGCGCGCGCGGTCATCAGGCGGAACAGCACGCGCAGCGGCGAGGTCGTGCCGAACTCGCCGACGTCATCGGGCGGCTCGGGGATATCGGACAGCGGCGGCGGGGTCGGCTGCGACCGGCGCGGCAGCTCGTCGCGAGGCACCGGGACGTCGCGCGGGATGATCGGCGCGTTGAGATCGTCGAACGCGCGCATCGCCGAGTCGTCGCTCGGCGGGGGCGGCCGCTCGGAGCGCTCCGGGACCGGCAGCGTGATCGCCTCGACCGCGGCGCTGATCGTGTCGGCGATCGGGAGCTCGACGACGCCGTCGCGCTCGGTGCGCTCGCGGCCGGTGCGCACGGTCGACGGCCGCGCCCGGGCCGCCGCGTGCGGGCGCTTGACCGGGAACGCGCCCGCCGGCGGCGCGGCCGGGGTGATCGACTGCCGGGTCGCCGGCCGGGCGTGCACGGTGTCGGCGCGCGGGTGCGCGACGCGCGACGCGAGGTCGCCGACCGTGACCGGGCGCGACGAGATCACCGGATCGGCGCCGAGCGACTGCTCGTAGCTCACCGAGATCAGCGGCATGCTCGGCTCGCGCTCGGCGGTGGGCACCGGCACGGCGTCCTCGCTCGGCGCGCGCGCGACTGCGATGTCGTCGAGCACGGTGGTGCCGGCGTTGACCGTCTTGTTGCGGCGCTCGATCACCGAGTCGCGGAGCTCGACCACGACGTCGGCGACCAGCCGCGGCGTCATGCGGTGGCGGTTGACGAACAGCCACTCGGCGAGCGCGTCGCGGAACTGCGCGGCGCCCTGCCAGCGATCGTCGG
>Ga0307515_10017071_pt1 | contig 13252 bp, 4 predicted proteins | sample 17_EM_MG_FD_194513 | JGI IMG/M metagenome (GOLD analysis project Ga0307515, IMG submission 194513) | Populus trichocarpa ectomycorrhiza microbial communities from riparian zone in the Pacific Northwest, United States - 17_EM | ecosystem: Host-associated > Plants > Roots > Unclassified | place...
ACTAGGGTTACTAAGTCTCTACCGTAGTTAATAGTGGCTATTACTTTTGTAGGAGCTGTAACGTTTATAGGGGGAGCCGTGACGTCCGTAGAGGGAGCCGTAACGTTTGTAGGGGGAGCTGTGACGTCCGTAGAGGGAGCTGTGATGTTTATAGGGGGAGCCGTGACGTCCGTAGGCGAGGAAAGCTCGGCTGTAGGAAGGTTATTTAAGACAGCTGGGGTTAGGGTAGGTGACGTTAAGGGGGTTAATAAACGTGATTTAAGACGGTGGTTGATAATGTATGAATTAAAGGGTCCTTTATTGTTAATATATAGCTTAATTTCTTTATCTAACTATTCTGTAGGGTCGTCCTTATAGGCGACGTCGTATAGTGCTTATGGTACTAATTTGCTTTTCTTATTAAAAACCCATACCCTATTACGTTGGAGTAGTTATTTAAGTCCCTTAAGTATAAGCCTGTTGGCGTCTTTAAATATCTATACCTTAAAATTATTAAAGTCCTCTTAATATAATTCCTATAAGCTTTTATCTTTAAAGTCCTATTTAATATACTTATTGATTTTAAAGTTAATATAGTTGGTGATATCTTCTACGGTGGTCTCACTGGTTAGGGTAATCCCGTTAGCCCAGTTTAGACGTTAGATTCCTATGTTGGACATAATTAACTGGTGTAGGTCGTGGTGTAGGGTCGTGGTGTAGGTCGTAGTGTAGGTAGGGGTGCTGCTGACGCTGCTGGGTGTACTGGCGCTCAGTAAAGAGGTCGTACTGGGTATTGATTTGCGTGGTGGACGCGAACCGAACGAAGCCTTGGTAGGAGTCGGTTCTTTGAGTTCCCAGAGCCTATACCGGAAGGGTTCTCCTTAGCAAACGCGACGAGATCGACGGGCCTTGGTAGGAGCGATCGCGTGTTGTCTTTTAAGTGGTTGTTTTGCGTGATGGACGCGAACCGAACGAAGCCTTGGTAGGAGTCGGTTCCTTGAGTTCCCAGGGCCTATACAGGAAGGGTTCTCCTTAGCAAACGCTACGTGATCGACGGGCCTTGGTAGGAGCGATCGCGTGTCGTCTCTCTTCGTAATAACACCTGGCTGATCTGTGATATTAACTGATCAGTGTTGGTATCACCCGGGGGGGTACTGCAATTGCAATATAAGGTAACTGGTTCTTGATTCATTCGCGTTCTTTTTAGAGGATCGTAAGGATCGCGGTGCCTAAATAGGGGGCTAATGAGTCACCGTAAGGATGACTAATCAGAGATATAACTACGTAACCTCTACTCGTATAGACAGATAGATATATAAGTCCTTACTAAATAAGATCCTTTAAGCCTTAACACTTATACTTAGTAAAACGATAACTTCCTCCATATCTAAAATAGGTCTATTGGCTTATTCTCGCTTACCTTACTAACCCTATATATCCCGCTGCGGCCGTCTAAAGGTAGTAAAATCTTGTGGATATTAAGAGCTTTACGGAGCGTTAGGAAAACGGGAGAGTAGTTAGGGCTAGCTAGGGGCTAGCCTGGGGTTATTTTAGCTGGATCCGCTAATCTACTTATATATACTTCTTTACGCTAGCTTAGGGCCACTTTAGCAACCTTATATCTTAAAATTATAATATTTCCTATAACTATAATAGTTGCAATATTTCCTATAACTGCAATAGTTGTAATATTTCCTACGACTGTAATATTTATAATATTTCCCACAACTGTAATAGTCGCAATATTTCCTACGACTATAATAGTTATAATATTTCCCATAACTATAATATTTATAATATTTCCCGCAACTATAATAGTTGTAATATTTCCCGTAACTATAATAGTCGTAATATTTCCCATAACTATAATATTTATAATATTTCCCGTAACTGTAATAGTTGTAATATTTCCCGTAACTATAATAGTCGCAATATTTCCTATAACTATAATAGTCGCAATATTTCCTATAACTATAATAGTTATAATATTTCCTATAACTGCAATAAGTATAATATTTTCTATAACTATAATAGTTGTAATATTTATAATAATTCCCGCGATTATACTGGTTGTAATATTTTCTATAGCTATAATAGTCGCAATATTTCTTATAACTGTAATAGTTATAATATTTCCTATAACTATAATAGTTATAATATTTACCGCAATTATAATAGTCGTAATATTTTTTATAACTATAATAATTATAATATTTTAAAAAAGTAAAAGATTAGGGAGAGACGTCTCTTTTAGAACCATATTAAAAGCTTTTAGCAAGAAAAGAAGTTTAAGGTCTTAAGGGTAAGGTTCTAAAGTATATAGTATATTAAAATACTATAAAGCAAGCACTTCTTAATTTAATTATTATATAATAGCTTCCAAACGATCTTTCTTAAAAGAGGAGCTCTTACTATACCCGGCCTAAAAAGACTAAAACTAACTAAAAGAACCCTAAAAATATACCTAGAGAAATCCCCTAAGATATATACATCGCAGGGAAGGTATACGTTAAACGATAGTAGTTCGTACTTACGCGCGACTGCTAACACCACGTCTAGTAATAGCCCCCTATAATAAGGTTGGGTAAATACTATACTATAAAGCGGAAAGACCTTTATTAAAAAGGTATCTAATAAAATATAAAGCCTATTAGATGTATTTAGTATCTAGAATTATAAGGGAGTAACTATTAACTATAATAAACTAATATAGCTAGTAGAATAGCTCCGCTAGTCTAGTAAACCTTAGGCGCCCCTTTAGTAAACCCTTAATTAAATCCTCTAATAGCTAGGTAAAATTAAAAATAAATAAAAACCCCTTTTACCGGCGGACTGTACTTAGGCCGCTATAGCTGCGCTTATATAGTACAGAGAACCTACCCCCCTTAAGATAATAACTAGGTATATAATTATAATATAACTAAATATAGAAAAAGTAGAGGGGCTTAGGGGATAATTAGAAATAGAAGTTCTTATAGAGATTTATAAAGAGGTCTATAACGCGGTTATAGTCTAATACCTTAAGAGCGGAGATATTAGAGTTACCCTAAAGGACTAATAGGTAAAGGAATAAGCTATAAGGGTAGGGGATAGGCTAGGAGAATGTATTAGTATAAAAGTACTCTATAAAGACTACCTAGTTAAAGTCCTAGCGGTCCCTATAAGCCTTAGGGTAAAAAAGGGACGCTAGGCGGATAATATAGTAACTATATAAGAGGTAGTAAAATAAACGGAATACCTTATACTAGGACTTATAATTACCTAAATCTAATAGCTTTAATAGAAAAATATAAACTAAGTATATAATAAGAATAATAAGAGGATATAAGGGTCGCTAGAGACTTACTAGGGAGACGCTAGATAAACGTATAGCTCCCTTATTATTAGTATATATATACTAGAAATATAAAAACTCCTTATCTAAAAAGGAATAATTATAAATAGCCTTATATATAATATAAGACTCTATAACTATAGACTACGCCTAAAATAATACTATCGCTATATATAATAGGGGCATACCTAATCTATATGCGTAGTATAGGTATACTATAGCCACTATATAGGCCCCTATAATATAAGATACTATATAAACTAAGACTAAATAAAATATATAAACTGCTACTAAAGTATATATAAGGCGTATAAGAGAGAAGACTATATTAAATATAGGAGACAAAAGGTAAGGGCTTAACAGCTACGAGAATAACTATATATTAGGTTATATAAATAGAAATAATAGGCAATAAGCTAGGGGGACGTAGGTGCCTTTTTAGCGTTCCCTACCTTTAATACTAAGGGGCTAAGCTAGCTATCCTAAGCCTTAACGGGCTAGAAGCGGTATTGTATAATATTACTAGACTAAATAGGAATATAAGGATTATAGGGGGTATAAGGGAGAGGACGCCTAATAGGAAGACCCCTATAGATAGCTATAGCAAGCTTAAGGCTAGGATAATTAAGAATTAGACTTAACGTGGTAAATATAATATACGTAGCTAGCCTATAAAAGCTATATAGCTAACTAGTAAGAGTAGGGGAAGAACTAGAGATAATAATAGATTTAGATCTAAAAGGGCTAGTAGGAATATAAGATACGGGAATAGAAAGCTCTATATAAAATAAGTAGCGACTAGGGAGTAGATATAAGAGATAGAAGTTCTAAATATCCTAGAGAAAGTAGAAATAGAAGAAGTAAGGAATAAATAAGAGGCGAAGGACCCCTACTGTTACGGCACTGGCAGAACTAGCAGAACTTGGCAGAACTTCGCGGTTACGTGACTAGAGAACCCTATAAAAGAACCCTACTTTAACCGGCGCTGCTCTTCTTCTCCTTTCCTTTCTTTAGCTTTAGATTTTCGTTTATAGACAATCCAATCATATAGGCTTGCGCGTCCCTCTTACCGTGCTTATACCTCGATTAATTAAGTTACTAATATTATCTAAAGCTTAAACTACCCTTTCTTCCTAAGAAGGAACTTAAATATATCTATAAGACTATAAATAGGATAGGACATAGAATAGGACCCTAAGGATATTATTAGGACTATAAGGAATAGAATAGAACCCTAAGGAAAAGACTTATAAAACACGTATAGACCAGAACCCCTAAAGAAATTACCCAGAATTACCTAATACCCCTACTACTATACTACGAAATATAGTAGTAGGTAAAGCAGCTATAGGACCCTTAAATACTTTAGATAAAGAAATAATTAACGTTTTAAACCCCTAGGCGGAGCTTACGGCAGCTAATGCCGAAATTAAATAACTGCGAGAGCTGCTTAAAGCTAGAGATACCCCTATATCTAATAATGAGTTATTATTAAATAACTAAAGACTCGCTATAGTCCTTTAGGCCCTATCCTAGCGCCTTAGTAGATCTACCGAGACCTATATAGCACCAAAGCGGTTAGTAAAGGTTGTGGATTCCCCGCTACTTACGGATAGAACAGACCTGATATTTAATAACTAGAAGCTTTAATTACGGGATAAGCTTAAAGTTAATACTAACCACTTTCCTACCCCCCAAGCTAAGATGGCCTATATCTTTAGCCGTACTAGCGGAGACGCCTAGACGTATTTACGCTCGTAATACATTAAAGACTTAGCAGACCCCTTTATCTCTAAAGAAGAAATAATTAAACACTTATCTTCTATTTATAAAGACCCTTTTAAAGTATAAAACGCCTGCCTTAGCTATAAAAGCCTAAATATAAAAATAATGGAGACCTTCTTAGCCTTTTAGACCCGCTTTCTATACCTGGCCAAGCAGGCCTAGATCCCCCAAAAAGACCTACTACTAGACCTCTTTAATAAGCTTACCCTAAACCTACAGCGGGCCGTATTACTAGCTTATACTATAGTATAAACGTTAAAGGAACTTACGGATTATTACCTAGCTATTAACCAAGGCCTTTATTAAATTAAGGCACGCGCCAATTAGCTAAAAACTAGAAACCTTATAAACCAGACCACAAGTACTATAAAAACGGCCTATAGTGCCCCGGCATAATTGGCAACCCTAACAGTTAACCTAACAGCTAGCCCTATAGCTACCCCTACTACGGGTCTAGTGTATACCCGGCCTATATACAGCGACCCCTATATATAGGCCCTTAGCGATTAAAGAGCTTACTTCTTATATGGTTAACTAGGCTACCCTATAAAAAACCACCTAATAAAGGTAAAGACAAATAAGGTCCTATTAATTTAGGAGGATAGTACAGAGTTAAAAAAAGAGGAACTTTAGAGGAAGACTCCTCTCTAGGGTTAAAAGGGATTAATATGTTATATATCAATCTGGGTCGGCTAGTTGGTAGAAAAAGCTGCACTATCCCTTATACTTTATTCCGCAATAGATATTAAGTTTTAACCTCTGCTTTAGCTAACTCTAGAGTAAATACCTTTACCTTAATAGACACCTAGTATACTATAAAGCTAGCTAACTTTTTAAATATACCCCTTAAAGAACTGCCTAAACTTATTCCTATTCGCGGGTATAATGGACAGATAGGTCTACCTATTAAGACTATCTTGCGGATTTACCTTCGCGTTAACGGACGAAGGTAGTATAACGTCCCCTTCCTTATTACGGACCTAGGAAGCTATAATATAATTTTAGGAAGAAAATAGCTAGCCTATTTAGGCTTATAGCTTAATATATGGAGTAGACAGCTTATCTAGCCCAAAACTCTACCCCTAACTCCTTCCTTTATAAAAGAAATTAGCATTATAATAGAAAACCTTATACGGCCCTAGATTAACACTATTTACTAGACTAATGCTATACGTAGGGACTAGGCCTTTAAGAAAGATATATAGCTTAATCCGCAACGGATCTATATACTACGCCGCCCCCAGACTACCTATATTACGCTACCTGTATTAAAGACCTAGGAAGTTAATAGTGACCTAAAAAAGCCCCCTATAGAGAGCTTAGGCCCTAGGTAGCTATAAAGAATAGTAAGAAATGTTAGACGCTATACTAAACTAATAGATCGAAGGGATAACTTGCGGAAGATAGAATAGGAGCTAAGAAAGATTATAAACCCTAGACCGCAAAATACGGTCCGGTAAATAGCTATAAGAAAACCTACGGACCTCCCACCAGTTAATATCTGCTGTATTAGTGCTATAGGATTCTACCCGGACTTAGTTCAGCCTAACACTATTACTTTTACAACTAGCTTATACGAAATTAACCAAATACTTAAGGAAAAGGAAAGCGAGCTTATGGACGAGGAGCTAGTAGAACAGAAACTACCCCATCAATATCGGAAGTTTGAGGACGTATTCTCTAAGGCAGTATCTAATATACTTCCACCGTACTAACTATACAACTATAAGATCAAGATTAAGTCAGACAAGGAAAACGCCCTTAGCTATACCCCCCTCCGTAAATAATCTATTGCTAAATTATAGGCCACTAAGCAGTACCTTATTAATAACCTAGTAAAGGGGTTTATTAAGCCTAGCCAGGCCCCTTTTACCTCCCCTATTCTTTTTACAAAAAAGCTAAATAGAGGACTCCGTTTCTGCATTAACTACTATAAGCTTAATAATATAACCCGCAAAGACCGTTATCCGCTGCCCCTACTTAATAAGATACTGGCCTAAATAAATAGAGCTAAGGTATTTATAAAGCTCAATATCCGTTAGGCTTTCTACTAAATCAGAATAAACCCTAGATTTATAAATCTTACTATATTTCGGACTTAATACAGATCGTATAAGTATAAAGTACTTCCTTTTAGACTAACTAACGGACTAGCTACGTACCAACGATATATAAACGATGTACTCTTTAACTACCTTAACGACTTCTATACAGCCTACTTAAATAATATTATAATTTACTCTAAGAACGAGTTAAAATATAAGGAGTATATCTATAAGGTCCTATAACGGCTCCGTAAGGCTAGCCTCTAGGCCAATATTAAGAAGTTAGAATTTAGTGTAAAGTATATAAAGTACCTAGGGTTTATTATTAGTATAGATAGAATTAAGGCAGACCCGGAAAAGACAGCCGTAATTAATTAGTAGGAACTACTACGGACCGTAAAAGGGATATAGTTATTCTTAGGCTTCTATAACTTCTACTAACGCTTTATTAAAAACTATAGCAGGATTACTTAGCCCCTTAGCCGCCTTACTATAAAGGACCGGCTCTTTTAATTTAACACCGCATATAAGCAGGCTTTTAATAAACTTAAGAAACGACTAGTCTCCGCTCCCTTACTCGCCTACTTTAACCTAAAACGGCCCTCAATGCTAGAAACGGATGCCTTAGATAGTGTTATTGCTAGTGTTTATTCCCAGAAGCAGACGGACGGAAAATGGCACCCTATTGCTTACTACTTAAAGACTATAATAGACGCTAAGCTAAACTACCCAATCCACGATAAAGAAATGTTGGCTATTATCTCTAGCTTTTAGCACTGGCGAGCACAGCTAAAAGGGACCCCTAAGCCTATCTAGGTAGTTTCGGATTATAAGGCCCTAGAATACTTTATAATAACTAAGGCCCTTATGGCCCAGTAAGCGCGCTAGGCAGATATCCTATCCTAGTTTAACTTCCTAATTATATATAGGCTAGGCGCCACTAACTATGCGGACGCTCTTATAAGACGTAAATAGGACCTAAATAACTAGATAGCCGTAAAGATCTTATTACGGACCTAGACGCTACTATAACCAGAGCACCTTAACCCTTAGATATAAGAAGAATTAGGTATTAAATCTCTAAGCGCTAAGATATATCCTATTAACCCTATAGAATTCAACCTTATTAATAAACTACTATAAGTAAACTATACGGACCCTTCTCTATAGGAGTACCGCGAAAAGGTAAAGGATATTACTAGCCTATAGTCCCTTAAAAATGGACTACTTAAGTACTAAGAACGGCTAGTAGTAGTAGAGGAACGGAACTTATAAACCCGGCTTATTACCGAAGTATATACCTAGGTCTCTACGGCCTACCCTAGAAAAAATAAGACCTATAAGATTATTAGTAACCGTTACTACTGGCCCGGAATAGTTATAGATATTAACCGTTACGTACGGAACTGCAATAACTACTATAGGTCTACAATTCCACGAGATAAGACCCTAGGACTATTAAAACCTCTCCTAATACCCGACCGCCCCTAACAGTATATCTCTATAGACTTCTATAAGCTACCTACAGACCGCGATAGATATGATATAGTTATAATTCTAGTTAATCACTTTAGCAAGCGCCCGTTTTTAATTCCCTATTATAAGAATATTAACGCCAAGGAGGCGGCCTAACTATATATCTACTACGTCTACCGCATTTATAGACTATTAGATACTATCGTATCTAATTATAGCCCGCAATTTATATCGGCCTTTTAGAATAAATTTACCCGGATCTTAGGTATTAGGCTAAAGCTCTCTATAGTATACTACCCCTAGACAGATAGCTAGACGGAGATTATAAATCAATATTTAGATTAGAGACTCCGGCCTTTTATTAACTACTTTTAGAATAACTAGGGCGAACTGCTACCCCTAATAGACTACACCCAGGCGACCCTACCCTATAACTCTACGGGATTTGCACCTATTTAACTAGAAATGGGGTATTTACCCTAAATAAGCTTTAACTAGGATAAACTAGAAGGACCACGGACCGTACGCAAGAAACTGTCTTATAAGGAAGCCTAGCAGTACGCTAAGCGCTTAGAGGAAGCCTAGACGGTAGCTTATACAAATCTAGAAAAGGCCTAAAAATTAATAAAATAGCAGGCAAATAAGTATAGGCGCGAACCTAACTTTACCGTAGGCGATATAGTCTAGGTTATAACAAAGAACTAGAAGACAGAACGGCTAAGCCGTAAGCTAGACTATTAGATAGCGGGACTATATAAGGTCCTTAAGAAGATAGGTAACTCGTATAAAGTAAAGCTCCTGGATTCGATTAAGGTTTACCCCATTTTCTCGCCAAATAAGCTATAAAAAGCTGCAAATAACCTATTACCTAGACAAAAGAACGAACCTCCCCTACCGATTTAAGTCAATGGCGACAACAAATAGGAAATTAAAGAAGTACTAGCCTGTAAACTAGTAAAGAAAACGCTAAAGTACTGCGTTAGTTGAAAAGGCTATAACCTAGATCCTACCTAGTACCCTATATAGAACTTTATTAGCAGTCCCCACAAGCTTTAAAATTTTTATAACTGCTACCCTAATAAACCAGGACCCCTAAAGTACCTAGACAAGTAAATGGAGTGCTAGTATAGTAAAGACAATAAGCTACCGGAAGAACATAAAGATAAGAACGCCCTATAAGCATAATACAGACTATAAAGCCTAAGGGCAGGCTTTTATGGAGGGGGGGGTAATATTACGGCACTGGCAGAACTAGCAGAACTTGGCAGAACTTGGTTAGTAGAACTTGGCAGAACTTCGCGGTTACGTGACTAGAGAACCCCATAAAAGAACCCTACTTTAACTGGCGCTACTCTTCTTCTCCTTTCCTTTCTTTAGCTTTAGATTCTCGTTTATAGACAATCTAATCGTACAGGCTTGCGCGTCCCTCTTACCGTGCTCGTGCCTCGATTAACTGAGTCGCTAACACCTACTAGGGGTCCGCTACTTATCTATTATATAATATAACTATAGTAATACAAACCACTGTCTTATAAGGCCCCTACTAGACAGCCTAGACCTAGAGAAATACTATATCCTTGCTATATAAGAGCCGTATTATAATACCTATATATAATTAATATACTACCCCTAAGGATTCTAGCTCCTATATAAACCAAAAGTAGCTATATACGTATGCTTTATAATTAGTAAGGCTATTAGCCTATTCTTATTATTAGTAACACAAGGTAATATTACATATCTACAAGTTATAGGTAGTATGATAATTATTATTCTACCTTTTCTTGCTTAAGGAAGGGCGAGGAGCTTAAGGCTCCTTGCTACGCTAGTGCCGCGGCAATACGTAACAGCAACTTGCCTTATGTGACGGCAACTTGCCTCGCGTAACGGCAACTTACCTATATTCCTAACACTAGTAACTCTTTTTTTACGGTTGCTATTTATATATATATACCGCTTAACTAGTGTAATAAATATTAATCCTTTTTACTTACTATTGCCATTATAATATAAGTCTCGCTGTTCTAAAATTTGCCTCTTAGTACGTGCTGCTTTCTTACTTAGGAGTTATAGGTAGATATCTTATTAGGAGGGCCGCTAAGGCACTAGTAGTAAGCGAGCTAATAGCGATTTTCTATCCCGGGGATAGAAAATCTTAATTAGCTAGTTTAAGTTAGGGTCTACAGAATATTATACTCCTATTCCCTTTTAACCTAACCTTTAACTTATATATATAGAGTATTTATATTAATAAACGTCTCTAGTGCCTTATTTGGGTTTACCTTTATTATTATATCTACTAGGTTATCTTAGCCATTTATCTATTAAATCTTAAAGAGTTCTTAACGCTTATAGGATTATTAAAGTGCCATAATATCGATTATAAGGTGCTTCTCCTTTATAGTATTAAGCTTAACTAAATACTTATAGAGGGAATATAAGTCGGTGTATACGATTATAGGGATAATAAGAAGTTTAAGTTAATCTATAATTATCTTTAAGGTAGTTCCAATTATAATTGCTATATTAACTCCGCTAACTATTTTATATATCTCTAATACTAGAACGCTTTAAGTAATGCGCTTACTCTTAGTTAAGCTCTAATAAATAAGATTGCTGTAGATTATAAAGTTATTCTCTCTAGTAGATTTATTTGTAATAATAATCTTATATCCTAACTAGAAGCTAAAATCTTTATTATTTATAAATAATCTATTAATAAATGCAAAGAGCTTAGTGGTGGGAAGATTAATAGGTATATAGAGTAGTCCCCAATTAAGATGGTTTATTTATTAGGAAAGATACTTATTTAGGGCAAGAACGTTATCCTTAGTTAGTTCCTAGTGTTAAGTAGCAACAAATAAATTAAAGGAAGCCTTAGGTTAATAAATAGAAGTAATATAAGCTCCGCGGGCGCGTTGCTCCATATATCCTTACTTTAAAGAATTAACGTTAATAACGTTAATCTTTTTACCTTAACCCTTTTAGCATAAAGTAATAGAATCCTTATTTAGGGAGAGGATATATCTATTAAAGAGTAATAGTGTTATTAAATTAAGCTTTCCTTTTAGTTTTGCTATTAGATTTACCTTTACTAGCTTATTTTCTTTAAGAGCTAAGAATTAGTTTTCTCCTAAGATAATTATATTATTAGTTTATATACCAACAATTCTAAATAGAGTTCCTGTGGTTATAATAAGGAAGTAGGGATTAAATATAGATATAGTCATTAAAAGCTTCTCTTTGTAGTACTTACTATAGGTAGCCTACTAATAAGTTCCTGCCTCTACAATTCCATATAATGGCTTAAGCATAACCATAATTATATCTTCGGGATATTAGTAGCAAATTTACTCTAAAAGGTGTGCTAATATTAAGCGCTAAAGGTACGTCTCTAATTGGGTATAGGCCTAAGTAATATTTTATAAATAGACCGCCATTCCATTCTTTATTAAGGAGGAAGCTAATATAACAATAACTCGCTAACTAGCTCGTTAAATTATAGGAGATTGCGTAAGAATTATTTCCTTACTATTATTATTATAGCCTTAGATAATAAGCCTTAATTTCTTAAATAGGGCGTTAGTAGCTTTACCCTTAATCTTATTAACTATCCTTAACTTAAAGATACAAACTTTATTAAACTTAGTAGGGTTATACTTCTTAAATTTAAAGACTCCTCTTATAATAAGACTATCGATCTTCTACTTATTAGATACTTAGAAAGGAGCTCTAGGAGTTATAATATAACCTTCCTTTTAAAGCTGTTTTGCGAGCTTAAAGTTAACCTTCTCCTTGGCTATTATAAAGGCTATTAATAACTTAACTCTATTCTTAATGGCGGTAATAAATTACTCTTTAAAATTAATAAGATATTAGTAATTTCGTAATCCCTTTAGGCGACCTCTACTGCATTATAGTTGTGAGACATCTACTATAATTATATTAGAATTATAGTCGCCTTCTAGAGCACGTTAATTATAGTTCTTCTCTAAGGTATCTTTTAGAGTATCCTATAAAGGCTTAGAACTATTGTCTTTATAGTAGGGTTTAATAATAGTTAAACGGAATTAAGTAGGTCTGTAAGGCATCTAAATAGTATAAGTTTAGCTATTAATTATAATAAGTTAATATAGGCCTAACCATCCTCCCTTTTTACGCTATACGCATACCTTAGACTAAAGTGGCAGATTAAGCATAGTTAAGGTATTTAGGCTATTTCTTATTCCTAATACGTTATTAACCTAGCGTATAGTATAGAGATGTCGCACCTCCTTTATTGCCTTATGGATAGCCTTAGCTTATTATATAACAGAGGGAGATAATAGAGAATTATTAGTTATTTAAGGGTAGGCGCTAAAGACTAGTAATATAGGTATAAGTCCATCCAGGCCAGCGGAATTATTAATAGCTTTAATAGCTATTTATAAGGTAAGTTTTTTGCTAGCATTCTCTAGTTCTAAAGAGATAATCTTATATACGCGGCGTAATAGCGTATAATATTGCTCTACTTTTCTAATACTATTATATGCCTTAATAGGGACTTCCTTAACCTCAATTACTATTGCCTTTATTTATTATTAAAACTTTATAAATAAGAAGTTCTTTTTTATATTATAGATAATTTAATTAA
>Ga0307515_10017072_pt1 | contig 13251 bp, 19 predicted proteins | sample 17_EM_MG_FD_194513 | JGI IMG/M metagenome (GOLD analysis project Ga0307515, IMG submission 194513) | Populus trichocarpa ectomycorrhiza microbial communities from riparian zone in the Pacific Northwest, United States - 17_EM | ecosystem: Host-associated > Plants > Roots > Unclassified | place...
GCCACACTCTTTGTGATTGAAGAGTGATAAGTCAGGTAGGGTTCTTCACAAAATCAATTTGGAAGAACAACTCTTAATTCTGTGAATTAAGTTTCAAATCTTGGCCAAAAGTCCTTTATTACATATTTTAATACTATATTTATAATTGGAACATCCCTCAATAGTTAGGAAAAATTCAACATGGCAGAAGTCAAGCCCAAAAAATAGACTTTGACTAACTAACCTAGACAAATTAACTAGCATACGTTTTTTGACCTTTCTGAAACATAAACAGACCAAATTTAAAAAAACTATAACTTCTTGCACAAAAGTCCAATGCAATCATGGTTGGACAATCTAGAAAGATCACATTCTGAACTTGAAATCCACCTGGATTAGTCTTGATTTCACATGCAATGGATGACTTCAAATTCGGGTTCAAATTCATTTACTGTTCTGATCGTAAACAACATCGATTCCTTCACTTATTTGCATTATCATCCAAAATTCAAGTAGCCCAGCATCAAAAGAACCATTAAGGGCTTTTCCCATCTCTAAGTTCCAATTGTATGCAAATAAGCACCCTTGAACCAATTTCAAACTGATTGCTAATTTTTAACTTCGACGCAGCTTCAATCATTCCAATTTGACTCGTCAAGGCCCTTTGTAGTTGTTTCGCTCTCACTCTTGTCATTGGACCATCTAAATCCTCTTGCATATTAGATTTAATTTTACGAGATGGATTATAATTTCCATGATGCACATCATGACCTTGTATGTTGGAAGGACGTCCAAAAGGACTCAATTCATGATGTTCTCTTTACTCAGAATAAGCTTAGGTGCTACAGTGTTATTCAAACTATTCAATGCCATTTATATGGAGGTGATAGGGAAGATGATGATCATCTATTCTTTGATTGTCATTTCTCTCATCGTATTTCGTTTGATTTATGCTCCAGATGTCTCATTCTATTTCGTTGTTGTTCTTGGGTTAAACACCATCTCTTGGCTTTTCAGATTTGAGTGGAGATTGCTCACTTAATTCTGTGCTTACGAGATTGATGTTAGCTACTTTCGTTTATTATATTTAGAGGGAAAGGAATTGATGAGGATCAACCCAATACCAAGCGCAATCATGCCAACGACCCATTTGAGGTGCCAATTAAGCCAATTACAAGAGCTAGGGCAAATAAGCTTAAATAATCATTGAATAGGCTTGCTTAGAAGAGTCCAATTCATCTAATTCAGGTCTAAGAAGAGTCCAATTCGTGTGGAACAAGGGATGATGTGTCTGGCCCCATACCAGCCTTGTTAGTCTTGTTTTCCTAAGGATAGAAAGTCAGCAATTTATTCTCTTAATTAAGTAAGGAAGTTGGCCAGATCTTGTTCCTAAAGAGGGGAGATTATCTTACTTTTCCTAACCTAGGAAGGAAAGTCATTAAATCAACAACAAAAAAGGAAATTTGTTTTCTTATTTGTTCAAGTTAAACAAGGAAAATTAAGGATCTAAAAGAAGGCGGCATCATAAATTTTCCAAATCAGATTTCTCCTAGTTTATTTAGGACTTCTTGAGGGTGACAAATATGATTCTAGCATATTTAGGATAGTAATTTTTGGATTTTTATTATTTTCTTCTTAGTCTTTGGGTTGTTATAACTTATTTAGGTCACTTATAAGTGGGCCTTGATGCGAACCTCATGATCACATGGTCACGCAACCCACACGCAAAGACATCAATTCTCGGAAAGCCAAGTAAATCAGGTTTGATAGGAGTGTGACACAAAGATAACTTGTATCTAGGCACCAAAACTATTGGAAACGAAAAACCCCCACCCAACGAATATTGATTCGCGAACGAGAAGTATAAGGATGACGCCACGAAGCTAGTTGTTCTTTGATAAGTCGTTTTCAGTTCTTTAAAGAACCATGGAAGGGGGATTATCCCACCAACACACATACACACAAAGTGCGGCAAAAAAAAAGTTTTATTAATCTGAATTGTCTACCTTACATGTTTGGTTATGCCTTTATTTATACTAACTCTAGACTTAAATAAACCCTAATGGACCCCCCTTAGGTGGACTTATATGAATCCCACTTACAATTGATCCAAATAAGTAATAATAACCCAAAGACTAAGAAGAAAATAATAAAAATCCGAAAATTAGCATCCTGAATATGCAATAATCAGATTTGTCACCATTAAGAAGTCCCAAATAGAATAGGAAATCTGATCTGAAGGTAGAATTTATTCTGAAGTCTTCTTTTCTTTTTGTAGCTAGGATGAATAAGGAATCCTTGTAAGAAAAGGATTCTGAAATAATTATGAATCCTTGCCACACTTGGAAACTATGTTGCAGTCCATTAAAGATCTTTATAGAATTAGTAGATTTCCAAAATAAGCTGCCACATCCTTTTAGGAAACGAATCCTAGCCAAATAGGAAGTCCACGAGTCAAAAGGATGTAAATAACAAAATCTGTACAACCTCTATTGACCCGTATTGAGATGCCTTCTCGAACTCTGATTGACCTAGAATTTTAACCCAAGGTAGGAAAACATGTCAGGAGACTCCACGTAACATTTCAGCCCGATCCAACGATCGGATTGAGAATTATTATTGTTGCTGTAAAACTGGATAGTTGCACTTTTTACGTAAAAATCCGAATTTGACCTTGCCTCGATCGTATCATTCCCTTTCTCTTCAAGATGATTCGTCCTTGAATCACCAACAAGTTGAATGGACAATTCCTTAGCCTTTTTTGGAAGCCTTTGAAGTTCTTTTCTTGCCAACAATCGTCGCCAACAACTTTGGATGAAAGTAGCAGCCGTAATATCATCATGACAGTGTTTCTCTCTCTCTCTCTCTCTCTCTCTCTTAAGCTTGCTAGGCATTGACTACTGTCGTTAACACATCAAGTTCTTGCTTCATCTCTCCTAGAATACGGGATAGACTCTTGAATACCACCTCTCCTTATTTCTCTCCATTTGATACCACCTCTCCTTTTAAATCCTCATTTTCTTTTGCCATAACACTTCATCAGAATACATGAAATCCCTTTGGTTTCTAGGCTGCCAAAAACCTTCCAGATGCCCCATGGTCTCATCCTTAAAACCACCATCACCAATATCATCAACGTCCTCCTCAAAATCCGCATAATCAACCCACTTTGGCCCTTCGGCCTGATACAAACCTCGTGATCACATGGTCACACAACCCCCACGTAAAGACACCAATTACCGGAAAGCCAAGTAAATCAGGTTTGATAGGAGTGTGACACAAAGATAACTTGCCCCTAGGCACCAACACTATTAGAAACGAAGACCCCCACCCAACGAATATTGATTTGCGAACGAGAAGTATAAGGATGACACCACGAAGACAGTTGTTCTTCGATAAGTCGTTTTTCAGTTCTTTAGAGAACCATGGAAGGGAGATTATCTCACCAACACACACACACACACACAAAGTGCGGCAAACAAGAAGTTTTATTAATCTGAATTGTCTAACTTACATGTCTGGTTATGCATTCATTTATACTCACTCTAGACTTATATAAACCTTAATAGACCCCCCTTAGGTGGACTTATATGAAGCCTACTTACAATTGATCCAAATAAGTAATAATAACCCAAAGACTAAGAAGAAAATAATACAAATAATACAAATCCGAAAATTACCATCCTAAATATGCTAGAATCAGATTTGTCACCATTATAAAGTCCCAAATAGATTAGGAAATCTGATCTGAAGGTAGAATTATTCTGAAGTCTTCTTTCCTTTTCCTTTTTCTTCTTCTTTTAATACATACGTCAACTTACCAAAAAAAAAAAAGTCTTCTTTCCTTTTTGTAGCTAGGATGAATAAGGAATCCTTGTAAGAAAAGGATTCTGAAACATTTATGAATCCTTGTCACGCATGGAAACTATGTTGCAGCCCATTAAAGATCTTTGGAGAATTAGAAGATTCCCAAAATAAGTTGCCACATCCTTTTAGGAAAAGAATCCTAGCCAAATAGAAAGTCCACAAGTCAAAAGGAAGTAAATAATAAATTTTGTACAGCCTCTGTTGACATGTGTTTCGATGCCTTTCCAAACTCTGATTAACCTGAAATTTTAAACTAAGGTAGTATAACATGTCAGGAGACTCCACGTAAACTTTCAGCTCGATCCAACTGTCGGATAGAGAATTATGACTATTTTCTTAAAATTGGATAGTTGCACATTTTACGTCAAAATCTGAATTTGACCTTTCTTGGATCGTATCATTGCATGACCATGTGATCACGAGGTTCGCATCACGGCCCCACTGCCATTGTTTGATTTCCATTCAGCCCCCAACCTTTCTCACATCTTGGGTACATGTTCCAGCCACGTTACCTTGTTTTCCCACCTTCTCAAGTCTGTCACACACGTTCCCCATCATGAATTCCATCATCTTCGTCATGGCTTGCATTTGGAATTTAAGTTCTACATCGTGAGGGGGTGGTGTGTTGTTTTGATCTGACATGATAGTTCCTGCAAAAATTGGTTACTGGTAAAAGAAAATCCTCACATCGCTCGTGTTTTGCTCAAACACTCTTAATATCCTCACACGCTCACATCTCTCGTCTCACCTTCTTACAGTTCTTGCGGAACTCAAACCAACACCAAATAGAACCAACTTAGCAGTGCAATCCAAATATGTATATATGACTTAAGAAGCAATAAAAACCAGAAAACAAGAAAAAACAAAACTGTGATGATAGTCTGAATCTATTCGAAATATGAAAGAAACTAAAGACTCGAATAAAAACATAAACGAAATATGCAAAATGATGAAACAACACCCAAATATGTTGGATATGTTGAAAATATACTGCAAAAAATGAAAACAACAGAAATAAAGCGAATTTCAAAAGTTGCCGAAAAACAGACTCGTTTACGACAAGTTAAGTCTGAATCTGGAACCTAAAGTAAATGATGTCCAATTAAGCTAAACTTTCAGATATAGTGCGATATCAACCCAAATAGATAGAATATAATGTTTGAGCAATTTACAATGAGGTTTGATATACTGGCGCAAAAACATTATGAATCAGACCTGATTAGACCCGAAACTGAAAACCAAAGCAAACGATATCCAATTGGCCCCAAAAGTAATATGTGATGCGATTAGGACCCCAGTAATAAGATTATCAAATTTAAGCTAATTTAGAGTTGATTTGGTCCAATTTTCCCTTGTTTAGTTTTCTGCGGCAGAAACCAATAAACGTCTCTTTGAACGATTTTTTTCTTCTTTTTTTTATGCTACTGATATATTTTGGACAGTAACCAAATGAAATAACTAAATTTTTTTTTATATGATGCAAAATCAAGGAGAAGAAGAAATTGGACACTAAGGATTTTTTGCGAAAACAACAAGAAACGAAAATTTCAGAAGGATATTGATGCGAACCTCATGATCACCCAACCCACATGCAAAGACACTAATTCACGGAAAGCCAAGGTTTGCTAGGAGTGTGACACAAAGATAACTTGTACCTAGGCACCAGCACCCAACGAATATTGATTCGCGAAGAGAAGTATAAGGATGACACCACGAAGACAGTTGTTTTTCGATAAGTCATTTTTCAGTTCTTTAGAGAACCATTGAAGGGAGATTATCTCACCAACACACACACATAAAGTGCGGCAAACAACAAGTTTTATCAATCTGAATTGTCTAACTTACATGTCTGGTTATGCCTTTATTTATAGTGACTGCAAACTTAAATAAACCCTAATGGACCCCCCTTAGGTGGACTTATATTAAGCCCACTTACAATTGACCCAAATAAGTAATAATAACCCAAAGACTAAGAAGAAAATAATAAAAATCCAAAAATTACCATCCTAAAAATTCTAGAATCAGATTTGTCACCATTAAGAAGTCCCAAATAGACTAGAAAATTTGATCTAAAGGTAGAATTTATTCTGAAGTCTTCTTCCTTTTTGTAGCTAGGAATCCTTATAAGAAAAGGATTCTAAAATAATTATGAATCCTTGCCACACTTGGAAACTATGTTGCAGCCCATTAAAGATCTTTGTAGAATTAGTAGATTTCCAAAATAAGCTGCCACATCCTTTTAGAAAAAGAATCCTAGCCAAAAAGGAAGTCCATAAGGCAAAACGAAGTAAATAACAAAATTTGTACATCCCCTGTTGACCCCATATTGAGATGCCTTCCTGAACTCCGATTGTAGGACAACATGTCAGGAGACTTCACATAAAATTTCATCTCGATCCAACGGTCGGATTGAGAAATATGATTGTTGCCATAAAACTGGATAGTTGCATATTTTATGTCAAAATCTGAATTTGACCTTTCCTGGATCGTATCATTCCCTATCTCTTCAAGGTGATTCGTCCTCGAATCACCAACAAGTTGGATGGACAATTCCTTAGCCTCCTTTTGAAGCCTTTGGAATTCTTTTCTTGCCAACAATCGTCGCCAACAACTTTGGATGAAAGTAGCAGCCGTTTTATTTCGTATATCATCATTGCAACGTAGTTTCTCCTCTTTTTCTGAAGCTTGCTAGGCATTGATTATTGCCGTTAACACAAATCTCTTTGTTTTTCTCCTCTTCAAGTTCTTGCTTCATCTCCTCTAGAATACGGGATAGACTCTTGGTTTCATTTTTTAGAACACTAATCTCTTTGTTTTTCTCCCTTTGATACCACCTCTCCTTTTGAATTCTCATTTTCTTTTGCCATAACACCTCATCAAAATACATGAAATCCCTTCGGTTTCTAAGCTGCCGAAAACATTCCCAATGGCCTATGGTCTCATCCTTAAAACCACTATCACTAATATCATGAACGTCCTCCTCAAAATCCGCATAATCAACCCACTTTGGCCTTTCGGCCCCATTGTCATTATTTGATTTCGGTTCAGCCCCAAACGTCTTGGGTACATGTTCCAGGCACGTTACCATGTTTTCCCACTTTCTCAAGTCTGTCACACACATTCACACCTGTCGTCTCACCTTCTTGCGCAATTGAAACCAACACCAAATATAACCAACTTGGTAGCGCAATCCAAATATATATATGTATGACTCAAGAGGCAATAAAAACCAGAAAACAAGCAAAAACAAAACTGCGATGATAGTCTCGCGAGTAGCAAGCGAGTCTATCCGAAATATGAATGAAACTAAAGACTCGAATAAAAACAGAAACAAAACATGTAAAAATGATGAAACAACACCCAAATATATTTGAAATATACTGTAAGAAACAAAAACAATAGAAAGAAAGGGCATTTCAAAAGTTGACACAAAACAGACTCGTTTACGACGAGTTAAGTCCGAATTTGGAACCTAAAGTAAATGATGTTCAATTGAGCTACAATTTAAGATATAGTGCGATATCAACCCAAATAGATAGAATATAAAGTTTGAACAATTTACGATAAAGTTCGATATACTGACACAAAAACATTAAGAATGAGACCTAATTAGACCCGAAATTGAAAACCAAAGCGAACAATATCCAATTGACCCCAAATTTGATATGTAGTGCGATGCAGATCCCAGTAATTAGAGTATGAAATTGGAGCTAATTCTGAGTTGATTTGATCCACTTTTCTCTTGTTTAGTTTTCTGCGGCAGAATCCAATAAACGTCTTTTGGAATGTTTTTTTTTTGCTTTTCTCTTTTCTCTTTTTTGTTTGTTTTTGATGCTACTGATATATTTTGAACAATAATAGAATGAAATAACAATTTTTTTTATATGCCGTAAGTTCGAGGAGAAGAAGAAATTGGATACTAAGGATTTTTTGAAGAATCAACAAGAAACGAAAAATTCAGAAGGATATAACCTGATTAATGGAGCCAATCTCTGATACCAAATGATGCGAACCTCGTGATCACCTGGTCACGCAACCCGCACGCAAAGACACCAATTCCCGGAAAGCCAAGTATATCAAGTTTGATAGGAGTGTGACACAAAGATAACTTGTACCTAGGCACAAGCACTATTCGAAACAGAGACCCCCACCCAACGAATATTGATTCGCGAATGAGAAGTATAAGGATGACGCCACGAAGACAGTTGTTCTTGGATAAGTCGTTTTTCAATTCTTTAGGGAACCATGGAAGGGAGATTATCTCACCAACACATACACACACACACACACACACACACACAAAGTGCGTCAAACAAGAAGTTTTATTAATCTGAATTGTCTAACTTACATCTCTGGTTATGCCTTTATTTATAGTGACTCCAAACTTAAATAAACCCTAATGGACCCCCTTTAGGTGGACTTATATTGAGCCCACTTATAATTGATCCAAATAAGTAATAATAACCCAAAGACTAAGAAAAAAATAATACAAATAATACAAATCCGAAAATTACCATCCTAAATATGCTAGAATCAGATTTGTCACCATTATAAAGTCCCAAATAGACTAGGAAATCTGATCTGAAGGTAGAATTTATTATGAAGTCTTCTTTCATTTTTGTAGCTAGGATGAATAAGGAATCCTTGTAAGAAAAGGATTTTGAAATAATTATGAATCCTTGCCACACTTGGAAAGTATGTTGCAGCCCATTAAAGATCTTTGTAGAATTAGTAGATTTCCAAAATCAGTTGCCACGTCCTTTTAGGAAAAGAATCCTAGCAAAAAAGAAAGTCGATAAGTCAAAAGGAAGTAAATAACAAAATTTGTACAGCCTCTGTTGACCCGTATTGCGATGCCTTGCCGAACTCCGATTAATCTGAAACTGTAACCCTAGGTAGGAAAACATGTCAGGGGACTCCATATAAACTTTGAGCCCGATCCAACGGTCGGATTGAGAATTATGATTGTTGCCGTAAAGCTGGATAGTCGCCCATTTTACATCAAAATCTGAATTTGACCTTGCCTGGATCGTATCACACGAGGTTCACATTATTTGGTATCAGAGCTTGGCTCCATTAATCAGGTTATATCCTTCTGAAATTTTCGTTTCTTGTTGTTTCCGCAAAAATTCCTTAGTGTCCAACTTCTTCTTCTCCTTGATTTTGCAGCATATCAAAAAAATGAAAACAAATTAGTTATTTCATTCTATTATTGTTCAAAATATATCAGTAGCATCAAAAACAAAAAATTTCAGCTCGATCCAACAGTCGGATTGAGAATTATGATTGTTGCTATAAAACTAGATAATTGCACATTTTATGTCAAAATATGAATTTGACATTTCCTGAATCGTATCAGATATAACCTTATTAATGGAGCCAAGCTCTGATACCAAATGATGCGAAATCAGACGTTTATTGGTTTATGCCGCAGAAGACTAAACAATGGAAAAGTGGACCAAATCAACTCTGAATTAGCTCAAATTTGATACTCTTATTACTGGGGTCCTAATCGCATCACATATTAAGTTTGGGGTCAATTGGATATCATTGAATTTGGTTTTCAATTTCGGGTCTAAGTCTAATTCATAACGTTTTTGCGCCAGTATATCAAACCTCATTGTAAATTGCTCAAACGTTATATTCTGTCTATTTGGATTGATATCGCACTATATCTGAAATTTTAGCTCAATTGGACATCATTTACTTTAGGTTCCAGATTCAGACTTAACTTGTCGTAAACGAGTCTGTTTTGCGTCAACTTTTGAAATTCGCTTTCTTTCTGTTTTTTTTGTTTCTTGCAGTATATTTTCAACATATCCAACATTTTGGGTGCTATTTCATCATTTTGCATATTTCATTTCTGTTTTTATTCGAGTCTTCAGTTTCATTCATATTTCAGATAGAATCACTTACTACTCGCGAGACTATCATCACAGTTTTGTTTTTGCTTGTTTTCTGGTTTTTATTGCTTCTTGAGTCATATATATACATATTGGGATTGCGCTGCTAAGTTGGTTCTATTTGGTGTTGGTTTCAGTTCCGCAAGAACCGTAAAAAGGTGAGACGAGAGGTGTTGATACGATAGAAGAAAGGTCAAATTCGGTTTTTGACGTAAAATGTGCAACTATCCATTTTTATAGCAACAGTCATATTTCACAATCCGACTGTTGGATCAAGCTGACATTTTACATGGAGTCTCCTGACATGTTTTTCTACCTTGGGTTAAACTTTCAGGTCAATCAAAGTTTAGGAAGGCATCACGATACTTGTCAACAAAGGCTGTACGAATTTTGTTATTTACTTCCTTTTAACTTGTGGACTTCCTATTTGGCTAGGATTCTTTTCCTAAAATGATGTGGCAGCTTGTTTTGGGAATATCCTAATTCTACAAGGATCTTTAATTGGCTGCAATATAGTTTTCTAAGTGTGGCAAAGATTCATTAATGTTTCAAAATCCTTTTCTTACAAGGATTTCATCCTAGCTACAACAAGGAAAGAAGACTTCAAAATTAATTCTAGCTTCATATCAGATTTCCTAGTTTATTTGGGACTTCTTAAGGGTAACAAATCTGATTCTAGCATATTTAGGATGGTAATTTTTGGATTTTTATTATTTTCTTCTTAGTCTTTCGGTTATTATTTCTTATTTGGTTCAATTGTAAGTAGGCTTAATATAAGTCCACCTAATGGGGGTCCATTAAGGTTTATTTAAGTCTAGAGTTAGTATAAATAAAGGCATAACCAAACATGTAAGGTTATGTAATTTTCAAATCAATAAACTTCTTTGCCGTACTTGTTGTGTGTTGGTGGGATAATCTCCTTTGGTTCTCTAAAGGACTGAAAACGACTTATCGAAGAACAATTGTCTTCGTGGCGTCATCCTTATGCTTCTCGCTCGCGAATCAACTTTAGTTTGGTGGGGGTCTCCGTTTCCAATGGTGCTGGTGCCTAGGTACAAGTTATTTTTGTGTCACACTTTTATCAAACCTGATTTACCTGGCTTTCCGAGAATTGGTGTCTTTACGTATGGGTTCCGTGACCACATCATGAGGTTCGCATCAGGTGTGAGCAAGTGAGGATATTAAGAGTGTTTGAGCGAAACACAAGCGACGCGAGGATATTTCTTTTACTACTAACCAACTTTTGCAGGTATTTTCATGTCAGATCAAAACAACACACCCACCCCACCCAGGGGAGAACTTAAGTTCTAAATGCAAGTTATGACGTAGATGATGGAGAGGATGGATTTTGTGATGGGGAATGTTTGTGATAGACTTGATATGGTGGAGAAACGTGGTAACGAGTCTGGTTCAAGCACCTAAGACGTGAGGAAGGTTGGGGCTGAATCGAAAGCAAATAGTGGCAGTAGGGTCGAAAGGCCAAGGTGGGCTGATTATGAGGATTTTAAGGAAGACGTTGATGATATTGGTGATGGTGGTTTTAAGGATGAGACTATGAGCCATTGGCAAGGTTTTCGGCAGCCTAGAAACCGAAGGGATTTTGGGAATAAAATTAGGGGCCAATTCAACCAAAGGGGAAATTGTTGTAGTGTTGGGGGACATGATGATTTAGATGGTGATTTGGATGCTATCAAATTGAAAATACTTTCATTTCAAGGTAAAAACGATCCCGAGACGTATTTGTAGTGGGAGAAAAAGGTGGATTGGATTTTTGATTGCCATAACTATTCGGAGGCAAAGAAAGTAAAATTGGTAGTCATCGAATTCATGGATTACACACTAATTTGGTGGGATCTGAATGTGATTAGTAGAAGGAGGAGTGAATAGAGACCAGTAGCGTCGTGGGAGGATATGAAAGTGTTGATGACAAGGCGATTTGTGCCTATCCACTATTATAGAGATTTGTATCTGAAATTGCAGGGTTTGAATCAGGGTTCTAGGTCCATGGATGAGTATTTCAAAGAGATGGAGATCGCAATGATTCGGGCCAACGTGATTGAGGATAGGGAAGCTACTATGGCTAAAGTTTTAAATAAGTTGAATAGGGACATTGCGAATGTTGTAGAATTACAACATTGTGTGGAATTGGAGGACATGATCCATATAGCAACGAAGGTGGAGAGGCAAATAAAGAGAAGGGGCAGTACATGTTTTTAGACCAATTCGGCTTCATCTTCTTCAACATGGAGGCTGAATCTGAAGAGAGAGGAGGCTTTCCAACCAAAGCCTTATTATACAAAGGTCGAACCACCTAAGGCAAAAAAGGATGCTCATACGGATTGGAAAGGTAAATCTGAATCTCAATCTACTCGTGATAGAGATCTTAGATGTTTGAAGTGTTTAGGGAAGGGGCATATTGCATATCAGTGTCCAAACCGAAGAGTTATGCTTACAAGAGACAATTGGGAGGTTGAATCTTAAAGTGACAAGTCTAAAAGTGAAGAGATGCCACCTTTGGTGGATTGTAGTGATGAGGAGATTTCATATTCTGTTAAGGGGGAGGCCTTGGTTATAAGGTGTGCACTGAACATGTAAATCAAAGATGTTGTAGATCAGCAACGGGAAAACATATTTCACACTCGATGTCACATCTAAAACAAGGTATGTAGCATGATAATCGATGGAGGTAGTTGTGCTAATGTAGCTAGTGGTACTCTTGTGAAGAAATTGAATCTGAGTTGTATTAAGCATCCTAGGCCTTGTAGATTGCAATGGTTGAATACATGTGTTGAAGTGAAGGTTACTAAGCAAGTATTTATTGTGTTTGCTATTTGGAAGTATTCTGATGAGGTTATGTGTGAAAGTCCCAATGCATGCTAGTCAATTGCTTTTAGGGTGTCCATGGCAGTTTGATCGGAAGGCGATTCATGATGGGTTTAGAAATAGGTTCCCTATTGTAAAGGATGGTAAAACCATCACTCTTGTACCTCTTTCTTCAAAACAAATGTATGATGATTAAATGAAATTAAAAGGGGAGTGTGAGGATGAGAAGAGTGAAAATTTACGTGAGGACAATGGTGAGAGAAGACCATCAGATTCGGCTAAACCTAAATCATTAATTAACCGGTTGAGAGTGGAGGTAAAACCCAATGAGTGAAGAAAGTAAGCTTCTGTGATGATAATAGTGTGGAAAAAATTAAAGAAACAACCTAATTTTTATGTTAAAGGAGCTCAAATCATATTCGTGTTTTTCACTAACAAGCCGATGATCTTACTTGTGTATAAGGATGCTTATTTCATCGTCAGATGGTTGAATGGCATGACATTGTGTGGTTCAAGAATGCTGTTCCAAGACATTCATTTCTTCTATGGATAGCCGTCCAACAGAAACTCACAACTCAAGATAAACTTCATCGGTTTGGTATACATGGTCCCAATAGATGCTCACTCTGTCTCCGCAACAATGAGGATCACAACCACTTGTTCTTTGAATGCTCCTATA
>Ga0307515_10017073_pt1 | contig 13251 bp, 3 predicted proteins | sample 17_EM_MG_FD_194513 | JGI IMG/M metagenome (GOLD analysis project Ga0307515, IMG submission 194513) | Populus trichocarpa ectomycorrhiza microbial communities from riparian zone in the Pacific Northwest, United States - 17_EM | ecosystem: Host-associated > Plants > Roots > Unclassified | place...
ATAGTGTCTTACTCTATCTCTTATAGGCTTCTTTAGTACTACTTAGGTCTATTAGCTCTGCGCCATACTATAGTTTCTAACTTAGCTTTAGTTAATGCGTACTCTACGCCTTATATAACTATAGAACTCTATCCTAACCTCTCTTAGTCTATTCCCTTTAGTAAATTCTATTATTAATCTTTATCGCTTAATCTATTAATTCCCTTAGGGTATCCGCATCTTCTATTAGAATAATTACGTCCTAGACTTTAGCCTTAAGTCCCTATTTATACTATGCTATAAGCGCCTTATCGTTCCACTTAACTTATATTACTAGCGTTTAAAACTACGTTATATACTTAATAGCTAAGGTTCGTTACGTAATATCTTAAAGCTTTCTTTCCGCTATAGTTGTTGCCTCCGGGTCTCTAAATATCTATATAAGTCGCTCTACAAATCCATTCTAGCTTAAAAATATAAACCGTACTTCTTAGTTCGTTGTTATTATTCTATTTACTTGTATCTCTATAAGGTAAGGCTTAAACTACTTAAGTGCTCTTCCTAACAAGAATAATCCTGCATATGCTATTTAATCTATAGGTATTGCCAGCTTTGCTCCCTCTTACGCAACCTTAAAATGCATTTGCGTAAGGAATCCTTTAAGCTTTAATCTCTCCCCTAAGAATCTTTTAATCGATGGTAACTTAACCTTTACTGCTCCTATCCCATTAACCCTTTATTTAAGTGCCTTATTATTTTCTATTAACTGGTTAACTACCTCTTATAGTTGTCCGACCGTCATAGGTTGTTATAAATCAGTATCTGCCATACTAGTATTACCTCCTAACCTTAAAGTAGTTGCCGCCGTCAATGGCGTCATAGTGGCTGCTTTTAGTGGCATGTTGTTTGACTTTTAATACTGTAACTAGGTAGTAATTATATAACGGAACCTTATAGCAAGTACTACGGTGGGTCCTGTTATTGGGCTAGGTATATAGGTAATACGTAAAGTTAATAACGTAATAACAACTGGTGGAGTGGTTGCCTAATAGATTAACTCCAATTGTATTCTAAGAATCACTATAAGGAAGGAACTATCTAGGTAGGGACTAAGGGTCCTTAAATACATAACCATACTCCTATAAAATCCTTCTTGTACGTAAGGTACGTGTGCTCTATCTACTCTATCATATAGATCATATAGATTATATAGATTACACAGATTACATTACGTAACTCAGTTACCACTCCTTATTACATAGTTCTACCGGATCCATTCTGGACCGTGCTTATATTAACTAACTAGCTTCCTCCAACTCCTCTCCGAGTAGTCGTAATATTATACTTAAAGCGTCCGTAACACTTAGTCCTAATATTAATTTCGTTAAAGTTAAAAAACGCGTTATTAAAAGCGTAAGCATATATTATATCTTATTAAATAGTCTGCTAATATTGATATAACTATATAGATATATAGATATCTACTACTTAAAGCTATTACAACACCTAGTAGGTGCTATATTTAGGTCCTTTTTTAAAAATATCCTCTCTTGGCCTAGAGTGCCTCTATTACTACTAGGCGTTATATCTATATAAAAAACCCACTATAGCTCTAAAGAAAATTACTAAACGTAGGGGTTAGAAGCCTATAGTTAAATAGAAACGCTAGTAGGTCTTATAGAGTGTAAGGAATATTATTGCGGTCACCTTGGGTTGCCCTTAGAACAACCCCTAAACACCTCTTAAATAGTCGCCGGTTACATACTAGAGGCACGTACCTATAGTATATAGTCTCTATAATCCCAAAGGCCTTACCTCCTTAAGGATTTGTCTCTCTTACCAATTAATTTTATTCCTATAATTATGCCTTATAGCCCCCTGTCTATAAAGTCCCCTTATATTTAAATTCTTCCTACTCTATCTAGAAGGGCAGCTGGCTTAAGGACTAGATTATTTGCCCATATCTTTTATTTATAACTACTATTCTCCCTTAAAATCTCGTGATAACCTAAATAGAAACTCTATGGGCACCTTATAGAACGCCGTTGCGCTAAGGTAGGAAGGTCCCTCCAATAGCAAGAGATTGCGATAATATAACCCTTTAGGTAAGATAGTTAAATGAGCCCTAATACCTAGATACTTTAGGAGCTTAAAGACTTTCATACACCTATAGTTACCGCTAAGGAAAACGTAAACACCCTTTATAATGGTTATAACGCTACTAGAAAGTAACTAGAACCTCTCTAGCCCTACTTAAGCTAATTAAAAGATTAAGCGCTAGAAGTAGCTTTAAGATCTTCCCCTAAGCTAGAAATGCTAGAGAAATATATTAACATATTTAACTAGGGACCTAACTAAAACCCTTCCGGAAGACTACCGGCCTATAATTAGTATAGTAGCGGTATATAGACTGCTTATAAGCTAAGTAGGTCTACCCCTTTAGGAAATTAAACCTAAATACTAACTTAAGACCTAAGGCTTATTGGGAAACCCGTACTAGCTACTAGTATTAATACTACCTCTATAGTAGGAGCTTTCCTAGGCCCGAGTTTGGAAGGTTAAGAGCCCTATACTAATCTCCTTTAAGACGGATATTAGAAAGCTGTTGTAAGGCTCTTAGAAGCTATATAAGAGGAAGCCACTAATAAATATATTAGAACCCTTTAAGAGCAAATCTATATCTAGTAAGGTTTAATTTAAGCTAGGTAAATTCTTTTATAACCTAGTTAAGGCTAAGGGCTTTTTAGGGGTTACCTAGTACCTACCTAAAGAGGTATAGAAGACTTAGAGAGACACCTACGTAATAAACGGAAAAAGGATATAAACTGATTAGCTAAAGCCTCTAATAGTCTAGAACTCCGTTATAGACCCAACACCTAATAGTTAGACAATTGGGTTTGTGAGGTAGATAACTTCTTTAAGATGCTAATAATATGAGATAATACTAAAGAGCGTACACGCTAGATTATTAGCAAAATTAAAGACTAATTGCTAAACTAGATTGCGCTTAATTAACTTAATAAAGAGTAAATTACTATATGGCTATAGTTATAGACCTTTCTAAAGGGTTGGACCTAAGATCTGTATATTATATAATATAACAATATAGAATAATTCTGGAATGGTATATAGCTAGACCGTTAAGACTTCCGCTAGTTTATAAACTTTGTAAAAACTTGTGCTTAATAGATAGATCTAGAGCTCTTTAAAAATAAGGACGGTAGCGTCCGCGAGAAGGAGAAGATTGGATTTATTTGGGCTAGAATTAAGCTAGTAATTTATAATAAAATAAAGCGCGTAGGAGCCCTACTGTGGGTTACCGTATAAACGGATTTTAAACGAGCGGTTCTAAATGCTAAAGGATATAGTAAGGAACTAGACCTCTTCTAGTAGGAAGCTAGGGGGTAACTAAAAGTGTAGGCATTTTAGTAGTAATATAGGGTAGACCTAAGCTTTAAAGAAACCGTTTTTAAGGAGAACTTTAGAAGGGTTAAAGTTAGGAGCCCTAAGTAATGGGAAAGACTTTTAGGGCTAACCTAATACCTATCTAATACCCTTATGGGAACACTCCGAGAAGCTAAAAGGAAATTTCCCTAAAGGTAAATCTTATTGGAAGAATAAGTTAGGTGACAATTGTACTAATAATCTAAAAAAGAAAAGCCCTAGTTGTGGACCTCTTTTGGCTATAACTAGGGTAAGATATAGAAGGAGAGACTCTTTATATTGCTATTAAGCTAGAAACGGTACTCCCTATAGGTAAGGTATAACAGTTTTAAGCACTATATAATAGCGGCGCCGAAATTAATCTTATATAATATAATTTAGTAAAAGAGTATAAACTTATCCTATTATAAAGGTAGCGGAAACCTATTATAGGCTTCCTAGATAAGTATTAGATTAAACTATATAGTGCCTATAAGCTTATAGTGTTAGTGGCCAATATATATAACCGCACTAAGGTAGTCGGCCCGCAACCCTTTTAGGCAGCTAACTTTGTAGATTATAACTTTATCCTTAAATACCCTTAGCTTACGAAAGTAAATCTTAAAATACACTTTAAGACAGGAGCCTTTAAATAGTGGAATAATAAAGAAGTGGAAATGCGTATATTACTAATAAGCCTAAAGGACATCTTAGAGGATATAGCCCTAGGCGAAATAGTATACGCTTTATACCTAAAGGAGTATTGGATCTAACCCTATTCTATAGCAAGATAGGTATAAAGCCTAGTATAGGCGATAACCCTTCTAAAATAAATACCCTATAGGGGACTACTGGATAGGTTATAGAGATATTACAGAGAGGCGGCGATTTTAAGGATCTTATAAGATACTTTAACCGCTATAGGTTACTTTGGTTTAAGTAATACGTAGAGAGTATACTATAGCACCTTAAACGCTACGTTAAGGATTTCCTTACCCTTTACTGGCTACTATATAAAACGGTTTAATATACGGTAGTAACTATATATAAGTAACCACTATAGCGCGCAACGCTACCCGTAAGTATTTTAAGGGAGCTTTAGGACCTACCTAACAATAATGTAGGGGATAAACGCGACCCTAATTTATTAAAAATTCTATTAGGCCTAAGGGGCTTACTAAGGGTATTTTAGGGTAGATAAGCTAAAGTCTTACTGTAGAACTTAGAATACGATTATATAATTAATCTAAAAGAAGGTAAATAACTACTAAACCTTCCTATCTATAACCTCTCTTATAAAGAGCTTAAGATCCTATAAGAGTACCTTAATGGCTTACTAGAAAAGGGATAGATTTAGCCTAATAAGTTGCTAGTAGGCGTGCCGATCCTCTTTATTTTAAAACTGGATAGAACTATAAGGCTATATATAGACTATCGCGGTCTTAATAAGATTATAATTAAGAACTGTTACGTACTACTACTAATTAGTAAAATGCTGGATTAACTATCTAGGGTAAAGATCTTTACAAAGTTGGATTTATAAGACGCCTATTATAGGCTTTATATTAAAGAAGGGGATAAATAAAAGACCGCTTTTAAGACCTAATACGGCCACTTTAAGTATTTAGTAATACCTTTTGGGCTAGCTAATACGCCTACAATATTCTAATTATATATTTATAGAGCCTTAGGGGGACTAGTTAACCGTATATATATTATCTATTTAGATAATATTTTAATCTACTTAGAAGACGAGGATTAATATAAGTAACACGTCCGCGAAGTGCTAGAACGTTTAGATAATTAGGGCCTCTACGCTAAGGCGTTAATATTATAAATAGTAACGATCTAGTAACAATCGAAGCAGAGGAGGACTTACCGCCTTATACGGAGCCTAAGTGGACCTAAGTTAGGATGACAAGGTATATCTAGTCCGAGCTGTAAATAGAATTGGACCGATTAGAGGCTTTGCCTTAATCTAGTAAAGTCCTAATTAGACGGCGCCAGATAAAACCACAAGTAGCTACTCTAGTAGGGAGATAGCTGTTCGTAATGTGTTAAATATAGATAGTATCCTCCATTAACCAATCGTGCCGAGTTAAGCTTTTTCTACTATATTAACTTTAGGAACTCCTAGTTCCTTATACGCGAATAGCTCCTTATAGTACTATAAGGTCCTTAGACGAAGATAAACCTCTAACTACGTAATATAATATTAGGCGCGAACCGACCACAAATAAAGAAAAATAAATAAAATGCGGTAGCGGGATTATTAATCTCCTAATTAGTATCTAATACGATCTAACCGGATTTAGAAAACTCTAACGATAAAGGATTAAAGGAAGAAGAATAAAATAAGTTATTCCTAACTAAATAGGGCGAGGATAACCTTAAATAAGGACCCTAAAGAGTTATATAAAGAGGAGAACTGGCTTAATTAAAGGCAGAAAACTGAAGTTAAGATAATAAGCTAGTAGCTATATAACTACAGCTAGAGCTTACTAAGAAATAATAGATATTATTATAAATAAGGCAAGAACTAGAGAAATATTAATAACCGCTAGAAGAGGAAAGAAGAACACTAGTAAGATCCTTAACTGTGCTAACCCCTACCCCACTGGACCCAAGAGATATTAACATACCTATTAAGGGCGCTGCGTTATAATCCTAATTACCTAAACCATAGCTACTAATAAAGTTTATAGGTAAAGGGAGATATAAATAGGATAGATGGAAGAAAGACTGTAAGAAGTTCTTTATTTAGGTCCTATATGCATTTAAAATAGAATTATAGCGGACTAAATTTGTATATAAGCATTTAGGGGATACTTAGTAGGAAAGATAGGATAATATAAAGGCTATATAGCCTATTACGGAATAAACTTAGGAAAAAATAAAAGAGTATATATTATTATTACTTAGGATAAAATAGGAGCGTAAGGCTAATACCTTTACTAGAATTAAAAAAGTAATATAAGGAAACCGGACCCCATTAAACCTATTATAATACCTCCGTGTATAATAGAGAGAGCTAGGTATATAAGATAAGGAAATATAGATTCTAGAGTTTAAAGCGGCCCTATTAGATAAAATATAAAAGAGGCTATTTTACGTTTTAGGGGTAGAATACTATAAGTTGTCTAAAATAGAACTAGATGCTAAAGAAGTATATAGGGATATAAAGCGCGAATTATCTAAATCAGTTTAGAAATAAGCACCCTTAGAAACAAAAAACTTAAGGAAAAGATCTTAGAGTAACGTAAATAACTTAAGAATATACTAAAATTAACAACAATAATTAGGTCTATTATTATCCCAGAAAGATTATATTCGTACCAATTTAATGGCATGAGTGAGTCAGATCCAGGGGCACGAAATACGTGTAGTATCGTATGCTCTTTTGGATGATGGTGACTGTCGATTGTATGAAGCAGACTACGTGGTCTATATACTGATGCAACCTCCCCCTAATTAGTCAGTGCTTCAGGGGTGCACCAGACGCGTAAGCGGGTGGTTGGTGCACCGAACGCGTAAACGCGTAGTTGGTGTACCGAACGCGTAAGCACGCGGTTGGTACAACAGGTGCTGTAATTATACAGATTAGTCTAAAGAAGATTAGCTTAACCCTAATAAGGAAGGGAAGCTAAAGAGTAACTAATCTAGTTTAAGATATTATTACTATAACCAACTAGGCTATATCGCTAGGAAGTACCGCAAGCTAAAAAAGGAAATAAAAAAAGCGAACCCTATAACGTAACGGCTCTATATATTATGGGTAAGGTTATATATATAAAGGAGTAATAAGAAGAAGCCTATAACTCTAGTAAACAAAAAGGCTTAGGTAGCTTATTAATTTAAGTTATAGTAAGCATAAGGGTCCTAAAGGGCAATATATTGGTTTATGCCCTTATTAATTGTAAAGCGGAAGCCGGTATTATTACCTTATCCCTACTAGTATATAGTAGACTAAATTATAATGGATAGAGGCTAGGAGGGTATAAGACCCTTAACTATTAACCTCTAGCTATATACGGAACGGCTAGTATACTATATAAGGTCACTAACTCGTTTAGATTAAAGGAAGGTAAAGCAGACTCCTTTTTTATAGAAGAGGTAGCCGGATTTAATATGGTCCTAGGTATACCTTAATTATTTAAATAGGACCTAATTTTAAGCTTTATATAGAAGACTTTACGGCTTTAAAGGGCTAAAGGGAATAATAAATACTAAAAGGTTATAATAAAAGGACTAAGGTCCTTTATAGTAAGTCTATAATACACAAACTTAGATCTTTTTATTATATATATAACTATTACGGCACTTAAAGGGCTGGTAAATACTCTACCGTAAGCCTATAAGGACTATATAGATATATTTAATAAGAAAGAAGCTAGGTTATTACCGAACCACGGTCTATATAAGCCAGTAATTAAGTTAATAAAAGGCAAATAACCCCTATTTAGTACACTATATAACCTTTTAAAAGCTAAACTAAAGGTTTTAAGGGAGTATTTAGACAAGAATCTATAACGTAGGTAAATCCGTAAGTTATAATCTCCTACTAGTACTCTAATCCTCTTTATTAAGAAGAAGGATAGAGGCTTATATCTCTATATGGATTATAGAAGGTTAAACGTAATTACTAAAAAAATTAGTACCTACTTCCCCTAATTTAGAAATCCTTAGACTAGTTATATAGGGCATCCTACTATACTAAATTAGATCTAAGAGATGCGTATTATTATATTAGGATTAAAAAGGGTAATAAGTAAAAAATAGCGTTTAGGACTAGATATAGGCTTTTTAAATATACTATAGTCCTATTTGGACTAAGTAATACCCCTAGCACCTTTTAAGGGTATATTAACAGCGCCCTATTAAACCTATATTATATACCTTAATAATATCCTAATCTTCTCTAAGAGGGTAGAAGATTATAAGGCCTATATAAAGGAGGTCTTAGAGAGACTTTAAGTATATAAATTATACGCCAAACTATCTAAATGCGACTTCTATAAGGATAGTATAAACTTTTTAGGGTTTATAGTAACCTAGAATAGCATAATAATGGAGCCTAAACGGGTCTAAACTATTAAGGAATGGCCCGTACCCAAGAGTATATAAAAGGTAAGAATCTTTATTAGATTCGCTAATTATTACCACTATTTTATTAAGGGCTTCTTCTATATTACAGCACCCTTAAACAAAGTAACTAAACGTAGTCGTGGTGTGGCTAAAGGAGGCTGGAGATAGAGATAAGAAAAGTTAAAGGAACTTAAACTGGACCTAAAAACGTTAAAGGCCTTTAAACTGTTAAAAAAGTGGTTTAAATCGGCCCCCTTATTAATCTATTTTAGGCCAGGGATGCTTATAAGGATTAAAACGGACGCTTCTAAATTTGTAATCTTGGGTATATTAAGCTAGCAAGCTCTAGGGCCTAATAGGAAGCTATAATAGCACCTAGTAGCATTCTTTTTAAGAAAGCTAATTGCAGTAGAACGTAACTATAATACGTATAATACGGAGTTACTAGCAATAGTGGCTAGTTTTAAATACTGGAGATACTATTTAGAAGGGGCGTAATATTAGGTCGAATTGCTAACTAATTACACTAATTTACGGCCTTTTATAACGATAAAAGAGCTAGCTATCTTCAATTTCCGCATTATATACTAAAAAGGCGTAAGTAATACGGCGGACGCCCTATTACGGTAACTAGATTATAAGGAGATGGACTAAACTATCCCCCTTACTAATAGAGAACCAAATGCGATTCTTTAAAGTCTTTAATTATAGCTTAATACGAGCCGATCTGATAGAGTAGGCGGCTAGCTATTAATAGGAGCAATTATAGGCCGATTGGGCCGCACTAGTGTAGGTAGTACGTAATACCGAGCGCCATAGACTAAACTAGCTGGGATAGTAGCAGAAGAGTCCGAAACGGTATATACCCTAAAAAGCTTACTCCTAAAAGAGGTAAAGGAAGCCTTATCCACCAATTTAATAGCCTAAAGGATTTAGGCGCAATTAGATAAAGTAAAGGAGAAGAAGGGCTAATAGAGTAGCTAGAGTTAGAGTAATTACATCATCCTAATCTGGCTAAAAGATTGGAAGGATAATAACGGTGTACTCCGCTACTAAGGAAGGCTATATATCCTAAGTAAGAGACTACGGCTTAAGGTAATGTAGCGCTGCCATAATAGTAAGCTAGTAAAACATTTTAGTATAACAAAAACGTTAGAACTAGTCTAATATTAGTACTACTAGCTAAAAGTAAGATAATACGTTAAAGATTAAATCTAAGGCTGCTATACCTATAGCTAGATTAAGCCGTTAAGATACTAACTATATAGGGTACTATACCCCCTACTAGTCCTAAGAGGCCCCTAGAAAGATATTATACTTAATTTTATTACGGAACTACCTCTAAGTGAGTATATAGGTGTCTAGTATAACGCAGTTCTAGTAGTAGTAGACTAATTTATAAAAATGGCTCACTATATCCCTATAAGAGTGGACTTAAAGGCCTAAGGTCTAGCGAACCTACTTATAAGAGAGGTAATTAGACTATATAGAGTCCTATAGTTTATTATATTAGACTAAGAACTAATTCTAACCTCTAAATTCTAGTCTTTGCTATACTTCTATCTAGGAATTAAGCGAAACTTATTTATTACATTCTACCTTTAAACAGATAGGTAAATAAAAAGGCAAAATTAAACTATAAAGTAGTACCTTAGGGTATTCTATAACTTTAAACAGATAAACTAGGCTAGTTTCCTTACTATAGTAGAGTTTACCTATAACAACTCAATCCACGCCTCTATAAAAATAACTCTATTTTAGGCAAATAAGGCTAGAACGCTATTTAGAGGTAAGGGTCCAAGAGAAGCTTATAGAGGTAGTATATTAAAGTATACTAAAGAATTGGCCAATAAATTAAAGACAATTTATAATAATTTAAGGCAATCTTTAGTTAAGGCTTAAGAATTTTAAGTAAAATACTATAACATAGGTTATAAACCTATAGAATTTAAGGAAGAAGACTATATATAGCTGGCGGGTAAGTATATACAGATAAGTAGACCTAAGAAAAAGCTAGATTGTAAGAACTTTAGACCCCTTGGGGTTATAAGGGTAATTAATACATAGGCGTATTAGCTTGAGTTGCTAGAAAATTAGAAAATCTATAATATGTTCTACGTATCCCTTTTAGAAAAATATATACTAGATATAGTTAGCGGGAGATAATAGCCTATGCCTTATTTTATAGATATACCTAAATTAGAACAATAGTATATTAAGGCCATTTTAGGCTAAATAGAAGACGAAAATAAAATTATAAAGTACTAAGTATATTAGAAAGGATATAGTCTAGAAGATAATATATAGGAGCTAGCTAAAAACCTATTAAAAACCATAATAAGAGCTTATAGGCGCACTTTAGGACAAAATAGGCTATAGACTACCTATAACTTAGACCTTAAAAGTAAGAACTATAATAGACCGGGACAGCCCCTAAAAAAGAGAAAGGGTACTAAACGGTAACTCTTTCCTAATTTTCCCCTAAATAGGGTTTTATAGGTTTTAGTAAGACTATAAGAGGACTTAGTTAGTCTAACTAGGATAATAATGCAATTAAAAACGAATTAGAACTAATATAGTAGAATTTAGTCTAGGGAGTATTAATAATACCCTATGGCTAAAAGAGCTAGTCTATATCTACCTAGGAAAGAAGTATAAAAGAAAAGGGCTAACCTATTACCATTTTTCGCTAACTAACCTAAATATAACAAAAGAAACCAAACTAAAGAAGGCCGCCGCCTAAAGGGACCTATAAGATGTTAACCTAGCTAAAAAGGGTTAAGAAAGGACTACTTACTAAGCGCTAGTACTAAATCCCGCCAAACTAAAGCTATTAGCTAAATTGTCCCTAACTAAAGAAGAATAAGCTATATTAGCACTAAAATTACACTCTAGATTCCCTAAAGTATTAAGAGAAGTTATATCGCTACTAACTAGCTTAGAATAGCTAAGGGGATTAGCTTAAGGCATAGGAGGGGCTATAGGGGTTAGAGTGCTGCTAATAAGCTATATATTATCAAAACGGTTAGTAATACGGCGCAAAGTAGTATTAATACTGGTTATACTCCCTTTAAGAAAATTAAGCTGGGCCCTTAGGTCCTTAACGTTATAAGAAAGGCGCTAAAGAAGGTTAGTATAACTATTAAGCTCTATAATAACCTTAGCAGAAGTAGCTAAAGTACATTATATCTAAAATGGACTAATTAGCATTAAGAATAGTTAAAAGAATATTAATAAGACCTATAGTGGCAAGAGCTTCCTAAAGACGTTCTAAGTTCCATTCTAGTAAATTAAATATACCGTTTAACTAAATAAATAGGACCCTATTAGGAGAAGTTAGGGCTAATCTTTATAGGAAGGACGAGATAAGAGCTAAAATATTCCTCTATAGCATAGAGGTTAACTTACTAAGCTTAGTAGGAGTAATAGGGTTAAAAGAGATAGTATAAGACTTTCTAATAGCAGCAGAGCCAAATCCGGCCGAAGGGCTAGAATAGATCTTTATAGTGCCAAAATGGGGTACCTTAGTTATAATTACCTTATTAACTCTAGGAAGGTCCTCTTTAGAAGAATTAAGGTTAATTTTAACCCGCTTGCGTTTAGGTATAGCCTTATAGCGCCATTTGCTGCTAAATAAGGGCATATATAATATAGGAGTAGTAAATAAGGCACTAAAGGCAATAGAGCCAGAAGATGCCTTAGTGACGCCGTGTTTAGCCAAAGCGGCCCTAATAGAGTAATTATAACGCGGAAGTTCCTTACTAGACCTATTAAAGTAATAAGTGCCTATATAGGCCGTAAGATTGTTATTTTTAAGAATATAGTAGCTATTAGGGTTAATAAGAAACTAAAAGGACTAGAAGAAATTACTTATATATAAAGCGCCTTTATTAAAACTATATAAGTACTATCTATATTACCTTAAAGAGTCTTAATCTAGTCCGCATTTCCTTAGTTAATAGTTAAGATTAGGTCCTAAGCAAGCTTCTAAAATTTAATAGATTAGTTAAATAAGTGTTTAGGGATCTATGGGACCAGTTAGCCTAATAAGCGCGACACTTAACTAAAAAGGTATAATCTAGATTTAATAGAAACCAACCTAGCTATAATAAAGCGAACTATCTCTAAAGTATCTATAATAGTAAAAATTAGAAATAAACTGGGCCGTATTAAAACTGGCCGTAGTAGAGACAAAATAGACTATATTAGACCGTTGGACCTCCTTATTCTAGAACCGTTTAAGCCACTTTAGGAACTTAGAGAAACAATTATAGCAACCGTTAGTTATTAGGGTCCATTTAATTCATTATTATAGATTTAGGCATAACTTTCTCCTATTACTACTATATTAGGCCAAAGGATAATAGACTTAGGTAAGTAGGTCCTAGATAAAAAAGAAAAAAGAAACTAAAAAGGAGTAAACCGTCGCTAATTAAAGTTAGTTGGAATATTTGGGACTATAAGGGTTAGAAGTGTTAGTAAAATTATTAATAAGGGCTAAAAGAGCTTATAAAGAGCCAGAGAGGAGTAAATCGGACTAAAAGTAGGACGAAATCCGAGAATAAGCTACTAAGATTAATAAAAGAATAACTAAAGAGCTTAAAGATTTAAATTCTGGAACTATTTTATAAGATAGTGCCAAGCCACTAGCAGTGTGTCCAACAGTCAGCTTAGCTGCGATCTTGAGAAAAATAGCTGACTGACTGCGTCAATTGGATCGCTCGCTGTCCGCTCGCTGTCGGATAACGTACGCTGACTGTGAAG
>Ga0307515_10017074_pt1 | contig 13251 bp, 12 predicted proteins | sample 17_EM_MG_FD_194513 | JGI IMG/M metagenome (GOLD analysis project Ga0307515, IMG submission 194513) | Populus trichocarpa ectomycorrhiza microbial communities from riparian zone in the Pacific Northwest, United States - 17_EM | ecosystem: Host-associated > Plants > Roots > Unclassified | place...
GGCCTGGTGGCCGCTGCCGAGGCCTGGGCGCGCGCGGGCTGCGGCGAGCACGAGCGCGACGCCACGCTGTCGATCGCGCTGGGGCTCGAGGTCGCGTTCCTCGATGACTTCGCGCCGATCTTCGACGGCGGGGCGATCGCCTGGGACCGCGACGTGGCCGGGCCGCGGGTCCGGTTCCGCTCGCCGGTGGATCTGACCGCGCGCGCGATCCGCCGGCTGCTCGCGCTGCGCGGCCCGGCGATCGTCAACGCGTCGGCGTGCGCGGCCGGCGCGCTCGCGGTCGCCCACGCGGCGCAGCTGATCGAGCGCGGCGCGGCATCGATCGTCGTGTGCGGCGCGGCGGACTCGATGGTCAACCCGCTTGGGCTCGGTGGCATGTGCCGGCTCGGCGCGCCGTCGCCGCGCAACGAGCTCGATGCGTGCCGGCCGTTCGACCGGGCGCGCGATGGCCTGGTGATCGGCGAGGGCGCCGCGATGTTCGTGGTCGAGTCCGACGAACGCGCGCGGGCGCGCGGCGCGCGTCCCGTGGCCCGGATCCTCGGCTGGGGCAGCACGCAGGATGCGTATCGCGTGACCGCGCCGCGGCCGGACGGCTCCGCGGCGTGCGCGGCGATCCAGCGGGCGCTCGCCCGCGCGCGGCTGCCGGCCGAGGCGATCGGCTACATCAACGCGCACGGCACCGGCACGCCGCTCAACGATCCGGCCGAGTGCAAGGCGATCCACGGCGCGCTCGGCCGCCACGCGGAGCGGGTTGCGGTCAGCTCGATCAAGGGCGCGATCGGCCACCTGATGGCCGCGGCGGGCGCGATCGAGATCGCCGCGACCCTGCTCGCGCTCGATCGTGCGCTCCCCGGCACCGCGCACCACCGCGACCGCGACCCCGAGTGCAATGTCGACGTGATCGGGCCGGAGCCGCGGCCCGGCCCGGTCGAGGTCGCCCTGTCGAGCTCGTTCGGGTTCGGCGGGCAGAACGCGGCGGTCGTGCTCGGGAGGCCTTTGTGAGGCTGCCGGTCGCGGTGATCGGCCGCGCGTGGCGCACGCCGCTGGGCGCGACGATCGATGACGTGATCGTGCGGCTGGTCGCCGGCGAGCGCGCCGTGGCGCCGAATGCGCGATCCGGCGCGTCGGGATATGCGTGCACGCTCGCGGCGGCGATCGCGGGCGATCCGGCGCGGTCGCGCAACGCGCGGTTCCTGCGCCGCATGGGGCTGTTCGGGCTCGAGGTCGCGCACGAGGCGCTGGCGGCGTCGGGCATCGCCGGCGGCCCGCGCACCGGGCTGTTCTCCGGCGTCGGCGGGCTGCGCGCGCACTGGGACGACATGATGGGCGCGCTCGTCGACCAGCGCGACGACGGGCGCGACGCCTGGAACCGCGGCCTGCGCGACATCCACCCGTACTGGATGCTGCGCCACCTGTCGAACAACGTGCACGCGCTGGCGTCGGCCGAGCTCGGGCTCCACGGCGAGGGCGCGACGTTCGGCGGCGGCAACGGCGGCGCGCAGGCGATCGCGGCGGCGGCCCGCGCGCTGTGGGACGGCGCGATCGACGCGGCGCTGGTCGTGGCGTACGACTCGCTGCTCGAGCCCGAGACCCTGGTCGAGCTCGGCGCGCGCCGGGCCGCGACCCACGCGACGGGCGCCGCGCTCGCCGCGCCGCCGTACGACGCGCGCGCGGCGGGCTTCGTCCCCGGCGAGGCGGCCGCGGCGATCGTGCTGGTGCGCCCGGCCGACGCGAGCGCGCCGCACGCGCTCGTCGAGGCGGTCGACGCCGCGGATGGCCAGCCGGCCGAGCCCACCGCCGCGACGGTGGGCCGGATCGTGGCGCAGCTCGGCGATCCGGGCGCGGTCGGCGCCGTCGATGGCGCGTCGCGCGCGTGGCCCGAGCTCGACGCCGACGAGCGCCTGGTGCTCGCCGCGCTCGGCGCGGACACGCCGCTGGTGTCGATCGCCGCGGCGACCGGCCGGCTCGGCGCCGCGACCGCGGTCGTGCAGGCGATCGCCCTGGGCGAGGTGCTGCGCCGCGGTGTGCTGCCGCCGATCGCGGGGCTCGAGCAGCCCGCCGACGGCGCGTGCATCCCGCTCGCCCGCGCGACGCCGACTCGCGCGCGCAGCGCGCTCGCGCTATCGACAGCTGCGCCCGGCCTCGCGGCGGGGATCCGCGTGGAGGTCGCGCCGTGATCGCGCTGGTCACCGGCGCGTCGCGCGGCATCGGGCGCGCGATCGCAGTCGAGCTCGGCCGGCGCGGATTCACCGTCGCGATCAACTACCGGACCGACGCCGCCGCGGCGGCGGAGGCGGTGCGCGCGGTCGAGGCGACGGGGTCGCGCGCGGTCGCGCTGCGCGCCGACGTCGGTGTCCGGGCCGAGGTCGCGGCGATGTTCGAGGAGCTCGACGAGCTGGGTGAGCTGGACGTCCTGGCGTGCAACGCGGGCGTCACGCGCGATACACTGCTCGGCGCCAGCGAGCCCGGGGACTTCGAGGACGTGATCGCCGTGAACCTGTATGGCGTCGTGCACTGCTGCCGCGAGGCGACGCGCCGGATGATGCGGCGGCGGCGCGGGGCGATCGTCACCTTGTCGTCGGTGGCGGCGCAGCGCCCGGGCCGCGGCCAGAGCAACTACGCCGCGTCCAAGGGCGCGGTCGAGGCGTTCACCCGCGCGCTCGCGGTCGAGCTCGCGCCGCGCTCGATCCGGGTCAACGCGGTCGCGCCCGGGATCATCGAGACCGCGATGACCGCCGAGCTCCGCGCGATCGCCGCCGACGAGCTGGTCAAGCGCGTGGTGATGAACCGGCTGGGCACGCCCGAGGAGGTCGCGCGCGTGGTCGGCTTCCTGTGCAGCGACGACGCCAGCTACGTGACCGGCCAGGTGTGGAACGTCGACGGAGGGTTCAAGCTGGCATGACCGGACCCGAGATGCTCGCGTGGCTCCGGTCGCGGCGCAGCGTGCGCGTGTTCACCGATCGCCCGGTCGATCGCGGCGCGCTGGTCCGCGTGCTCGAGGCCGCGATCACCGCGCCGTCGAGCACCAACCGCCAGCCGTGGCGATTCACGGTGGTGCGCTCGGCCGCGACGCGGCGGCGCCTGGTCGCGGCGGTGGCGGACCGGACCGCCGAGATGAAGGCGATCATCGCGCGCAGCCACCACGCCGAGGACTTCGGCAGCTACGGCGACTTCTTCCACGAGCCGCTGGCCAGCGCCGCGGTGATCGTCGTGCCGCAGTACCGGCCGTATCCGGATCTGATCGCCGACCTGATCGAGTCGGGCGGCGGCGATCCGCGCCGGTTCGCGACCGCGGCGGCGATGCAGGCCGAGCTGTGCTCGACGAGCGCCGCGATCATGGCGCTGCTGCTGCAGGCCCATGCCGAGGGGCTGGGCGCGTGCATGATGGCGGGGCCGATGGTGGCCCGGGACGAGATCCACGCGGTGTTGCGCATCGCGCCGCCGTGGCGGATGGTCGGGGCGATCGCGATCGGCCACCCGGCGGGCACTCCCGCGGGCCCGAGCCGCAAGCCGCTGGACCGCGTGGTGGACTGGATCGAGGACGACGAGACCCAAGGCCAGGCCGTGGAGACGAAGGAGGAGACCGCATGATCGAGCCAGCGAGCACCCCGCAAGTGGACCGCGCCAGCGTCGAGGACAGCGTGCGCAGCATCGTCGCCGACGCGCTCGGCCGCGCCGACGCCGAGGTCCGGCTGACCTCGAACCTCATGGACGAGCTCGGCGCCGAGTCGCTGGACTTCCTCGACATCGTGTTCCGGCTCGAGCGCGAGTTCGGCATCCAGATCACGCGCGGCGAGATGGAGCGGGCGTCGCGCGGCGACCTGACGGCCGACGAGTTCGCGCCCGGCGGCGTGATCTCCGAGCGCGGGCTCGCCCGGCTGCGCGAGCTGATGCCCGAGGCCGCCGATCGGATCAAGCCGGGGCTGCGACCGTCGATGATCCTGACCCTGTTCACGGTGCAGACGTTCGCCAACATGGTGATCGGCAAGCGCGAAGGGCGGACGGTGTGACCGAGGCGACGAGCGACATGCCCGACCGGGTGCTGCACACCACCACCAGCCTGTGCCGGACCTGCAAGGAGGCGGTGCCGGCGACCGTGGTCGCGCTCGCGACCGACGAGGTCTGGATGCGCAAGACCTGCCCGGAGCACGGCGCGCAGGAGGTCCGGCTGTCGACCAGCGCGGCGTGGTACGAGCGCACGCGCGCCGAGCGCCAGCACCGCGTGCCGCCGGGCGTCGTCCACAAGCCGGTCGAGCTCGGCTGCCCGTTCGACTGCGGGCCGTGCGAGAGCCACGGCCAGAAGGTCCGGCTGCCGGTGGTCACGATCACCAGCGCGTGCAACCTCGACTGCCCGATCTGCTACGTCCACAACAAGAACGACGATGCGTTCCACATGCCGGTCGAGGACTTCGCGCTGATCCTCGAGCACCTGCGCGCGGATCACGGCGGCGAGCTCGACATCATCAACCTGACCGGCGGCGAGCCGACGATGCACCCGCGGCTGTTCGAGATGCTCGCGATGGCGCGCGCGGCCGGCATCCACCGGGTCACGGTGTGCAGTAACGGGATCCGGCTCGCGAAGGACGAGGCCTACGTCATCCGGCTCGCCGAGCTCGGCGCGCGGATCGCGCTGTCGTTCGACACGTTCGATCCGCACGCCGACAAGCTGCTGCAGGGCGCCCACATGCTCGCGACCAAGCTGCGCTGCCTCGAGCTGTGCGAGAAGCACGGCGTCGACGTGACCCTGATCCCGGTGATGACCCGCGGGGTCAACGAGCACGAGGTCGGCCGGATCCTCGAGGTCGCGCTGGCGCGCCCGAACATTCGCCACGTCGAGGTCCACACCATGACGTTCACCGGCCAGAGCGGCGCGACGTTCCAGCGCTCGGGCCGGATCTCGATGTTCGAGGTGCTCGAGGAGATCGAGCGCCGGACGGACGGCCTGCTCGTGCCCGGCGACTTCGTGACCTCGCCGTGCGCGCACCCGTTGTGCTACCAGATCGCCTACCTGCTGCTCGACCCGGGCGGCGGCCCGCCGATCCCGTTCACCCGGTTCATGCCGGCGGCCGAGCTCCGCGCCGCGCTGTCGGACCGGCTGTACCTCGAGCCGAGCGCGCAGCTCGAGGACTCGCTGACGGCGGCGATCGACCGGCTGTGGCTGACCAGCGACGACGACCCCGAGGCGGCGCGCGCGCTGCGCCTGCTCCGCGCGATGCTCGACACCATGTTCCCCGCGGATCGCCCGCTGTCGCGCGACGAGGCGCTGCGCGCCGGCGAGCGCGCGGTCAAGGCGGTCTACATCCACTCGCACATGGATGAGGAGACGTTCGACACCGAGCGCGCGGTCGATTGCTGCGACAGCAACTGCTACGCCGACGGGCGCACGGTCCCGGTGTGCAACTACAACGTGCTGTATCGCGACAAGGAGCAGCAGTTCACGGTCCAGCCGGCGCGCTGGGGCTCGCGCGCCGGCGGCCAGCGCACGTTCAACCTGCCGGTCCTGCGATGAAGCGGCTCGACGGCAAGCGCTGCCTCGTCACCGGCGGGTCGCGCGGCCTGGGGCTGGCGATCGCCCGGGCGTTCGCGGCGCACGGCGCGCGGGTCGCGTTCACGTTCTCGACCAATCGCGACGACGCCGCCGCGGCGACCGCGGCGCTGGTCGAGCTCGGCTGCGAGCCGCGGGTGTTCCAGGGCTCGGTCGCCGACGCGGCCCACGTCAAGGCCACCGTCGCCGAGCTGGTCGCGGCGTGGGGCGGCATCGACGTCCTGGTCAACAACGCCGGGATCACCCAGATCCTGCCGATCGCGCTGCTCGAGGAGGCCGACTGGGACGCGGTGATGGACGTCAACGTCAAGGGCGCGTACCTCTACGCCCGCGCGGTGCTGCGCTCGATGATCCGGGCGCGCGGCGGGCACATCCTCAACATCGGCTCGTTCGCCTCGGAGCGCGTGATCGAAGCGCCGGTGCACTACGCCGCGGCCAAGTCGGCGCTGCGCGGGCTGACCGAGGCGCTCGCCCGCGAGGTCGGGCGCTACAACATCAAGGTCAATCTGCTGTCGCCCGGCCTGCTCGACGTCGGCCTGGCGCAGATGCTGCCCAAGCACCGGATCGCCGAGTACCTGTCGCAGGCCTCGCTCGGCCGGCTCGGCACCGCGCGCGAGGTCGCCGAGATCGCGGCGTTCATGGTGTCCGATGACAGCTCGTTCATGGCCGCGGCGAAGGTCGTCGCGGACGGCGGTTTGTGATGCAGCCGGTCGACGAGCTCCTGCGCGAGGGCTACGAGGCCTACCGCCGCTACGTCAACCCGCTGGTGACGCTGCGCGCCGAGCTGCTCGGCGAGCCGACCCACGTGAGCTCGGTGCGCGACGGCCGGCTGGTCGAGCCGCGCGGCATGGTCGAGGACTTCCACGGCACCCAGACGTTCGGCCACCGCCACCCGGCGATCACCCAGGCGGTCATGGACTTCCTGGCGTCGGACTCGCCGAACTGGTTCCCGTGCCGGGTCAACCCGTACGCCGGGATGCTCGCCCGGCGGCTGTGCGAGCGCGCCAACGCGGCGACGCCGGCGGCGCCGGGCTACTCCAACGTGTTCTTCGCCAACTCGGGATCCGGCGCGGTCGAGGCCGCGATCAAGCTGGCGCGCGCCGCGACGAAGAAGCCGCGCGTGGTGTCGCTCGACGGCGCCTATCACGGCTGCACGATGGGCAGCTGCGCGCTGATGAAGCCCGGCATGTTCAAGGACCCGTTCGGGCCGCACCTGCCGGCGGCGGGGCCAATCGCGTTCGGCGACATCGACGCGCTGGCCGAGACGATGGCGGGCGGCGACGTCGCGGCCGTCGTGCTCGAGCCGATCCAGCTCGAGGGCGGCGTCCGCCCCGTGCCAGGCGCGTTCCTCGAGGCCGCGTGCGAGCTCACCGCGAAGCACGGCGCGCTGCTGGTCGCCGACGAGATCCAGACCGGCCTGGGCCGCACCGGCCGGTTCCTCGCGAGCGAGATCTGGCCGCGCCGCCCCGACGCGGTGGTGCTCGGCAAGCACCTGGGCGGCGGCCTGGTGCCGATCTCGGCGATGATGACCAGCGAGGCGCTGTTCGACCGCGCCTACGGCGAGCACTACGCCTCGGCCGAGGCTCACAACACCACGTTCGGCGGCAGCGCGATCGTGTGCGTCGCCGGGCTCGCCGCGCTCGAGCTGCTCACCGACGAGCTGATCGCCCGGGTCGCTGCCACCGGCGCGCGGTTCCGCGCCCAGCTCGCCGCCGCGCTCGCCCGCCACGCGCTGTTCGACGAGGTCAAGGGCGCGGGCCTCCTGGTCGGCATCGCGCTGACGCCCTCGGATCACCCGTGGCTGTCGTTCGATCACTTCGGCGTGCCCGCGCTCGCCGACCAGCCGACCGTGGGCGTGCTGCTGTGCCACCGGCTGTACAAGCGCGGGTTCTACTGCTTCGCGTGCGGCCACGACTGGCGGATCCTCCGCGTCCTGCCGCGGTTCAACATCCCCGATGCCACGCTCGACGCGTTCGTCGCCGCGATCGACGAGGAGCTGGAGTACCTGTGCGGGTTGACGTGAAGCGCGCGCTGGTCCTGGGCGGCACCGGCGCGGTCGGCGGCGCGGTGCTGCGCGAGCTCGCCCGCCGCGGCGTGCCGGCCGCGTTCGGCTACCTGCGCTCGGAGGCCCGCGCGGCCGAGCTGGCGCGCGATCACGGCCACACCGCGTTCCGCGTCGACCTCGGCGATCCGGTGGCGACCCGCGCGGCGCTCGACGCCCAGGACACGCCCGACGTCGTGATCCATTGCGCGGCGATCAGCGGCGCGCTCGGCCTTCTCGAGATCGACCTCGCCGCGTGGCAGCAGGCGATGGCGGTCAACGTCCAGTCGGCGTACCAGGTCTGCCAGTGGATCGCGGGGCGCGGCAAGCCGTGCGACATCGTGCTGGTCGGCGGCCTCGACCGCGCCCAGTCGCTGCCGCTGCCGGTGCACTACGCGGCGACCCAGGGCGCGCTGTCGGCGATGGCGATGGCGGTGGCCCACGAGCTCGGCCCGCGCGGCGTCCGGATCAACCTGGTCGCGCTCGGCGTGCTCGACGCCGGGATCTCGGCGCAGCTGGCGACGCGCCGCCGCCGCGACTACGAGAAGTTCAGCGCGCTGCGCCGCGCCGGTACGCCCGACGAGGCCGCGCGCACGATCGTCTGGCTCGCGCTCGAGAACACCCTGATCCAGGGCAAGGTCGTGTCCGTGAATGGAGGCATCTGATGGACGAGTCCACTCGCTACCAGGCGCGCGGGATCTACTACTTCCCCGGCCGCGTGACCTGTCCGCTCGCGGGCGTCGGCAGCCGCCCCGCGGACGCCAGCAACCGGCTCGTGCTCGACGACGCCGACACCGAGGTCGCGATCGATCGCAAGGCCGGGCGGATCACGGTGAAGAACGACCGCGCGTATCCGGCGAAGACCACCGTGGCCGACCTGATGTTCCTCGCCGACGGCATCGCCGCGACCGGCGAGCGCTCGCCGTTCTCGATCCACCTCAAGGTCCAGAAGACCGGCCACAAGTACGGCGTCGATCTGCACCGCCACCTGCGCAACCAGCGGCCGATCGTGCGCGCCGAGTACGAGCCGTTCGTGGTCACGGCGCACGACAGCGGCAGCGCAACCACGGTGCTCGACCGCGCGCGCACCGAGCAGCTGATCTCGACCCCATCGCTGGCCCTGCGCGTGGTCAAGGCGCTGATGGCGATGAAGGACAACCTCGAGGGCGTGGCTCAGGATCCGGCGGCGCCGGGCTACAAGGTCGCCGACCTGTCGGTCGGGTTCGGCGCGCTGGGCCTGAGCTACATGATGGCGCGCGCCGAGCTGGCGTCGCTCGACGGCGGCAACGCGCCGCTGATCCGGCGCGGCTCGGTGCCCGACATGCTGCGCGATGGCGCGTGGGAGCTGAAGCTCACCGCGCTCTCCGAGAAGTGGCTGCCCGAGGTCGTGCAGCGCGATCTGTTCCTCTACGGCCTCGACGAGATCCCGCTGCTCCGCGAGGTCCGCGACCGCGGCCTGAAGAAGGGCCAGACCCTCGCGTTCCGGCTGGCGAAGACCGGCGGCGAGATCGCGCTCGACGGCCGGTCGGCGCCGCTGCCGGCGGCCCACGACGTCGCGCGGGCGTACATCGAGTTCCACATGCTCGGCGGCCTCCTGGCCGAGCACGCCGAGAGCCGAGCCGCGCGATGACCCGGCACCCCGGCCTCGACGCCGCGCGCGCCACCGCGATCGTGCTCGTCGTCGCGGGGCACGCGGCGCTGTCGTACCTGGTCACGCCGATCGGCTGGGCGATCCAGGACAGCAGCCACCACATCGCGTTCGACGTCGGCGTGTTCTTCGTCAGTGCGTTCATCATGCCGGCGTTCTTCTGGCTGTCGGGCTACTTCGCGCGCGGCGTGTACCTCCAGCGCGGCCCGGCCGGCTACCTGCGGCACCGCGCGACCCGGCTCGCCGTGCCGATCGCCGTGGCGATCGTGCCGTGCTCGCTCGCGCTCGACGCGCTGTGGGACTGGGGCCGCGAGCTCGCCGTCCGCCAGACCGTCGACGCCGGCATCCCCAAGCTCGAGGGCTCGAAGCTGCCGATCACGCTCGGCCACCTGTGGTTTCTGTACTACGTGCTGATCATCTCGATCGTGGTGCTGATCGCCGTCGAGCTGGCCAGGCGGCTGTGGCGGCCGCGCCCGGGGACGGTGTCGGCCATGTGGATCGTGCCGGCCGCCGCGGTCGCCTCGACGCTGGTGCTGGTCGAGTCCCGCGCGTGGCACCTCGACACGCCGCTCGGCTTTCCGATCCACCTGCGCGCCCTGGTGTACTTCACCGCGTCGAGCTCGAGCGCTACGCGCGCCACGCCTGGCGGGCGCTGGTGGTGTCGCTGGGGTTCTTCGCCGGGATCCTGCCCGCGCTGGTCGAGCGCGGCGACCGCGCGCCGGTGTTCGCGAGCGTGGCGAGCGGCGGCTTCACCGTGGCGCTGGTCATCGGGTTCCTCGGGCTGTGCGTGGGCCGCGTGCGCAGCCGCAAGCCGGCGGTCGCGCTGATCTCCGGCGCGTCGTACTGGACCTACGTCGTGCACCTGCCGCTCGTCGTGCTGCTCCAGATCGAGCTCACCCGGGTCGGGTGGCCGGCGCTGATCGAGTATCTGGTGATCGTCGGCGTCACGATGGCGGTCTGCACCGTCAGCTACGCGGGGTTCGCTCGGGTGCGAGGATCCCTCGCAGCAGCCCGGCGAGCGCGAGGTACAGAAGGCCCAGCGCGATCTGCGCATACGCCGTGAGCGCGCGGAACAGCAGCACGACCACGAACGCGCCGCCGTCGGGCAGGAGCCCGCCGAAGAACGCCGCCGCGCCGGCCTCGGGGATCCCGGGCGCCGGCGCGATGTACGTGAACGCCTGGTAGACGATCGCGATCGGCACGACCTCGATCGCCGAGCGCGCCCCGAACAGCCACGCCAGCGCGACCAGCAGTCCGACGTACGCGCCGTAGTACAGCGCGTGGCTCATCCAGATCGCCAGCCAGCCGCGGACCCCGGCGCTGCGAAACCCGGCGAGCCGGTCGATCGATCGCCGGATCACCCGCGCGCACGCCGCGACCGCCGCGCCGATCAGCGGCCAGCGCCGCGTCCCGGCCTCGAGCCGGTCGAGCACGCGCAGCGCAGCCGCCGGCCACAGCGCGCCGACGACGAACGAGCCGACCAGCACGACGCCAAAGCCGATCGTCACCGCGATCGACACCGCCGCCCAGCGCGGGATCTCGGGGCCGTACCCGAGCACGAGCAGGCCGCACGCGACGCCCATGATCAGCGCGAAGCTGGTGGCGAACTTCGCGAACGCGATCGCCAGCGCGGCATCGACCGGCACCCCGCGCTGCGACATCACGTACACCGCCGCCGGCTCGCCGAGCGCCCCGCCGGGGCTGATCCACGACAGGAGGTTATTGGCCATCGACGCGTCGAACGCGGCGCGCAGCCCGACCGGCACGCCGAGCACGCGGCCGAACACGATCAGCCGGTAGACCTCGGCCGCGATCACCGCGGCCGCGATCGCCGCGACCAGCGCGGCCGGCCCGGCGCCCAGCGCGATCAGCTCGCGCCACGATCGCTCGATCACCGGTCGCTCCGGCGCCGCCCACCACAGCCCCAGCCCGGTCAGCGCGACGAACCCGGCGAGCATCGCGGCGAACCGCAGCCGCGGACTAGCGTTCCGGCTGGCCACGGCCGAGCGTGATGAGCGGGGCGGCGGGCCGCTCGGCAAACCGCGCGTCGCGGTCGCGATACAGCGTGTTGTAGGCGCACGACGGGATGTTGGTGCCGTCGGGCTCGCGGATGCCGACGCAGCACTGGCGGATCCGGTCGGTGTCGAACGTGTCCTCGTCCATGTGGGCGTGGACGTAGATCGCCTTGGCCGAGGTCTCGGCCCGGCGCAGCCGCTCGGCGGGCGACAGCCCGGGCGCGAACACCGCCGCGGTCAGCGCCCGGAGCCGCGCCAGCACCAGCTCGGTATCGTCGCAGGGCAGCTCGCCGGCCCACAGCCGCGTGATGATGTCGGCGAGCTTGTTCTCCATCGCCAGCGTCGGCTCGAGGTAGAGCGAGCCGGACAGGAGCTCGCGCAGGTCGGCCGGGGTCATGAACCGCGGGAACGGCAGCCAGCGGCCGTCGTCGAGCCGCAGCACGTAGGTCACCAGGTAGCACAGCGGGTGCGCGGCGGGCGACGGCACGAAGTCCGAGACCCGCAGGACGCCACCGGTCTGGGCCTCGAGGTCGGACAGCACCTCGAACGTGGTGTAGCGGCCGGCGCGATCGAACGACGTGCCGTTGTGGCCGGTGAACGTCATCGTGTGGAGCTCGACCGAGCGGATGAAGTCCTTGGCGAGCGCGAGCTGGACGAACGCGCCGACCTCGTGGTCGTTGACTCCGCGCGCGACCACCGGCAAGAGCGTGGTGTCGACCTGGTACTTCTCGAGCAGCTCGAGCACGCGGAGCTTGCCGTCGAGGAACTGGCCGCCGAGCATGTGCTGGTTGGTCGCGGCCTCGAACGAGTCGAACGACAGGACGATGCGCGCGCCGAGCCGGGCGAGCCGCTCGAGCAGGCGCTCGTCCTTGAGGAACCGCAGGCCGTGGGTCGAGATCGTGATCCGGTGGATGCCCTCCTCGGCGCACAGCTCGACGATCCGCTCGAACGCCGGGTGCTGGGTCGGCTCGCCGCCGGTGAGGTTGATGATGCGGCGCTCGGGATCGGTCTCGCGCAGGTGATGGAGGATCGCCGCGAGCTCGCGCTCGGACATGTGGTACGCGCCGGCGTTCTTGTTGTGGGTGTAGCAGATCGGACAGTCGAGGTTGCACGCCGACGTGATCGGCACGATCGGCAGCTGCGCGGCCTGCTCGTGGCTGGTGCACGGCCCGCAGTCGAACGGGCAGCCCTGGCGGACCTCGGTGCGCGCGGCGGGGCGCGTCGTCACCGCGGCCATCGCGACGACCGCGTCGTACCAGTCGGCGTCGGGCGACACGATCACCTCGGACGCGCCGTGGACCTCGCAGCGCTTGCGCATCACGACCTTGCCGCCGGCGCGCCACAGCTCGGCGGGCACCGCGCGTTTGCAGACCGCGCACAGCGACGTCGTGGTCTTGAGCACGCGATCGATCGGCGCCCCCGGCGGCGGCCCTGGCGCACCGTCGCTCGCACGCTCCGCCACGGGCTCGATCACCCCCTCGGTCACCCTCTCGGTCACCCTCTCGGTCACCCTCTCGGTCACCCCGCGAGCTTGCCACCTTCGCCCCGCGGCAGGGCGGCGTGAGCGGCAACTTTGCGGCCGCCGCGGCGTGGATGCCCACGGACCTGTCGCAGGGTGCGCGCCACGTCGCGTAGGCTTGCCGTGTGAGATCTTCGCGCCCGCTCGTGATCCTGTCGATCCTCGGCGCCTGTGCGGCGCCGCCGGGGCCTGCCGCGGTCCCGGCGGTGCGCGTTGCGGCGCCGCCGTGGAACGCGTGGGCGCGCGAGGCGAACGCAGCGCAGGCCGAGAAGGACTTCGCGCGGTACCGGGCGCGCCTCGCGGACCTCTACCGGACCTCGGGAAGCTCGTCGATCCTGCGCGGGCTCGCCGGAGCCGACGCACGGATGGGCGACCTCGACGCGGCGTTCGCGCACCTGAACGAGTACGCCGCGATGGGCCTCGACGCCGACGTCGGCGCGAGTCCGGCGCTGTCGGCGCTGCAGGCCGACGCGCGCTGGCCTG